>Ga0315277_10007572_pt1 | contig 14085 bp, 17 predicted proteins | sample YL17G05_15_MG_FD_203695 | JGI IMG/M metagenome (GOLD analysis project Ga0315277, IMG submission 203695) | Sediment microbial communities from Yellowstone Lake, YNP, Wyoming, USA - YL17G05_15 | ecosystem: Environmental > Aquatic > Freshwater > Lake > Sediment | place: USA: Wyoming | collected... | reverse complement strand
TCCCCTCCTCTATCATCTCATTTTCTTTTTCCTTATCTATATCTGCCTTGGCGGGTTCTTTTGCTTTTTCCCTATCTTCCTCAGCGCCGAAAATCTGCTCGGACATAAATTCCTCCTAAAATTCTTTTAATATCGGGAGGGGATCCCGTCAAATCGGGATTTCGCTTAAGCTCAACAATCCTCTCCCCTACGCAATTTGCGTCAATTTATTTACCTTTTTCCTCACCTTACGCATTGGTGTGGGCCAAGCCATGAAGGCTTGGCTACGCAACTTTCGTGTAATTCCCTCCCTCTATGCTACAAAAGAGCAGCTTATCTGCGTTTTGACGCGACACAAGTATCGCTACTCCAATTCAGCTTATACGCAGGCTGAAGCCTGCGGCTACAATTCATACTCCCCAGAAGATGGGTTTGCCTTTTTGGGTGGGGAGATCGAATCTGATCACGTCCACTGTGGGCCACCTCTCCTCTTCCTTTCCTCCCCTCTCTACTATCAGACGAAACCACACCCCTTTTTGTTCCTTAAATTCCAAAAGGTCGATAGGAACAGACAACTCCATTATCTTTGAAAATGAAAAAGCCAAATCAGAAGAGATCAGTTTCCAATCGGCTTCATTGATTCTCTTAAAAAGAGTTGTTTTATCATTTTTAACTAATATTTTGTATCGGGGAGGTTCAATTAATTCTAAAATGAATTCATAATCTTGGCTTTTGTATTTTTCGTTTGACAAAGTGGTATCGATTCGGAAATATAGGTTCTTTTCATCGAAGCCAAAAAATATTTTTTCCACTTGCGTTTCAGCCCGATGCATGGTGCCGCCGGCTTTGAGGCAATCAAAAGCACCGGCTTGTTGCCATTCATAATAGTGGGTATTTTTGCCATCTATGGTAGGTCGAACATATCCGGCTGGAGGAAGAAGATAGGTGTAAATAAACTTCGATCTTATGGGTTCATAAAGTATCTCCGGTGGCTCTTTGTCGATCAACTCATAAACATACAAAAGATGTGACCTGAAAATGCGATCAAATTCATCTGTGTCCGGTCCCTGATGTTCGTCTCCATACCACCAACACCAGTCGCTCCCTTCGGCAATGTAAATCTCCTTCCAGGCTTTTTCTAATATCTCTTTAGCCTGCGGGTGGTTCTTGGCTTCTTTTTCATACTCAACCAAGGCATCTCTGGTCATCTTCAAAAGATCCCAAGCTAAATTATCCTCGGGATGTCCGATCCAGACACGGAAGTTGTGGTTTATCCAAGAGCCGGCAAAAAGACGAGGAAGCGTTTCAAACTCTTGATGTTTCTCCAAAAAGTCGCTTATGGTTGTAGTTTTTAAAAATTTATCTTCTGATAATTTAGTGTAAAGGGCGGAGAGAAAATCATGCCCATCATTTTTGTAATATTCCCAACAATTCTCGCCATCCAAAATGACGCTGACCAGAAAGCGAGGCAGATCTTTTTGTAGATTCGCTCCGCTCACTACAAGTGGAAGGCTCTCCCTTATTCTATGCAGTCTGCCTATGAAGTCGTTCGCAGCCTCCTCGGCATCCCAGCTGGAATAAACAAAGCCGATGAGATCGGAAAGAGTATGATCTCTGAAGATGATGGAAAGCGCGCTCTTTTCTACCGATCCTATGGATCCTGCGGATATTTTATAGGGTTTGTAGAGAGCACCGTTTTCGTGCGTAATGGATTTTTCCCCTGGTATTTTTTCCAACATGGTGCTGAAATACAAAATCTCCTCATCTGTGGCAATCCATTTTACCCCAAATTTCGCCACCTTAGGAATGATCTCTTCACTTACGCTTCCTTCAGGGGGCCACATCCCTTTCGGTTTTCTACCAAAAATTTTTTCGCATAATTTTATGCCTAAATCTATCTGCGCCTCAAGATCTTCCGGGTGGGAGAATCTCTCCTTTGGTAACTGGATATTGGGCAGGGCAAGTTTGGCAGTCTCGGTGTCGCAGATCAAGGGGGAGATGGGATGAAAATAAGGAGAAAAGGTCACCTCGATCTGCCCTTGGTCTTGCAGTTGTTTATATTTAGGAAGGATTATTCCCAATATTTCTCTCTCTTTCGAAATTAAACGCCTCTTATCCTCTTCGGTGAAGTTTTTTCCTTTTTTTAACAGGTAAGAAATCAGTGGGTCATTTTTGAAAATAGGGTCAACCCAAGCCAGATTGGACCATACCTGTAAGTCCAAGAAATCCTGCGTCCCAAAATCTTGCACTGCTGACTTTGTGTCGTAAGCCTCCTCTCCCCTTTCTATAGATTTCACTTCGTCCAATTTCCCCAAGAGTTGGTAAAATCTTGGGTGGGGATAGATCATGGTCTTTTGATTGCAATTGAAAAAGCTCGAAAGTATCTTCTCTTTCTCCGCCTCGGTCAGATCTTTCGCTGGTTTTTCAGTCAAGAGAAGATGCTCATCATATACTTGATTGGAGGCGTAGTCTTGAATTTGTTCGATCAAGGAGGGGACCAAATTAAAAGTCTGGCGAATGGACGGATAATCATCCAATATGGCTACCATGTCGAAATAATCTTTAAGCCCATGCAACCTCACCCAGGGCATCTGATACTGATTGGTCTTTACATCCTTGTAATAAGGTTGATGCATGTGCCATAAGAAAGCCACCCAGAGGACCGACGGTTCTGATTTGCCTTTTGTCTGTGCCACTTGGAATTCATCTTTTTTGGAAAAGATTTTTCGATTATACATATTATGCTGAACGACCAAAATAAGGTGGTATCTCCAAATACGAGGTTTTTCAAAAATCCTTTTACCCCTCACCCCTTCGCTCCGCTCAGGGCAAGCCTAACCCCACTATGCATTTCGCTTCGCTCAACCCTATGGGTTTCACGGCGTTCAATCTCCCACAAGGGAATAGGGAAGTTTCGCGTTCCCTGATGGAAGGGGATAAAGGAAGGGTGATTATGTGTAAGAATCTATGCCGTTTATTATAAATTACAGAAGCTGGTTTTCTGCCAACTGTTCTTTGGCTTTGTAGGCTTCTTTGGAGTCAGGATATTGGTCAATCAATTTCTTAAAGGTTTCTTTTGCTTTCTCCTTTTGATTCGCTTTCAGATAGGCTTGACCCGCCGAGAAGAGATACTGGGAAGCCAGCAAACCATCAGGCTTAATGGAGAAGGCTTTGAGAAAATTATCCCCGGCCCCTTGAAAATCCCCTTTTCCCATGTAACATTCTGCAATTCCAGCTTGGGCGGATGCCAAAAGGAGTGGATCCTCCTTATATTTTTCTATATAACTTTGGAAGGTGGTTTGGGCCTTGGCATAATCCTTGGCATAGAAATAAGCAGTGCCCAAATAAAAGGTGGCTTGGCTGGCATTCTTGGTTCCACCATATTTTTCCATCACCGTGTGCAAATCAGCTATGGCCTGACTGGCATTACCAGCCTGAAATTCCAAAGTAGCTTTACCAAAAAGAGCAGCCGCTTTTTGATTCCTCCCTGCCCTTGAAGAAAAAATAAAGTAAACCACAATTGCCAAAAGCACCACTCCTCCGGCAATCATAAGCACCTGATTCAAGTGCTGTTGGACCCATTCTTGTAACCTGAAGGCTGTGGTAACTAACTTGTCTTCCTTCATCTCCTTTTTGGTTATCCTTCTCGGACTCATCGAAAATCTCTCCTTATGCTAAGATTTCAAAAGATTCTGTTATGCGTTTATTCGTATGAATGCATACGCATCGGTTTGGGTTTCGGACACGTATCGTATCTCGTCTTTCGGTTTCGTAGGTTCGACAAGTTCACTATATTCACATATTATATCGTGCAGGATGCTCTAAGGCGCTTGGCACTTCGCATAAAAAAAAGCGAAGTCCTCTCCTCTCTTTTGGGGTGACTTCGCTTTTTTTCCAACGCAGTATGCTTTAGAAAAACCCGGTGAAGCTCACCATGATCCGATTGTATTTATTGCTATCCTTTCGGGAAAACTCTTTTCGGCCATTTGGCTCATACATTATATAATCTATTTTTTTTCTTCCCCGATCAAAAGCTACTATCTCTGTTACCACTTTTTGCTCGACATCATCATATTTCGCGAACTCAAAGGTGATATCGAACTTAATCTGGCTCCAGGCGATGCCGGTGCCGAAGGAGAAGATATTTCCATTAACCCACGACCCTACTTCCGTGCCTGGTTTTGACTTAATGTAGGTTGGCAATAGTAAAGTCACTTCTCCGATATTGTATTCATGCTCCTCCATATATACTTCCATTGAATCATGCAGGTTGGTGAAGAGCTTGGGATCGTTTCTGAAACCAGCTCTTATGGGGATGCTTCCATATTTGGTGTGGACCAAGTATTCTCCGCCTATGCGGAATTGGGTTAGGTCCCTCCAGTTCAAGCTGGTGGTTATCTCATCTCCAGTGGGATTAGCTAAGTTGTCTCGATAAGTAAGCTTACTTTTGGAATAGCTTCTGAACTCCACATCCCCAGCTAATGTTAGATCCTTTAATTGATAAGAACTTCCAAATCCAATCATTACGGGCATCTTCCATTTTCTATCGGTTTTAAACATTTGTGATAGAGACCTGGTATAACTATCAACCAGCACTCCTCCAACCACATAATCCACCAATAGTTTCACATCATTCTCTTCCTTTAAAGTGAAGGGTGTTTTCACCACCGCGGCCAGTTTTAACTTATCAATCTGATACATTCCCCCAAAAGTGAAATTAAATCCGGAATAATCTGTCTTTATGCTGGGATGGAACTTCTCGTATAAGTTCACCGTGGTGTTCCCGGTCAGGGTATCGATGGTTATGTCCTGGTGGAATCCTTTAGGATAGAAGAGATTGACATCACTGTTGAATCCACCAGCGTAAATATTCACCCCCAATCCCAAAGAAAGTGATCCAAATGTCTTTGCCCCCAAAGCTAAAGTTATTGCACTGAGTTTTCCAGTTATCTTTTCAGTTAATATACTCTTCCAGTTTGTGATAGGAATCCCTTGATTGGTTTGAAGGGTATCATTGATTAGGGCATATTCGTTCTCTTGGTAAATATCGGATAGCACCTGATAGGAAACACTAACCGCCATTTCCTTATTCCAGTTTTTGAAAGGTATAACCACACTGATCGAGGAAATTTGATTTTTGTCATATTGGGGTTTGTTGCTGAAACCAAAATTCAGGACAGATGATTTAAGGGTAGCAGTATGCTCTGGGCGCGACATAAAAGAACTGAAGCTTAAGTCCATTTGCGCTTTATCCAACAAGGAAAGCCCAGCCGGATTCCAAAAGGCGGCAGTGGGATCGTTGGAGACGGCAAAAAACGCTCCGCCCATAGCTCTGGCTCTGGCGCCTCCGCCCAGAAAATTATAGTCGGACATTTGCATGGGTGAAAAGAAGAAATTCTGGATAGTGGCAAACGCGGTGCTATCGGTTTTAGCCTCAAGTCCAAACCCAAAGGCCGAGCCAGCCGAAAATATCATAACGAAAAGAACCAGCCCCGCAAAGCGGGAACCTGCGGAAAACGAAAGCTTTCGTCTCATTTTACTTCACTCCTTGTTTAAAATTGACCTATAACCTTTTCATAATGGCTCCCTTCCAACATAAACGGGAGTCCTCGTAAATCGAGTATACATTATATTCATTTACAAAGAATTGTCAAGCACATTTTAATGATTTTTTCGTTCCGGGAAAGGATAATCCTTTTGTCTTTCTAAACCAAACTATGTTTTATACACAAATGGAATCTGTTGCTTAGATCTGTTCATCGTTTATCCGAATTTGGATCCTGCGGATCGATTTGGGTTCATATCGGTTTCCGAAGTCGGTTTCGTCTTTAGTTTTAACACCATAAACGACAACGACTTTACGACAAACGATACGTAGCCGCAACCGAAACCTTTTTTTCTGCCAAAGGCGAATGCGCCCAGACGGGCGGGCGTCTGCCCGCCTCTGGCGGAAACGAAACTTGGGAGAAAAATAGTTGGGCTACCAACTCAATATTTACATTACTTTCATTTTCTCACTTTTTTACTGTATCGCCGTTTTTACTACCCCCGGCCCGACTTGAACGGGCGACCAAAGGTTTAGGAAACCTTTGCTCTATCCAAACTGAGCTACGGGGGCAGGAATTCAGTTGATAGTTCACAGTTCGTAGTTCATGGTTCCCCTCCCCTCCACTCTGGTTCGTCATGGACACCCGGTCCACGACGTGAGGTTTTTTGGTATCGGACAAGGTGTCCCATACCAACAGAAAAAACAGTTCATGGTGCGTGGTTCATAGTTCGTAGAAAAGATCTCACGAGGTTTTGCTATGAATCATTTCCTATGAAGTGATTTATCTGCAGTTACGAGTTTACAGTTGACTTCTTTCTGAATCTTTGGTTTACCCCCTTACATCTTCTGGATGATAACATGCAGCTGTAACCGTATTCAAACTCACCCTGCTCATAACTGAGCTTTTTTACATCATGGTTGTTGCATCCTCTCCAACGTTCTTTTCTTCTGCCGGGGATTTATGGGAACGTGGAAGGCGGCGCTTTCATGATGTCGCCAATGGTTTTAGGCCAAGTCTGGCAACGGCCCAGCGCCGGCATGGTCACGCCCGAAGCCAGAACATACCAATTGCTCCCATTGATCCTTATACCTAAACTAACTATCCCCCCTTTATCAGTGCACAGCTTGACCTCCACTGGATCGCTATCAGGCAGAGTCACATTTGTTCCAGACATCTTTTACCTCCTTAGGGTTGAAATTCAGTTTTTTGTTCACAGTTCATGGTTTGTAGTTCCCCTCCTCACTACTCTGGTTCGTCATGGACAGCCGGTCCACGACGTGAGGTTTTTCTGGTATCGGACAAGGTGTCCCATACCAACAGAGGACTTATAATTACGTGGAAGGCGGCACTACTTAAAGATGTTTTCAATGGTAGTATTCCAAGGCGGCTGGGAACTACCCGGTGCCGACACGGTCACGCCCGAAACCAGAATACACAAATCACTCCCATTGATCCTAATACCTAAACTGACTATCCCCTTACTATCAGCGATCAGCTCGACCTTGACTGATGTGCTAACTGGCAAAATCACGGTTTTTTCAATCATCTTTCACCTCCTTAGTTTCGTAGGTCAACCATGCCCGAAGGGCTGGTTGACATCTCTCTTTGTCAAGCAGGCTACACCATGCTTGACCTACTCATACCTGATCAACGTGAAAAGATCATAGTCTTTTAGTTTATCTCTGCCGTTCAGAAATCCAAGCTCGATCATGATTAAAATTCCTACTACTTGACCTCCTAACTTTTCGACCAATTTACAGGCGGCTTTGATGGTTCCCCCGGTGGCTAAAAGATCGTCTACTATCAAAACCTTTTGTCCTGGCATAACCGCATCTTTATGGATCTCCAGCGTATCGGTGCCGTATTCCAGGTCGTATTTCTGTTCCACCGTATCTGCTGGAAGCTTGCCAAATTTTCTGATGGGAACAAACCCAACCTTTAAGCGGTTTGCCAGCACTCCTCCAAAGATGAACCCGCGCGACTCCACCGCGGCCACCAAATCCACCTTCTTATCTTTGCATTTTTCGAAAAATATGTTGACCACCTCATCAAAAGCGTCTCCCCTTTTTATTAAGGTGGTGATGTCTTTGAAAACTATCCCTTTTTTGGGATAATCAGGGACGTCTCTTATGAGCCGCATGAGTTTTTCTATATTCCATTGTGGTTCTGTCATTTTTGCTCCTTTAAGATCGAAGAAGATAGACGCGAGACAAGTCTCGCTACTCCCTTCTATACTCAAAATTTAATGTCAAAATTTTTATATTTATTTTGGTAATCTCCCCATTGAATTTTTATATCAGTGACGTGGGCAGACCTGGGACCGCTCCGCAAATCTTTTATAAATTCCGAGATCAATCCCTTTTCTCCTTCCACCTCTACCTCCACATTATCAGTATATAAATTTCTAACATAGCCTTTCAAATTATGTTCATTCGCCTTTCTCATCACGAACCAACGATAGCCCACTCCCTGAACCATGCCAGATATCAAAAGATGAGCACTAACCAGTTCATTTGCCATCCTTGTTCACCTTAGTATGCACCATACGGTTCATACCTTACTCAAAGCGATCTTAACTGCTTCTTCTGCATTTTTGGCTTTGATTATGGCTTCCGAGACATCCCAGGTAAAAAGACCGATTATTGGTTTCCCCAGCTTCAGACAGAATCCGATCTCGGATAAAGTTCCATGTTCTCCGGGAAGAGCAATTACCACATCAGAGTTTCTGATTACTAAAAGATTCCTTCCCTCTCCTAATCCGGTGACGACAGGAAAATCTATGTATGGATTAGCCTGATTTTTGTCGATGCCGGGTAGAATTCCGATGGTAATCCCACTTTCTTTTTTCGCTCCTTTGGAGGCGGCCTCCATCACCCCACCCAATCCCCCACAGACCAAAACCGCCCCGGCTTTGGCAATCCTCTCCCCTACTTGTTCCGCTAATTTGTATACTTCATCTGAACACTCTCCCCCTCCTATTACCCCAATAAAGATTTTGTTTTTTACCATGAACTATGAACCACGAACCATTAACCGACTTTAACATCGGGGCGACTGGATTTGAACCAGCGACACCTTGGTCCCGAACCAAGTGCTCTACCAGGCTGAGCCACGCCCCGAAAATATACTTTATGAATAACGTCATCAAACTTCATACAATACATAAGAAGTCTTTTTCTTTGGGAACTAAAAGAACTAACGGTATTATTCCTGGGTATCCTTTTTTCGAAATCTTTTCTACTTCTTCGCGAGATTCACCCACTGCTACTAACTCTTCGTTGGCGACGGCGATATATCGTCCCCCATATTTTTCAACAAGCTCGCTAAAATGTGTATGAATCCATTTTTGGTCTTTTGTCATCATACTTTTCCTTAGATTATGTATTCTCGGATCTCTTCATTTTTCAAGGTCTGAGAAGCATACGCCAAGGCGGCCTTCAAATCTTCTTCTGTTAGGGTGGGATATGCTTTTAGAATTTTCTTGGAGGAATAACCGCCAGCATATAGTTCTAAAATTAAATAGACCGGGATACGTGTCCCTTTAATAACCGGTTTCCCCAACATAATCTTGGGATTTATTTCAATTCTATCTTCAAAGTTTTTTTTCATGACTTCTCCATTTTCCAACTAAGTGCTCTACCAGGCTGAGCCACGCCCCGAAATATCTTGCACCTTATTATTTTATGGTTTCTTTTAAGAAAAGTCAACAAAAATAATATCGAAAAGGACTTTTAATCCTTCGTATTTTGGCTAGCTTCTAACCTATTTTGCTCCTCCCCTTTCCTCCTCTTTATAGAATTCTTTCCTTCTTGCTTCCAAAAATTCAGGTTCTTTTCCCAAAAATTCGGCGGCAGTGATCAAGTTTTTATTCAAAGATTTTGCCTTCTTATACACCTCTTCTATTTTATTCAGGTAATGCAAATCTCTAACTAAATGGTGATCCAAGATAATGGTTTTGACCTTAGTTTCAGTTAGAATCCTAATCAGATTTTCATTGCTCTGATACAAGCCAAACTTTGACGAACGCCACCCCATAAGCAAAGTGGGAAAGCCAGATAAAATCAAAATGTCCGGATTTTCTTGAATGATCCAATCAGCGGTTTGAATAACTTGAGGACCTTGAATGTCGGAAGCATGGATCAATTTTTTGTCTCTATATTTTATCGAGCATATCAACACATAGCCCAATTTTGATCCTTCTCCTCCATGATAGAATGGTGGCGAAAAGCTGATTTCAGTTTGCCTGAATTTGAATTTTTTTCCATCAGCAAACTCCATCACCTGTGGACTATCCTTTACCCAATTCAAAAATTCTTTGCCTCTCCCCTTCTGAGATCGGTTTATATTATTTTTTGGGTCTTTTATAAGCAAAATTCTGCCAGAATAAAAGTCTGCCTCGGGAAAATAATGATCGTAATGATAATGTGAGATGGTTAAAATATCTGCATTCTGAGCATATTCATAGACTTTTTTACAAAGCTCCTCCACCCTTCGCAGTTCCACTTTAGTGGGAGGAAGTCCATATCTCAAAGGAGCAAAGGATACCCCGGGATCGATCACAATCTTCAAATCGGTCTCTACAAGGGTGGCGGTGGATCTTACGCCCATGGAATCGAATGCTAAAGGAATGATCTTCATGGCTTTTTCCCTGGGTTAAATTAGCTGGTTTTGGGAGAAAGTCAATGGAAAAAAATCCGCCGTCCGCCGTCCACAGTCCGCCGCAAATTCTCAGTGAGCATTTCGTCATGGTCAAAGGTGAGGTTACCTTTGACCAACAAGTAAAGTTTCCTGCTCATCATATCATGACCTCACCCCCGCCTCTGGCGGGATTCTCAACCTAACCCTCTCCTGAAAGGAGAGGGGAAAACCTTCGAGAGACAAAGCAAGCTTTTGAAGGATGCCTTTGCGAAAGATTAGTCAACTGGTCAACGGATTAAACGGATACAACGGATTTGTTTTCGTTCTGGAAGAGGGTTGTGCAGGATGGTGCTGTAAGGAGGCAAGCTTTTGACAAAAACGGTAATCTCTTTGTTCATCATCTAATAACCTCACCCTAACCCTCTCCTCAAAGGAGAGGGGAAAACCTTCGAGAGACAGAGCAAGCTTTTGAAAGATGCCTTTGCTAAGGATTAGTCAACGGATTAAACGGATTCAACGGATTTTCGTTCCCTTCTACTAAATGGTCAAGGGTGAGGGCACCCTTGACCAACTAATAAAGGTGTGGGTGCAACCCCTGCCCCAACAAATAGGCGTGTGGTCATAAAAGGCTTACGCCTTAACTCCCTAAAACCAGATCATGCTAAAGCTTGATACTCCAATGGAAAGCTAAAGCTTTCCACTACGTTAGGTGACTTGGAAAAGTGTAAAGGCTTTTATGTGGTTATTCTTAGGGGGAAAGAGTATATATTCATCTTGCTGCCACGGGCAAAGCCGACTAAGGTAATCCCTAACTTCTGGGCGTTTTTGACGGCTAAGCTGGTGGGGGCAGATCGAGAGACAATTATGCTGACCCCGGATTTGGATGCCTTAGCCAATATATCCGAGGAGATTCTTCCACTCAGAAGGAGTAATTTATCTTCACAGCTTATTTCTTCTAATAAGCATTTGCCGAAAATTTTATCTACTGCGTTGTGCCTTCCTATATCTTCAAAATAAATTAGAATTTCATTTTTATTTGCTAAGGCTGCCGCATGAACTCCTCCGGTCTGGCGAAAAAGAATTGATCCCTTCTCAAACTCGTGCATCAATCCTTGGATTTCCGAAGAGGTCAAGGTTATTTGAAGATCGATCAGTAAATCTTTAGCGGGATCAATATCATCCATGTTTGAAAAAGTTACCCCTTTTGCACAACCGGAGGTCAAAATTTTAGCTTGAGAAAGATCTAAAGGAATCGATCTCTTAGATTTGGTAATTATATTTATCTCATTCTTCTTCCGATCGAAGTCGATCCTTTCAATCTCCTTTTTATTTTGAATAAAACCCTCAGAAAAAAGGAAGCCTACCGCAAGGTATTCCTGATCCTGAGGGGTACACAGCAAGGTGACCACTTTTTCTTCATTTAAAGCGATGGTTAAAGGTGCCTCAGCCACCACCACATCTTCGATTTCCTCTTTTTTGCCAGAACTGACTTTGGTGATTTTTAGACGATCGACTCTTTCGTCTTTTTTTTCATTCATTTTGCTTCACTCATCTTTGTCATTAGTGTTCTCATAATTCTCTTAAATATCCCCCTCACCCTTACCCTCTCCCCTGAGAGGGTGTGTCACAATCATGTTTTGACTTTGTAGCCGCAATCTTTAGATTGCGTAAGCTGTTGGAATTCAACAAACGGTTTTCGCAGACTAAAGTCTGCGGCTACAAAAAACCGAATTATGACACAGTCTCTGAGGGGAGAGGGGATTTTCCTTTCACCCCTCAAGGGAAGAGAAGAACTTTGTTAAACCCTCTCTATTAGACCCTCGGCTCTTCTTAGATCCTCTTGGGTATTGATGTTGAAAAAGCTTAAATGTTTTGGATCCAACTGGTCGATTTCGTCTGCCCCAATTTTCTTCCAATGTAATTTGCCTAAGACCTGGCGGATCTTCAGATTTTGTTTTTGCAGATGCTCAAACATCACCGGGATGCAATTTTTCGAATACACGGCAAACAGAGGCTCAACTTCCCCGTCGATCTCCGGGATTACCACATCATAGTTTCCACTTTTCTCCAGGAGCAATCTAATCAAAGCCGGTTGGATAAATGGCATGTCACAAGCCACTACAAAATTATGTTTGGATACAGAATAACGCAAGCCGGTGAAAATTCCTCCCAGAGGACCACTCTCCTTTATTAAATCCTCCACCACTTGAACATTGAACTTTCCGCAGGATCCATAGGATAAGTAAACATCTTTCCCGAATTCTGGGTCTTGAGATTGGTTAGTAACAATGATAATTTCCGGAAAGATTTCCTGCAAAACATTTATGGTATGCTGAAGTATGGTCTCTCCGGTAGGAAGCTCTATGAAAGCTTTATTTCTTGCAATTCTGGTATTTTTTCCCCCGGCCAGAATTATGGCGCTTGCTTTTTCCATATTTTTGAAAACTTCACCCTCCCCCTCACCCCCTCCCATCAAGGGAGGGGGAATTTATGACCTCTTCTTTTCCCTTGTCGGAGAAGGTTAAAGGTGGGAGGTATAAAACTCACTTATTATTTTTGGACCTTGTCCCAAATGTCTGTGATGATCATGAGATTTATTGATTTGCCAAAGAAGGGGTGCTTGCCGAACTCCTTAAACGTCCGACAGAAACGTCGGACGCTACAGTCTCCGTAGCGCCCGATCTCAAGACACAGAATTCGTGCCTTTGTGTCGGGCGTAGATCTCTTTTCTTACCCTTTTTCAATAGATCCGTGTTTTCTGTATCACATACTTTTGGGACAAACCCTATTTTTGTATTATTGAGTATCGCATAAGTAAATGACAGATCGAGGTAGCCACGTGTCATTACGAGCGACTGTCCCGCCATTAGCGGGACTTCGGCTACACCTCGCAATGACACCTATCACTCTGTTTTGCGAAATTCAATAATCGAGTGATTTTGCAAAATTGTTTTTTCGCGGGGCTTCGAGAACCCTATTATTTCAAAAAATGATCTTCGATGAATTCGATCAGCGAATCGGTCTCATTGAATGAAAAATAGGGAATCCCTAAAGACGCATCAGTATCTCCTACCACTGCAATTAAATTATCTTCTGGCAAACAGAGCAATCCTCTATGCTTTTTCGAATCAAACACCTCGATTTTAGGAAAAGAAGAATTTTTGAATCCTTCGCCAATCACCAGATCGTAGTCAGCAAAAACGAAATCCAAAAGCTGTTCAAAATTCTTGCTTCTTAATGTCCTGGAGAATAAAGCAATCTTCGTGGGCGAAAGGATCAAGGTGGATTCTGCTCCGGCTTGAGCATGTCTATGGGAATCTTTTCCGGGCGTGTCAAATTCATGATCCTGGGTGGTATATTTTATGCTCCCGATCTTGTAACCTTTATTTTTTAGACCTGTGATCAGCTTTTCAATCAGAGTGGTCTTTCCAACTTTCTTTTTCCCCACCACTAACAGGATTTTCATAATAGAAGAAAAATCACTCCTTTATATTGCGCTCTCCCCCGAGGGGAGGGGGACTTGAAATTCATCCACTCATTTTCAAGAGAGAATCTTTTTAGAGAAACGTTTGTAACGATATACCTGATCCTTTTATCTCCCAATTAAAAGTCCAGAAAGTTTAGAAATTGCCCAGCCTTATTGGGATAGCTCAATCTCGATTTTCTCAGGTTTCTCTTCAAGCCTCAAAGATGAAATCATCGCCCAGATAGTGTTGCCCAATATGTGCGTGGCGAAGGGATTAAGCGTAACATCTTTCCCATTCACTTTGATCTTTAGAGATCGAGCTTTCTCTTTTCTATCATTTACCATCTTTTGTTCCCCATTCGTGTTTTCACCTCACACCCCCGTCCCCCTCTCCACGGAGAGACTGTGTCATAATTCGGTTTTTTGTAGCCGCAGACTTTAGTCTGCGAAAAC
>Ga0315277_10007571_pt1 | contig 14085 bp, 6 predicted proteins | sample YL17G05_15_MG_FD_203695 | JGI IMG/M metagenome (GOLD analysis project Ga0315277, IMG submission 203695) | Sediment microbial communities from Yellowstone Lake, YNP, Wyoming, USA - YL17G05_15 | ecosystem: Environmental > Aquatic > Freshwater > Lake > Sediment | place: USA: Wyoming | collected... | reverse complement strand
AAGGTACGGTAGATCGTCGATACTGATGGATGTACCTTGAAATTATCATTGCCCTTTATAAGATGAAATATCTCAAATCCACTCGCCTGTAAACGACGTTGAATCTTGACTATTGTCCTTTCTTCTTCCTTTGAAAGGATTTTTAATTGCCCCAGCTTAGGTCCTCTCTTCTGAGGTAAAAGCGCATCCACTTTCTTACCAGATTTGATCCATCGCTCATAGTACTTCCGGATGTCTTTGCGATGAACTCTGTATGCCTTACAGATCTCCTCTACTGTATTGAAATTCTCCGACTTCTTCTGCCTTACTCGCTCATACTCCTGTACTACCAATAACCATTTGGACGTCAGTCCTAATCTGATAGACTTTGTCATGGTAACGGTCTCCTTTCCCAATTACTATAACTGAAAAACCGTTACCGAAATAGTGAAAAACTACACTCTGGCGGATCGCCCCTACCATCATTTAAGGTAGGTCAGACATTCCTGTGGCTACGTCTCCGTAGGACAGGCTTCGCTCTCTGACCTTATACAAAGATAAACAGACAGGAATGTCTGTTTTACCATGCTCGTTTCACAGCTCGAGGTCTAATCTATCCCTGCGAACTCAAGAATTATACCAAAATAAGCAGAAATTAGTCAAGGGCAAACTCTTCTCTTCCCTACCTTTTCTAAGGAGAGGGATTAGGGAGAGATTCTGCTTGTCGTTGGTCTCCTGACCAACGACCATTGTCTTCGTTGGTGAGGACACCAACCAAGAGCAACTAAAGGAATTTCTTTCTTTTTAACTTGCAATCTTTTCCTTGAGTTTTATCTTAGATAGAATCTTTAAACGCGTAGCTCGGTGGAGGTCTGAAACCCCCTCTTTCACCTTGGATATAAAACTAAAGGAGTTTAAAATGACTGTTTCAATCGATCTAAAAGGAAAGGTAACCTTAATCACCGGTGCCTCCAGAGGAATCGGAAAAGCTACAGCCCTGCTTTTCGCCCGAGCAGGCTCCGGTCTGGTCATAAACTATTTCAGAAACAGGAAAGAGGCAGAAAAAGTTGCATCTATAGCTAAAACCAGGGATGTGCAGGTGGAGATTTATAAAGCAGATGTATCTTCAAAATCTCAGTGTGAAATGATGGTCTACTTTACTCTTAAGAAATTCGGTAAGATCGACATTCTGGTAAATAACGCCGGGATATGGAAATATGCTCCTATTGATAAAATGACTGTCTCGCAACTAAAAGAGACTTTAAGCCTGAATTTGGAGAGCATCTTCTATCTTACAACTAAAGTAGTCCCTATTATGAAAAAGCAAGGAGGTGGAAACATAATCAATATCTCCTCCACTGCCGGGCAGAGAGGTGAGGTATATCATTCTCATTATGCCGCAACCAAAGGGGCAATTATAAGCTTGACCAAATCATTATCGACTGAACTGGCTACTTACAACATAAGGGTCAATTGCGTTGCACCTGGCTGGGTTGACACAGATATGAGCCACAGATCATTGATTGGAAAAGACGGGAAGTGGATTTTAGACCAGATCCCCTTAGGTCGTGCGGCAAAACCAGAGGAGATCGCCGGAGCCATACTGTTTTTAGCCTCAGACTTATCCACCTTCATTACTGGTGAGATCGTCAATGTCAATGGCGGAGCAGTCCTCTGCGGGTAAGATTCTGGAGTATAAACCTTTCCTACGGTGGCTACGCCAGACGTAGTCTCCGTTTCAGGATAGGTTTATAGGTAAAGCTGAAGCTTTAGGCTCCGGTTTTTCTTTCACTCGTAGGAAAAGAATCCGCCACAGGCGAATTCTGCATCTACACTCACATTTCCATCCTCTCTAAATATTTTATCAGTTAATCAACGATTAAGGGGGCAACAATCCTATCCTCCAATCCCTCAAGTAAATTTTGTCTTAATGCTGTCGATAAAGAAAAGAGAATCAGATTGTCCTGATTCTCGCACTTTAGTTGAATGTCTATGGAGATCATCAATAATCGTTACAGGATAGTAAGGAAGCTGGGCGAGGGTGGTATGGGGTCAGTCTACCTGGTAGAGGATTCCTCAGAGAACAACAAAAAGATTGCCCTTAAAACCATCAAAGCGGACAAGCAGGTACTTCCTGCACTTGAACGATTTAAAAGAGAATTCAAATCGCTTACCGAACTGCACCATCCCAATCTGGCTGAAGTATATGATTTCGGGGTAATCCGGAAATCCGCTTCTGAGAAGGAGGATGAATATTTTTTCACCCTGGAGTATGTGGAGGGAAAAGACCTATTCGAAGCAACAGAAAACCTGTCTTATGATGAGCTGTATGAGCTAATAGTTCAAGTATGCAGGGCTTTGGAATATGTGCATTTGAGAGGGGTCTTGCATAACGATCTCAAGCCTGAAAATATCCTGGTTAAGACTCTGGATAAAGGGAAGTATCTGGCAAAACTTATGGACTTTGGACTGGCAGAGGAAAAACCGACTGCCGGCAAAATCAAAGGTACTGCTCATTACCTTGCCCCGGAGATAGCTTCAGGTAAACTCCCGACCCGTCTGACAGATTTATATTCCTTAGGTGTGGTTCTATATCAGGTTGCAACTCGAAAGCTGCCTTTTGAAGGTAATACCCCGGTTGAGATTTTGAAAAGGCAGATAGAACAAGAGCCTATCCCTCCCCAGAGAGTAAAACCCAATGTACCTGATTCTCTACAGACCATTATCCTGAAACTTCTCTCCAAGAACCCGGAGAGCCGCTATCAAAGAGCTCCCGAGGTGATAGAGGCAATAAACTCGCTGGCTCATAAGGATTTTCAGATAGATAGCCAGGATGCAGAGCAAAGCTGTCTTTTAAGCGGCAAACTAATCGGCCGGCAAAAAGAGATCTCCTTATTTCAGGAGCATATTCAAAAACTGTTCAAAGATAAAACCGGAGGTTTTCTTCTAATCCGAGGTGAAAGCGGCATCGGTAAAACCCGGCTTCTGAACGAATTCAAATACCAGATCCAGCTAAACAAGGTGAATTTCTTCTCTGGAAAGTCCTCCTATGAGGGTGGTACTCCTTACCAGCCGATCAGGGAGATCCTGAAAGAGATCTTTCCCCTGTTTCCATCAGAATCTATTAAGAAATATTCCTGGATTCTGCAAAAACTTATACCGGAATCATTTTCGACAGAGCAGGAGCCTGAAAAGGTCAGGCTAAATCCAGATCAGGAAAAACTCAAACTCTTTGATGGGGTCACTCAATTTCTCCTGGAATTCAGCGAATCCAGTCCTGCGGGTTTCAGCTTCGATGACCTCCAGTTAGCTGACCAGGCAACCTTAGAGCTATTAAGCTATATCTCCAGGAATATCAAAACATACCCGGCGCTCCTTTTGGGAACTTACCAGCCAAACGACTTAGAGGCAGAAAAAGGGTCTAACTTTTTTGAAAGCGAGATCCAGGAGCTGAAAACCGAAGGCTTGCTGTCCGAGATTCGCCTGGAAGCCTTTGAAGTTCAGGAGATAGAGGAGCTTCTCCGGTCCAGGTTGGGGATAGAAGCTCTTCCTTCTGCTTTCAGTCAGAAATTAAAGGAGCTGACCGGCGGAAATCCCTTTTTTGTTCAGGAGGTAATGAAAGATATAATTGAGAAGAAATCCATCTCCCGAAAAGACCTTTACTGGTCCTTGGAAAAATTTGATTTCACTGAATTGCAGATACCCCGGACCTTGAAAGGGGTTCTCTCCGAAAGGGTAAAACAATTAGAGCCTGACCTTTTATACATTGCCCAGACCCTGTCGGTTTTCAACCGGGCAGTGGAAATCGGATTTCTGCAAAAAGCTCTACCAAAGCAGCCGGAAGAATTCCTTTCCGGACTTGACTCTTTGCAGAAGATGGAAATCCTTAAAGCGGAAAAAGAGAATGCGACTGAGCTTTATTTCTTCACCAATGCCCAGATCCGCGAGGTGATCTACGAGCAGATGGAACCTGAGTTGAAATTGGAAATGCATCGAACTATTGGTCTTCTGTTAGAAGACCTTTACAGCTCTAACCGGCGTGAGCATCCAGGGGAATTAGCCTACCATTTTAACAACTCCAGGGATAAGAAAAAAGCTTTAAGTTATTCGCTCTTAGCTGGAAGAAGGAGCAAAAAAATATATGCCAATAACGAAGCCTGCAAGTTCTTTGAAAATGCCCTTCCTCTCTTAGAACAAAAAAGAAATCATACAGCCGAATCCAGAGTATACCAGAACTTAATTGAGCTCTACCAGCGCATGGGCCAGTTCGACTTGGCTATCCAGAAATTTGAAGAATGGGAAAAGATCATTGCCGATCCCGGAAAGAAAGCTAACGCTTTTGAAAAAATCGGGATGGTATATGAGAAGAAAGGTGAATTTGACCTGGCCTTAGAACGCCTGAGCAAGGGGATTGGTTATCTCCGGCCGGACGAGGATTCGCAAGAAATGGCCAGGCTTTATTACGATTGCGGATTTGTGCATAGCCGCAAAGGGGAGTTCGATCAGTCCAGAGAATTTTATGATAAAGCTCTTGGTATCTTAAAAGATAAAACGGATCAAATCTCTTTGAAGGAAACCGGAAAGCTCTTGAACGCTACCGGAGTGGTTCACTGGTATCAGGGAAAATATGATCAGGCAATCGAATATTACCAGAAGTCGATTGAGATTTTCCAGAAGCTCAAAGACGAGCAGGAGGTCTCTTACCCTTATAATAATCTGGGGAACATCTCTTTTGATCGTGGAGACATTGACCAGGCAATCGAATATTATCAGAAAAGCCTTGCCCTACGTGAAAAAATCGGGGACATCAATGCCATGGCTGGCTCATATAACAATTTAGGAAATGCTTACTACAAGAAAGGCAACTATTCTGAAGGGCTTAGAAATTATAAAAGGAGCGCATCTATCTACACCCGTATAGGAGCGCGATCCTCGGTTATAATCCCCTTAAGCAATATAGCCAATATCAGCCTGGAGCAGGCAGATTATAGCTCCGCTTTAGAATATAACCAGAAATGCATGGAGATGTCCGAGAAGGTAGGTGCGCTCTGGAACCTGTCGATCAACGCTCATAACCAGGGGTGTATCTATCAATTTTTGAATGCTCTGGATAAAGCCATAAAATGCGCCCATAAAAGCTATACTTTAAAGTGTAAGCTGAAAGACACCTTTGGAAAGGCCGGCACCTTCACTCTCCTGGGAGATGTATACCGAATCAAAGGGGAATGGTTCAAATCGGAGAGATTTCTTCAAAAAGCCATAAAGATCTACCAGGAATTAAATAGCAAGCCCGGGGAGTCAGAGGCTTTGAAATCCTGGGCAGAACTCAACCTGGAAACAGGTAACTATACTTTGGCTTTTGAGCTTTTGAAAAACGCACTCAGGCTGGCGGAGGAGTCTCAGGACGTCTCCCTGATCCTTTATTCTCATCTTGTTCTGGGAAAGGGCCAACTGAAAGCCAGACTTTCTAACTGGAATCTGGAAAATTTCTCCTGGGAAGAAATAGAAAAGGACCTGAAAACTACCCTGGATAAGGCAGAATCACTTCAAAAGCCAGAGTTACAGTGGGAGATCGCAGCCAGCTTGGGAGATCTATATCAGGCTCAAAGAAAATATACCTCGGCCACAAAATTTTATAAAAAATCGGTAAGCGTTCTGCGTGAGATCTACGCTAAGGTGCCAGATGAGTTCAGAAGCTCGTATCTTTCTGAGCCTAAGAAAATGCAGCTAAGAAAAGAAATCGTTTTCTTGAAAGAGGAACTTAAGACTCAGAGCAAGGTTTTAGCGGGAATAAATTGAAGAGCCGATCAAAAACCGAATGAGGATTTATCGATGTCAACTTCGGATTTAAAAAAGAAAAGCACTTCCTCTACCTACGAAGGGGCTGAGGTCTTCAAATTAATGGAGACCGACCTGCAGGAAGCTGAAAAATGGGCTTTAGAACTGGATAAAGCCAGGCAGAGCAGTTTCCAGGATCAGTCCCTGAGGAAGCTCCTGGAGATCAGTAACGCCATGAACTCCAATTTGAAGCTGGATCGACTTCTGGTTTATGTGATGGATCAGGTAATAGAGATGATCAAGGCCGAATACGGCTATCTCATCTTCTTAAAAGAGGACGGAGGATTGGAATTCAAAGTCGCACACAATTTAGCCAAAAAGGAGATCGAGAGCGCAGAATTCGAAATCAGCCGCAGCGTGATCCGGGAAGTGATAGAAAGCCAGAAAACTGTTTTCTTGCAGGATGCCTCCCAGGAAGAGCGATTTAAAAACAAACATAGTATCCTGGATTTACAGCTTAAGTCTATTTTAAGTGTGCCTTTAAAGATTAAGCAAAAGCTATTGGGGATAATATACTTAGAGAACAGGTCTATTGTTGGAATGTTCACCCCGGACCAGGCAGAGCTATTAGAGGTGTTTGCCAACCAGGCAGCTACAGCCATTGAAAATGCCCAGCTATTTGAGTTGACGGATGAAAAGCTCCAGAAAAAAGTTCACGAGCTTTCAGCCATTAACTCGGTCATCTCTACCATCAGCCAGACAATGGACCTTAAACTGATTCTAAACGATGTTCTCAAGATAATCAAACAGATCACCAGAGCAGATTATGCTGGGATCCATATCTTGAAAGATAATAAGCTAATCTTAAAGGTTTTTTTAGGTCTCGAATCTGCACTTTTGGATGAAGTCAGTGCTGTCGATCTGGATGAGCCCTGGGTGAAAAAGTTCCTTGACCCCACAAACTGGTTAGTGAATAAAACACTTTCCAAGTCGAAAGATTTTATCCCTTCAGAGGCTAAATCTCTGGGAATTCAATCTTATATCTGTCTCCCCTTAAAATCTAAGGAGAACTTAATAGGATTAATAGTTCTCTCAAGCAAAGAACATAACCATTTCACTGAAGAGAATATTGAGCTTCTTTCATCTATTGCTACTCAGATAGGAGTGGGCGTCGAAAACGTTCAACTCTATGTGAAGGAGACCAACAAAGCCAGGCGTCTGAGGGTGATTAACCAGATTGGGTTGAAGATCACCTCGATTTTAGAAATAGAAAAGGTCCTGGAAGAGGTGATAAGACTTCTTTATTCGGAGCTTAACTATTATGCAGTGACTATCGGCTTAATTCAAAAGGACAGGTTTATTATAAAATCGATGTATGAGGATAGCAAAGGGAAATATAACATCCATAATCATAACCTGGAACTGAAGGAAAAAAGCGTCCTGGGCTGGGTGGTTGAGAGTAACCGAACTTTGTTAGTGGAAGACGTGAGCACTGACCCCCGTTACTTTAACTTCAACGGTTTGAGGGAGACTAAGTCTGAGTTGGCAGTTCCGATTGAGTTACAGGGAAAGGTCTTGGGGGTGCTGGATGCGCAGAGCAATAGAATAGCTGGTTTTGACGAGGAGGATCTGCAGCTGCTCCAGTCGGTTTCCAACCAGACCGCAGTGGCGTTAGAGAACGCCAGACTCTATGCCAACAGCGAAAAGAAGATCAAGGAGCTCCAGGTCTTGAACGACGTAGCCCGGGTGGTGAACTCGACTCTGGATTTGGACCAGCTTCTAAAACATATCTACCAGCAGTTGACTTCGGTGATCAATGCGCCATCTTACTACGTGGCTTTATATGATGAAAAAAATAATACTCTCAATTTTGAGATTTTAATTGATGAAAAAAAACAATATCCCAAGACCACCGTTCCTTTAGGCGAAGGAACGGTGAGTTACGTGATCAGAACCAAAAAACCTCTGCTCATCTGCGATCTGGAGTCTGAGATTAAAAAGCTCCCAATAAAGATCGAGACCACAGGAAGCAAAAAAATTTCCTCCTCCTGGCTGGGCGTGCCGATGCTGTCCGGGGAAAAAGTTCTTGGAGTCTTAGCCGTATGTAGCTATGAGAAAAATGCATTTTCCGAGGAAGACCTTCAGTTCCTTATAAACATCACCAACCAGGCTGCCATTGCCATCGTTAACGCTCAGCTATTCCATCAGGTATTAAGGGGGAAGCAGGAATGGGAGCAGACCTTTGACTCGATAACCGACCTAATCTGCCTGATCGATCCGGAATACCGGCTCATCCGGGTGAACAGAACGCTGGCTCAAAAATTAGGTATGAAGCCAGAACAGATCATCGGCAAAAAATGCCATCAGGTTTTTCATAACCGGCTGGACTCGCCTTGTCCGGAGTGTGCCCATCGTCAGGCAATGGTTACCAAGAAACCGTTTACCCTGGAGATGAAGGGAATTTCCGGGGATGAGGTCTTTCTGATCTCAGCCTTCCCGCGTTTCAGTTCTAAGGGAGAATTTATCGGAAGCGTTTATGTGCTCAGAGACATTTCCGAGCAAAAAAGGCTCAGGGAGCAGTTAGTCCAGTCTGAGAAGATGGCTGCTGTAGGGCAGTTAGTCTCAGGCGTGGCGCACGAGCTTAATAACCCTCTGGCAGGAGTCATGGGTTATTCCCAGCTTCTTCTAATGAACAACGGTCTGGACAGCAAGACCCAGAACTATTTGAATAAGATCTCCAAGGAGTCAGACCGGGCAAAAAACATCGTGAACAACCTGCTGACCTTTGCTCGTAAACATAAGCCGGAGAAAAAATATCTGGACATCAATACTATTCTGGACCAGACTATAGAATTGAGAGCTTATGATCTGAAAGTAAGTAACATTCAGGTGTTGAAAACTTTTGACCCTCAGCTGCCCAAGACCATGGCCGACTTCAACCAGCTTCAGCAGGTATTTCTGAATATAATGAACAATGCCCATCAGGCAATTCAGGAGTCCAAAGGTAAAGGCGAAATCAGAATCCGCACTGAAAAAGCAGGCGAAATGATCCGGATAATTCTGGAGGATAATGGCCCGGGCATCCCGGAGGAGAATCTCAATAAAATCTTTGAGCCTTTCTTCACTACTAAGGAGGTGGGAAGAGGAACAGGGCTTGGCTTGAGTATCTCTTACGGGATCATTCAGCAGCATGGTGGTAAGATCTCTGCCCGGAGCATACTGGGTCAGGGGGCTACTTTTGTAATTGAGCTGCCTGTATTGAAAGAAGAAAAAGCCGCAGTTTCGGAGAAGAAGGAAAAACCTAAATCTGTGATTCGGAAAATAGAAAAAAAGAATATTCTGGCGATAGACGATGAGCAGTCGATTCTGGACATTTTGATGGATACTCTCCAGCAGGAAGGACATCAGGTAGATGTGGCATCAAATGGCAGAACGGGCTTGTCCAAAGTAAAAGCTTCTGATTATGATCTGATCATTACCGACATAAAGATGCCGGATTTCGATGGCCGAAGATTTTATGAGGAAGTCAAAAAATATAATGAGGAATTAGCTAAAAAGATTATCTTTACCACCGGAGACCTGGCTAATCCGGAAACTGAAGCTTTTTTGGACAGAGTAAAACAACCTTGCATCCCGAAGCCTTTCGATTTGGAAGAGGTCAAGCAAACCATAATAAAGTTTTTCGATTAAGAAAGTCGTAGGGGCATCCCGCCTTTGGCGGGACAACGTGCCCCTACATATTCCTGTAACTAGATATTCAGATCCAATTATCTTTTCAGTTCTTCTTTCAGCTCATCTAATTCTTTCTTAAGCTCCTCCATCTCTTTTTTCAGCTTGTTTAGATCTCTCTTCAGCTTGCTTTCATCTGAGGAATAACCCTTTAGCACAGGGGCTTCCGGGATTTGAAGTTTGTCCAAGAAGAGCTCAATATTCTTCGTTTTTTCGATATCGGGCTGGATTTTGAAGGAATACTCCTTTTCAGTTTCGGCGAGAGTCACAGAAAAATCCTTTAGTCTCTTATCCCTTAATACTTTCAGGCTGACTTTATCTCCCTTTTCCTTATCAGAGATGATCTGCCGAACGTCGTCTGAACTGGATATTTCCCGATTATCCGCCTCTACAATTACGTCCCCGGCTTTTAATCCTGCCTTTTCTGCAGGACTTCCCTTCTCCACTTCAGTGATTAAAGCTCCCTCCCCTTTTTTGACTCCGAAATAGCCACCCAACTGCTCAGTCAAATCCTGAATTGCGACCCCCAACTTTAGTCCAGAGTGGAAGTTCCATTTGAAGGGACCAATCGTTTTCCTCTCTACCTTGACCTTTTCAGGATTCGAGTCATACCAGCTTGAAGAAGAACTTTCACCTATGGTTACCTCAAAATCTTTTTCTTCTCCATCCCGGATCGCCTTGATTTCTACTTCAGTCCCTGGAGTAGTTTTCCTCACCAGACTGGTTAGTCTTTCTATCGAGTCAGTCTTCTTGCCATCGAACGAGATGATTACATCACCCTTCACTATTCCAGCTTTTTCAGCCGGACTATCCTCCACCACTTCATTGACCAGAACACCCTCTGTAGATTCCTTTAGATCCATGGATTCTTTGAGCTCAGGGGTTAGCTCCTGCAGATAGATTCCTACCCAGCCCTGCTTTTTGACCTGGGTTGACTTTTGAGCCCAGCTCAGACCAACCAGCAGTAAACCAGCCAGGATAATCGCCAGAACTGCTGTGCTTGAGATTCTTTTAAGCATTTTGACACCTCCTCCTGGTATGCATCGTACGGTGCATACCTATAGTGTTTTTTGTTCTACAATTTTTACAATTATATCTTGAAATAGTTCCAGTTTTTAGGAAAAATTTGTAGGGAGTCTTGGACAACTTTAGGGCTTTTCTCCTGCCAAGTAACAGGCAAGAGAAAATGGGTTAACTGCGGGAAACTTATGCTTTTTGATTCAGAAAGAGAGGTTATATGCAGTGTTTTAGTTGATTTCGGGTATTACTGACAGGGTGCTGGCCCGAACTTGAAAAGATAGCTGACCAGGTAGACTATATCGGCGATTGTCACTTGTCCATCACAATTGGCATCTCCAGACTGAATCGGAACTGGAACAGGACCTCTTTTAAAAAGGTAACTCACCAGATAGACTATATCCGCTATAGTCACGTTTTTGTCGTGATTAGCATCCCCACGCAGAAACTGAACATACTTTATGGTGGCATAATCAAAGGATGCCACACTGCCCGCACCCCAACCTGTGATATAGACGTTTCCAGAACCATCCACTGCTATGGCAAGAGCAGCATCATAGCCGTTTCCCGGGCCGTTGTATCTTTGAACCCAGAGCTGGTTTCCAGCCGGGTCATACTTTATGGTGGCATAATCATCGGATGTCACACTGTCAATACTTGAACCTGTGACATAGACATTGCCAGAACCATCCACTGCTATGGCAACAGCTACATCATCGTCGTTTCCCGGGCCGTTATATCTTTTTACCCAGAGCTGGTTTCCAGCGGCATCGTACTTTATCGTGGTATAATCCCCGTATGGCCCACTGCCCACACTAGTACCTGTGACATAGACATTTCCAGAACCATCCAGTGCTATGGCATTAGCTGCATCCCAGCCGTTTCCCGGGCCGTTATATCTTTTTACCCAGAGCTGGTTTCCAGCCGGGTCATACTTTATGGTGGCATAATCATCGGATGTCACACTGTCCATACTTGAACCTGTTACATAGACATTTCCAGAACCATCCACTGCTAGGCCAGTAGCATAATCAGCGTTATTTCCCGTGCCGTTATATCTTTTTACCCAGAGCTGGTTTCCAGCCGGGTCATACTTTATGGTGGCATAATCAGCGGATGTCCCACTGCCAATACTTGAACCTGTGACATAGACATTGCCAGAACCATCCACTGCTAGGCCAGTAGCATAATCAGCGTTATTTCCCGGGCCGTTGTATCTTTTTACCCAGAGCTGGTTTCCAGCGGCATCGTACTTTATCGTGGCATAATCATAAGATGTTGCATTGCCCACACTATAACCTGTGACATAGACATTGCCAGAACCATCCACTGCTATCGCAGAAGCTTCATCATCGTCGTTTCCCGGGCCGTCATATCTTTGAACCCAGAGCTGGTTTCCAGCCGAGTCATACTTTATGGTGGCATAATCATAGTATGTCCAGCTACCATAACTATAACCTGTCACATAAACATTGCCAGAACCATCCACTGCTATGGCAAGAGCATAATCCTCGGAGTTTCCCAGCCCGTTGTATCTTCTCACCCAGGAGGTATCAACGCTCTGGCCGATCGCCTGTGTATAACTCAAAAGAAAAATCGCTAAAACCAAAGATCTTTTAAGCATAACCCCTCCTTCCTTAAATGGAAAGGCAGAACCGATTATTTTCATATCCCCTCTCTATCAAGATTAAATACTATTACTATAATAAAACTACAAAACTGATGATGTCAAGTCAAATATGCTGTAAAATGGGGGTTCAAAATTTTGAACCACACAACTGAAAAAAATACTTTACATTTCCTGTTTCCAGGTCTAAATTATTCTTGAGATAAATCATTCGAAAACATCTTTCAAAGGAGGATAACATGCCTACCTATGTGTTGATGACCAAGCTCTCTCCGGAGGTAACCAAGAGGATGAAACAGAGGACTGAGCTGGGCAAGGAATGGATGGGGATGGTCAAGAAGAAATGCCCGGAGGTCAAATTCCTCTGCCATTACGCTTTATTAGGTCCTTATGATTTTCTGGATATTTATGAAGCTCCGGACGAGGAGGTCGCAGCTAAGGTTTCGATGATCGGCCTTTCCTATGGAGCCATTCAGGCTGAAAGCTGGACTGCAATTCCATACAAAAGATTTCTGGAATTGAGCAAGGAGATATAAAAAGTCTAAAGTCAACAGGCTAAAGGCTAAAGTTAGAAAAACAGGAAATCGCCGTCTGATGGTTAATGTTTAAATCAAGGTTGTAGTGGTAGGGTCTTACTGACATTGAGATACCCCTACAAAGCAACGTCGGGCATGAAGCCCGACGCTACGGATTGTGCAGCCGCTCCTGAGGCAACGAAGTTGTAGGGGCGTATTGCAATACGCCCCTACAAGCAAATAGGGGCAGGCGTGGGAGCCTGCCCCTACATTTTCCATCTTCTATCTGTCATCTGTCATTTGATATTATCTTTTCAGCAGCCTGGTACGGGTCCTCCTTTAAAGAGATAGTTTATCAAATAGATAACATCATTGACATTTACCGCACCCGAACAATCAGCATCACCTGATTCTAAGGGATCAGGCGCTGGACCTCCCTTGAAAAGATAGTTTATCAGATAGATCGCATCGCTCACCGTAACTTTACCATCGCCGTTAGCATCTCCATATTTGAACTGAGGAATCGGCTGGGCTAAAATCGCCAGAGATGCAATTCCGGCTTTAGCAAAATCGGTGAAATAAGGCATATCGAAGATTGAGATCCTATCCCCTGTTTTATGATAAGCCGGATTGAAATCCTGAAAATCCTCAATTCCTAAGATAGCTGGGAAACCATAAGCCCAGAAGGAAGCATGATCAGAACCACCAGTTGATCCTGAAGTTATCTTTTGAGGAACCAAGGGGAAACTGTAATCATTTATCACGCCAATCATAATATCTGCTAAAGCTCCAGATGAAGGTCCTGTGCCAGCATGAAGCTCAATGATATTATCATTATTCCCATCAAAGGCAATCATATCGAGGTTATAAACAGCAAGAACTGTGTCACCAGCTTCATAAGCTTTTTGAGCATAGGCTTCAGAGCCGAGCAGTCCTTGCTCCTCGCCAGAAAAGCCGATGAATTTTATAGTATAATCAAAATCGTAATCTTTCAGGATATGAGCCGCAGTCAGAACCGCCGCAGTGCCTGAGGCATTATCATCTGCGCCCGGGGCATAATTATAAGGGTCATTAGAGGTGTTATCATAATGCGCAGTTATCAGACATTCCTTTCCCGGCTGGGTTTGACCAGGCAGAGTAGCCACGACGTTCAGCTTAGTAATACGGGGATAAGTATTACCACCCTGCTGAACCCAGGTCTGTCCCGCATCAGTGGTGTACATAATATCGTTATAGTATCCAGCCGCCCAACCCTTTAATGTGTCCACCATAAGAACCGCACAGTATGATCCGGAATTAGGGTTGGAGGCTTGAGAGGACCAGTTCGAGCCGGCATTGGTCGTGTGCAGGATAGTTCTACCCCAGCCTGCTACCCAGACCTTCATAGAATCCGGAGCGCTTACCCTATAGAGATTCTGAGTTGTTCCGCTGGTCTGAGCA
>Ga0315277_10007570_pt1 | contig 14086 bp, 14 predicted proteins | sample YL17G05_15_MG_FD_203695 | JGI IMG/M metagenome (GOLD analysis project Ga0315277, IMG submission 203695) | Sediment microbial communities from Yellowstone Lake, YNP, Wyoming, USA - YL17G05_15 | ecosystem: Environmental > Aquatic > Freshwater > Lake > Sediment | place: USA: Wyoming | collected... | reverse complement strand
TGTTCTCCTGGAACTTCGGCCCCGTCTCCGCGTTCACGCCTCCGGTGGGCATGATGATCCGCCCCTTGTGGCGGTCGCGGACATAGGGCGCCAGCAGATCGCCCACTCCGCTCGGCCCGTGCACGCCGGCCGGGAAGATCTTCACGCAGTCCGGCTCCAACCCGTCCTCTCGCTCGATGAAGTACTGCAGCTCGGTGGGCGAGAGGATGGCGGGCGCGGCGAAGGCATTGGCGGCATGCGCGATGCGCACGAAATCCCTGCCCTCGCCATATCCGCCCATCACGTTCGCCGGCGCCACAATCATGTCGAAGCCCCACTCCAGCGCCGCCGCCAGTTCCTTGGGGTTGATCACGCTGCCTACGCCGAGAACGAAGGGCTTGTCCGCCGGCGCGCTCTCGCGGCGCTTGGTGAGCTCCTGCATCCCCTCCTTGATGATGGCGCCGTCAATGCGGAACGTACACTCGGCCACATAGCCCCCCTGGTACACCTCCCACATGGTGGTTACCAGGTCCTCGGCCTTCTTCACGTGGTCCCGGTTCATCACCACCACGATCCCGGCCTTCCGCAGCACCGCATCCACGCGGGAACGGTCACGCTGGTATGGCATGTTTCCTCTTTGCCTTTCTTTGTGTCCTTCGTGTTCTTTGTGGTGAGTTCGTCACCCTCACCGCAGCGCGCTCACCCCACCGCCCTTTCGGGCGCGCTCGACCTCGGCGATCACTTCCTTCATCATCACCATGGTCGTGTCGCCCGGGGTCTCCTGCACCATGATCCCATGGGCGGCGCCCCATTCCACCGCCGTCTGCACGTCATTGCCGTAGAGCAGCGCCGCAGCCACGCCGGACATGAACGAGTCGCCGCCACCGGTCCGGTCGGCGATCTCGATGTTCTCCCGCGTCGGCGCCAGGTACATCTTGTCCTCGCCCACGCTGTAGAGCACCGCGCCCCAACTGATCCGGTCGGCGGTGAGGGCGGCGCGGAGCTGCGTCCCGATGATCTTCAGGTTAGGATAGTCCTTGGCCACCGTCCTGAGCATCTCCTGGTAGGCCTCCAACCACACCTCGAACGGGTCAGCATTGGAGACCTTCCTGCTCTCGTACCCGATGGCGTCGAAGAAATCGCTCTGATTGCCGACCAGGAAATCGGTGTGTGGCACGATGCTCCGGTTGATGTTGCGCGCCTTCTCCTTGTCCGGCTCCACCTTCGAGCGGTAGTTCAGATCGAAAGAGCGGAACACGCCGTGCTTGCCGGCGGCCTGCATCGCCTCCAAGGCGAGGGCCGACGTGTTCGGGCCGAGCAGCGTGTAGATGCCACCAGTGTGGAACCACCGCACACCCTTGCCGAAGATGGCGTTCCAATCCACGTCTCCGGGCTTGAGCTCGCGGATGGGCGTGTGAGCGCGGTAGTACTCGGTAACAGACGGCAGCACCCCCTTGCCAGACCAGGTGAAGTGGATGCCGTTGTGGAGCGTCCCCTTCCCATCGGTCGAGAACTTCCCCTTGCCTCCCGTGTTGAACCAGATGATGTGCGAGGTGTCCACCCCGGCCTCGCGGAGCTGGTTCTCGATGTTCCGGCCGACGCTGTCATCCACCAGCGCGGTAACCACCGCCGTCTTGAGTCCAAAGCAGGAGCTCAGCCCCTCGGCGACATTGGTCTCCCCTCCTCCGTGCCAGAGACGCGCACTGCGCGCCCGGCGCAGGGGCACCTCCACCGGGTCCACCCGCATCATCACCTCACCCAACGCGAAGGCGTCGAAACCCTCTCCCTTTGGCTTGATGGGCAGTGTGCTCATTGCGCTCACCTCCACGAATCGCAGCAGGACGTTCCTCGCCTGGGCTGGTCTTCGCTCCCCCGCCCCCGCGCACCTTCCCCTCCCCTGGCAGGCGCACGCACGCCTGTCGCCTGCGCAACACGCGGCTCCGGCAGGAACGTCAGCACCCCTCTGGAATAGCCCGGTAGAGGCGGGCTTCACGCCTCGGCGCGGCGGAACAGGAGGCCTCCGGGCGTGTTCTTCTTCCTCCCCCTTGGCACCACCCGGCCTCACTGGCGGACGCCCTGGGTCACCTACGGACTGATGATCCTCTGCGCTCTCGTCTTTGTGCTCCAGGTCGCCCTTGGGAAGGCGATGCCCGCGGGATTCGTCCCCGGCCGGCCGAGCCTTGGGGACTGGCTCCTCAGCATGTTCATGCACGGAAGCATCTTCCACCTGCTCGGGAACATGCTCTTCCTCTGGCTCTTCGGCACGCTGGCAGAGGACGTCCTCGGCCCCCGCCTCTTCCTCGCCTGCTACTTCGCCGGCAACGCGGGGGCCACCATCCTCGACTGGCTGATGACCGCGGCCGCTTCACCTGTTGGTCTCGACGTCCCCAGGATCGGCGCCTCCGGCGCCATTGCCGGCATCATGGGATTGTCCGCGGTGTGCTTCCTGCGCACCAAGGTGCGCATCGGCTACCTCGTCGGCTTACTGCTCTACTGGAAGGTCGGGACCTTCGACGTCGCGGCTCCCGTCTTCCTGGGCCTGTGGGCCGGGTGGGAGGTGCTGCAGGGGACGGTCTCCTCCACCGCCGGCGCGGTGGGTGGCGTCGCCCACTGGGCCCATGTCGGCGGCTTCCTCGTCGGCCTGGGGGGCGCGGCTACGTTGGGCCTCCAGAAGCGCATCGCCCGTGAGGATCTGGTGAGCGGCCGCGCCGGGGCGGACGAGTCAGTGGGGCGGTTCGCCGAGGCGGGCGACTTGGAGCGGTTCGTCCGCGCCTCCCCGCAGGACGCGGAGGCCTGGCGCGCCCTCGGCCTCGCCTGCGAGGGCATCGGTCGCCTCACCCGCGCCAAGGAGGCCTATCACACCGCGGTCACCCTCTTCCTTGCCCAACACCGCGCCCGAGAGGCGGCGGAGGCCTATGAATCGCTTGCCAGCTATTCAGACGGACGCCCCATCCCTCCCGAGCTCCACTTCGACCTCGCCTGCGGGATGGAGGAGCTGGAGAGGTTCGACAAGGCCTATCACATGTTCCGCTCCGCAGCCGCCCAGCGCCCCGGCACGCAGGAGGCGGAGACCGCCCTCATCCGCGCCGGTGAGATCGCCTTCACGCGCATCCACAGCGGCGAGCATGCCGGGGACTGCTACCAGATGCTCCTGGAGCAGTTCCCCTACAGCCCCTACCGCGCCCTCGCTCAGGAACGGCTCGAGCAACTGCCACACGCCCGCCCGCCTGAGATGGCCCAGCCGCAAACCCGCGACCTCGGCCCTCGGCACCGTGACCTACACCCCCTCGGAGATCTGGGCGGCGAGGAGGACCAGGCGCAGCCCGCCCACGGGCCTACAACGGAGAGCCAGGACGTGCTACAATCACCGGAGGGTTCGGGGTGACGGCGACCTGGTCAGCCCCATCGCACCTCCGTCCGCCTGAGGTGGACGGGCGCCCTGCCCGCCGGCCCCCCGGGGACCCTGAGGGCTCACCCTGAGTGGCTAAGCCCGCCAGAGGCGGGCCGCCATGGCGGCCCCTTCCGGGGCCTAGCCACAACGTCGAAGGGACCCCTCGGGTTCCAGAACGACCGGCAGGCGGGGTCGTTCTTGGCCAGGTCCCGGGCAGATACCCATAGGGAGTGCAACCGACGTCATGAAGAAGGCCATCAGCGATCCTCGCCTCACAGTCACCATCGCCGGAGTCACCTTCCGTAACCCGTTCTTCCTCGCCTCCGGCCCCACCACCGCGTCTGCCGACCAGTTGGAGCGCGCCAGCCAGCTCGGCTGGTCCGGCGCCTCCATCAAACTCACCTTCGATCCGCCTCCCTACATCAACCGCGAGCCGCGCTACCAGTACTACGATCCGCTTGAGTACCTCTCTTTCACCGCCGAGAAGCGCCTCGACCTCGCGCAAGCCCTCGCTCTGATCCGGGAGTCCTTGCCGCGTGTGGACAAGGACTTCGTGATCATGGCCAACTACAGCTACACCGGAGACCGCGGCGTCGCGGGGTGGGTGGACATGGCGCGCGCCTTCGAGCAGGCCGGCTGCCACCTCCTCGAGCTGAACATGGGCTGCCCGAACATGTCCTTCAACGTCGCTCTCACCGGCGAGGCCCACGAGGACGGACCCGTCAGCGGCGCCTCCCTCGGCATGGTGCCCCATCTGGTCCATGAGATCGTCAAGGCCACCGTCGCTGCCGTCTCCATCCCCTGCTTCGTCAAGCTATCTCCCGAGGGCGCCAAGCTGGGCGAGTCCTCCAAGGCCGCCTACGAAGGGGGCGCGGTTGCCGTGGGATCGAACGCCAACCGCCTCGCCATCCCGCCCATTGACATCTGGAATCCCAAGCAGGCAATCTATCACCTCCAGAAGGAAGTCTCCCTAAGCTGCATGTCCGGGCCCTGGGCGAAGCCCCTCGCTCTGCGCGATGTCTATGAGATCCGCAAGCGCAACGGCCCCCGCGTCCGCACCACCGCCACTGGCGGCGTGGAGACCTGGCAGGACGCGGTGGAGATGGCCTTCCTCGGCGCCGACCTGGTGGGCATCTGCACCGGCGTGCTGGTCCACGGCTACGACCTGATCGTCCCCCTGGTCGAAGGCGTGGCCCGCTACCTCGACCGCATGGGCTACCCCAACTGGGAGTCGCTCCGGGACCTGCTGGTGGAGGAGATCACTTCCGCCGACAGGCTCACCCTCTATCCCGGCCACGCCGCCATCAAGCAGCCGCAGCTCGCCGCGCCCTGCAAGGCGGCTTGCCCGAATCAGGTGCCCGCGCAGGCCTACGTCCGCCAGGTCGCCGAGGGCGACTTCGAGGAAGCCTATCGCCTCATCACCGCCAAGAACCCGCTGCAGTCTGTGTGCGCCTATGTCTGCGCCCACCCCTGCGAGAAGGCCTGCACCCGCGGCGATCTCGACCAGCCCATTCGCATCCGCGACATCAAGCGGTTCGTCCTGGAATACGGCGCCAGCCAGGGGTGGAAGCCAGAGGTTGATCGGCTTCCCAGGAGTGGCCGGAAGGTGGCCGTGGTCGGCTCCGGCCCGGCGGGCATTGCCTGTGCCTGGGACCTGGCGCGCGCCGGGCACTCCGTCACCGTCCTCGAAGCCCAGAAACAGCCCGGCGGGATGCTGCGCTGCGGCGTCCCCAGCTTCCGCCTGCCCGCCGCGGTGCTGGAGGCGGAGATCGAAGCGCTGAAGGCGATGGGTGTGAAGATCCAGTGCAACCGCCGGCTGGGTAAGGATTTCACCGTCTCCTCTCTGAAAGACCAAGGCTTTGACGCGGTCGCACTCACCATCGGCGCGCAGGCGGGAAGTGTGCTCGGTGTTCCTGGTGAGGGCGCCCGCGGCGCCATCTCCGCGGTTGACTTCCTCGGGAGCTTCCGGCGCGGTCGGAAGGTCGTCCTGGGTGACCGGGTCGCCGTGATCGGCGGCGGCTTCACCGCGGTGGACGCGGCCCGCACCGCGCTGCGCCTGGGGGCAAAGGAGGTCTTCCTCTGCTACCGCCGCACCCGAGACGAGATGCCGGCCGTGCCCGAGGAGGTGTTCGAGGCGGAAGAGGAGGGCGTGCGCGTCATCTACCTCGTCGCCCCGCTGGAGATCCTGAAGAAGCGCAATCGCGTCACCGGCCTGAAGATGCGCATCCACACCCTCGGCGAGCCCGACGCCTCCGGCCGCCGCAGGCCGGAGGCGGTTGCGGAGGCGGACTTCGCCCTCCCCTGCGACATGGTGATCAACGCCATCGGACAGCGCGTGGAAGGCGTCGAGGGCATCGCTGTCAGCGACGACGGCGTTCTCGCCTGCGACCCGAAGACCGGCGCCACCAGCATGCCGGGCGTGTTCGTCGCCGGCGACGCCGCCACCGGGCCGGACACCATCATCGCCGCCGTCGCCTCCGGCCGGCGCGCCGCGGTGGCCATTGACCACATGCTCAGCGGCGAGCCGACGCTCCAGTACGACCCGGAGCTGGTGGAGGTGGACAAGGCGAGGGTGCTCGCCCGCGTGCAGGGCCTCTCCCTGCAACCCCGCGCTCCCATCACGCTCCGTCCCGCCGCGCAGCGCAGGCTCGACTTCGAGCCTTACACCCCCGCGCTGACCGAGGCCCAGGCAGTCGAGGAAGCAAACCGATGCCTGTCCTGTGGATGTGGAATGGGCTGCGGCATCTGCTTCCGCATCTGCTCCCACTTCGCCGTCCAGCGCCCCGGCCTCGACTGCTTCGAGATAGATGACGAGAAATGCGTCGCCTGCGGCATGTGCTTCCGCCGCTGCCCCAACCAGAACATCGAGATGGTCCGCCTGCCGGGGACGACCTGACACGACTCAGGGTGCATGGCAACGCGCCCCTACCACCTGACCGGAGGAGGTCGCGGGCATGAGCAGTGGCACAGGCTCCTTTAGGCCGAGCGCAGTCGAGGGCCAGCCTGTGATCGGTCTGCTGCCACTCGATGATAGGCCCTGCAACCGCCTGTTCCCGCAGCAGTTGGCGCCTATTGTGGGCTGCGAGCTGCTGCTGCCGCCGAGGGGGTTGCTCGGCTGGTTCACCACGCCGGGGGACTGTGATGCGCTGATGGCGTGGCTTGACGACTGTGCCGCCGAGCGGCTGGTGGTGTCGCTCGATATGCTCTGCTACGGCGGGCTGGTGGCGGGGCGCGCTTCGGCAACGAGACTCCAGCAGGCGAGGAGGCGCCTCCGCTCCCTGCACGCGCTGAAGCAGCGCCGGCCCGAACTCATCGTCTACGCCTTCACGAGCCTGATGCGGCTGGGCCGTACGGTCACCTCCGCGGACACGCTGCGCCTCCATTCCAACCTGGTCGCCTACTCCATGCTCTACGACCGCCTCCATCGCCTCGGAGACGGGTCCGCCCGCGCGGAACTGGACGACGTCACTGCACGCCTCGACGCGGACGCCCTTCAGGAGTACCTCGCCGTGCGGCAGCGCAACCACGAGGTCAATCGGGCCGCCCTGCAGCTTATCGCTGACCATACCCTTGATTATCTGGTGATCTGCCAGGAGGATGCTGCCCCGGTCGGGCTGCACATCCCTGAGCACCAGGCGCTGCGGGACGACATCGCCCGGCTCGGAATCTCCGACCGCGTCGCCCTGCACCCCGGCGCCGACGAGGTCAGCCTAGTGCTAATGGCTCGCCAGCTCACCCATCTGGCGGGCTGCGCGCCTCGTATCGCGCCCGACTACGCCACCCAAGAGGGCGCCGCGGCCATCCCACGGTACGAGCACCAACCTCTGCGCCAGAGCGTCGAGAGTCAGCTTCGCGCCGCTGGCGCGGAGGCGGTTCCCCCCGGCCGCGCCGATGCCATCATGTTCGTGCACACGCCCATCGGCGAGCAGCGAGAGGCCGGCGAGGCCCCCCCGAGGGGCCAATCACCCTCCTATGCCATGCAGGCGGATAGTATGGCCGCGCGCCTGCAAGCCGCGCGCGCCGCCGGCTATCTCGCGGGCATCGCCGATGTCGCCTACGCCAACGGGGCCGATCCCGAGCTGGTGTCGGCGCTGCGTCGTTCTGAGGTTGTCAAGGATCTGAACGCCTTCGCCGGCTGGAACACCGCCAGCAACACCATCGGCACGGTGGCCGCGCAGTTGTGCCTGGAGATCCTCGCCGCCCGCGCGGGCCTCTCGCATCCCTCGCCCTCGGCGCGATTCCTGGCCTGCCGGCTGCTGGACGACTGGGCCTACCAGTCCTGCGTGCGCAAGCGCGCGGTGGCACTGGCGGAGTCGCAAGGCGAGAACCCCTACTCGCTCGGCGCGGCCGCCGACCGCTTTGAGGAATACGTCCGCGCGGAACTAGAGCCACTTGCCCATCACATTCACTCCTTCGGCTGGGATGGCGCGGAGGAAGGGGAGATTCCCTTCTCCGTGACGCTCCCGTGGAAGCGGCTGTTTGAGATAGAAGCAGACGTACTCTCGCCCGCCTCCTGATCCCCGAAAAACCGGCGGTAGATCTGGGCGAGGGCGGTGTCGAGGTCAACCTTCTTCAGCAGCGCGGGATGAGTGCGCCTGCGGTGGCCGCGTCGGAGGCGGCCGCGCTCATCGTGATAGGCGACAGAGACGCGGTAGCAGAGCTCAGCCAGTTCGGAGTACCTGCGCACCAACTGGGGCAGGATCCCGTCACCGATCACCGTGCATCCCTCCCTGGAACCGAGCCATGCTCCTGGCCGCCGCGGGCGCCGCGCGGTAGGCCCCGCTCGTGCCCCGCGACACGTGCACATGGGGCCTCAACACTCCGTCCGGCCCGAAGTGCCCGGAGAGAAGCTGGGAGTACAGCACCAGCTCGTACTGCTCCACCCGCTCCTGCAGCCAGGTGAGGTCGTAGGGGTAGCGGCGGTACACGGCGAAGCCGCCCCAGCACTCCACAGGCTCCCAATAGCTCCCCCTGTAAGACAGGCAGTGCTCAACCGCACCGTAGGCGGCGCCCACCAAAGCCCAGAAGGTGCCCTCATGGCAGATCTGGAGTCTGGCGATCCTCACGCTCTGCGCTCCCCTACCAGGCCGCCGCGGAGGCACCAGGAGAACCGGCGTAGTTTGTTAGAAGCTGTCATGTATTCCACCGTCGCCTTGGATTAGTGGCAGAAGCTGCCAGTCTGGTAAAACGTGCCTATCCATCTGGAATATACCATATACTGTATGCGATGTCAACCCCGCTGCCGCGGATATTTCTGACTATGTGCTGAACAGAATCAGAATCTACCGAATTGGTCGAGTGGTAGAAGCCTAGGGATGTGGTATAGTGTGACTAGGAGATGTCTGTGTTTACTAGCCGCATTTGACGGGAGAGGGCAAGAAGATGCCGGAAGTGAATGTCGGACGACGGATACGAGAGGCGCGTGAGGTGTTGAGCCTGAACCAGCAGGACTTGGCGGAGAAGATCGGGGTGAGCCAGCGGGCGGTATCCTACGCTGAGAAGCAGGTGTGGGTGAAGCAGTCCACGCTCCAGAAGTACGCCCTGGCGCTGGGCCGCCCGCTCAACTACTTCCTCCGCCCCTACGACGCCGAAACCCAGGGCGCCGCGCTCACCCGGGAAGAGGCCGTCCAGCAGGCCTTTGCCGTGGTCTGCCGCGACCCGGACTTCGGCTTCGGCAGCCGTCCAGGTGAGGAACTGACCATCGAGGCCAAGCGGGACATCGTCCGGCTGTATGAGAGGTACAAAGGGATCAGCTTGCTGGGGAGGGAGGATGGGTAGAGGAGAAGACATGTTCGCAGGGAAGCTGCTAGGGAATAGGGAAAGGTACGAGCGGCAGGTAGGCGGCGCCCAGAGTCGGGCGGTGAGAGGCGAAAGTGAGCGTAGGGGCTGTTAGGCCGGGGAGCAACCTCCTTGATGTCTCGTGCCGAAGGACATGTGACTGTCCTCCGAACCACATCAACTGCCTGACACCCAAGGAGTGGCTGAAGGCTCAGTTGGGAGTGTGGCAGTTCTACTACGAAGGGCGCGACGTCCGGGAGAAGAGCATACATCCCGCGACATACCCGATTGCGCTCTCAACGAAGTGCATCGAGCTGTTCACACACAAGGGCGAGCTCGTGCTCGACCCGTTCGTCGGGAGTGGCACTACCCTTGTATCCGCGCAGGACACGGGGCGGAACGCGGTGGGGTTCGATCTCAACCCTACGTATGTAGAGCTTAGCCGAAGCCGGCTGGAGCAACGCAGGCTCTTCGGCAGATGCCAGCAGCTCGCGATCACGGATGACGCCAGGCACATACCTGAGTATCTGGAAGAGGAATCGGTGTCCCTGATCGTTACCTCTCCTCCCTACGCGAACCTTCTCAACCGAGCGCGGAGGAACAAGTCGCGCCGGGGGGCCGAGAGGTACAACGACCAGTACCTGCAGGTGGAGCAGTACTCGCAGGACCCGAGGGACTTGGGGACGCTGCCCCTGCAGGAGTACGCGCGGGAGATGGGGGCTATCTTCCAGGGCCTGCTGCCCCTGCTACGGCCGAGAGCGCACTGTGTGGTCAATGTCCCCGACATGTGGTGGGAGAACCAGCGGATCACCATTCACATCGCGCTCGTGGAGGTCCTCCGGGCGGCGGGGTACGAGTTGCGCAACATCATTGTCTGGGACCGGACCAACATCGTCAACCGGATCGGCATCTTCGGCTGGCCGAGCAACTACATCACCATGGGCGTGACGTTCGAATACCTACTCGATTTCTGGCGACCTCCGACCAATGGGTGACCTCAAAGAAGAGATCAAGGCGCTGATGGCGCGTGTCCGCCGGGAGGGCGAGCTCCCCTCTTCTGCCGCCGTCGTTGACGAGACATTCGCCAAGCTTGGATACGCGGTCGGCAAGGTCACCCCTGCTGAAGTCCTCAACCAGTTCAACCGCATGCTCCGTCACGTCTGGGAAGAGTCGCTCCACGTCCTCGAGGCGCATGAGGAACGGTCGTACGCTGAGGGCATACCGAGAGAACTCGCAAAGCAGTACCCGGGTGGCATGAGTGAAGCCGAGGAGGTGGCGAGGGAGAACGGATTCCGCGCCGGGGTGTTCCACCTGTTGCAGCGCTGGTACCCGGTGCTGCGCCGCTGCTTCCTAAGTGTAAGCCAGAGCCGGAAGCAGCGCGGCGGGAAAGACTTCGAGCTTCAGGTGCAGCAGCTGCTGAACCTTGCTGCAGTGCCGTACCACGCGCAGGAACGGCGGAACCGCACGGACCTGGTGCTGCCGGATGTAGAGACGTACCAGCGCAACCGGAACGTCGCAGCAGTTGTGTCGCTGAAGCGAACGCTGCGGGAGCGTTGGGCAGAGGTGGCGGAAGAGCTGTTCAAACTGAGGTCGCCGAACGTGTTCCTCTTCACCGCCGACGAGGACGTCACTGCAGCGCATGTCAGACAGATCTGCGGCGAGTACAACATCCATCTCGTGGTCTGGGACGAGCTGAAGGCGCGGGCCTTTGCCCGGGAACCCCTGGTGCTGGGCTACACAGAATGGGCAACGTCGCGGCTGGCCGTACTCAGGCAGTACTGGTAGGTCAGCCCGCGAACCGTGGCGGCCGCTGCCGCCCACCACAGGCGCGCACGCTCCCGCCCGATGGGTCAGCCGCGCATCCGAGGAGGACCCCATGTTCATCGTCCACGTCCACGTTCTTGTGAAGCCGGAGTTCGTCGAGCAGTTCAGGGCCGCGACGGTAGAGAATGCACGCCACAGCGTGCGCGAGCCGGGGGTGGCGAGGTTCGTATGTCATCCAGCAGAGCGATGACCCAGCCCGCTTCGTGCTGGTCGAGGTGTACCGCACTCCCGCGGACGCGGACCGGCACAAAGAGACGAAGCATTATCAGGTGTGGCGGGACACCGTGGCGGAGATGATGGCCGAGCCGCGCAGCAGCGTGAAGTACGGGAACGTGTTTCCAGATGATCCGGGGTGGGGATAGGCGAAGGCAACGGCGTTCTCACCACAAAGGCACCAAGCGCACAAAGAACGACGCGGCGAATGGGGTCTCTGGGGGGCGCCAGTGGCCCCCCAGAGACCCCACCTACTCCCTCTTGACACCACCCCACGCTGTGGTATAATACCTCTGCCATAGAGGTATAATGAAGGCAGAGGTAGAAGATGAGGAGCGATCGGGAGCTGGTGAAGGGGACGGTGAGGCTGCTGGCGCTGCGGCTGCTGGCGAGAGAGCCGATGTACGGCTACCAGATGATCCAGCATCTGGAGGACCGCAGCCAGGGATACTTCCAGTTGGGGGAGGGGGCGCTCTACCCGTTGCTCCACGAGCTGGAGAATGAGGGCTATCTGCGGGCGCAGTGGCGAGACCAGGAGGGGCGTCCGCCGCGGTGCTACTACCACCTCACCGCCAAGGGCAAGCGCGAGCTGGCGAGGCGGAGGGAGCAGTGGGATGGCTTCACCCGGGCGGTGGACCTGGTGCTGGAGGTGAGCCATGTCTGACATCGAGCACTACCTAACACGAATCCGTTCCGAACTGGACGTCAGCCCCTCGCGCGCTAAGGAGGTGATCGCGGAGGCCCGCTGTCACCTCGAAGCGCGGGTGCGGGAGTTCGAGGGGAGAGGCCTGAGCCGAGAGCAAGCGGTGGCGGAGGCGGTGCGGGGATTCGGCGAGCCGCAAGCAGTGGCGGCGGAGCTGAGGAAAGCGAACTAGAAGCACCGCGACGTCAGCCGGTTTCGGCTGGTGCTCGCCATCGGCATTGCTTTTGGCACGACGCTGTCCGCAGTCTGGTTCGTCGGCCGCCTGTATGCGGGCGCTCCCTTGTGGCTCCCTGTAGTGATCGAGGCGATGCTCCGGGCACTGGTTGTCTGGGTTCCTGTCTTCGCCCTTCCCGGCGCCGTGCTGGCAGGCATGGTTGCGGGGAGGCGGTACTGGTGGGTGGCCGCTGCCCCTCCACTCCTCTTCATGGCGATGTGCTGGACTGCGTCACTGGTGGAGTGGACACTCGTCCCCTTCGGTGATAGGCAGTTGGCGATGGCGGCGGCCTGGCCGCTGCTGGCGGCCGCGGCATTCGCCATGTGCGGCTATCTCGGGGAGCGGGTGGGCGAGGGGCGTCGGCTCCGGTACCCGATCGGTGGGCTTTGTGCCGTGTACGCTCTCGGGATCTCTGTGCCTGCGTTCGCCCAAGCAGTACAGGACCTGAAGGGCCTGGTGTTCGCGATCGCGGTGGCCCAGGGAGCGAGCTGCATCCTCCTGATCGCGGCCTACCAGGAGAAGCTGGTTGGGCAGCGGGTACTGATCGTCGCGGGCGCGGGCATGACTGCGCTGGTGGGAGCGATGGGGGTGACGGTGCTCTCCGGGACATGGGGGTTAGACACACTCGCCGGCGAAGGGCGGATCGCCTTCATCCTGTCTCTGGCGGTGGTGGTATGCCTGCCGGCGGCGCTGGTTTGGCGAGGGGTGAGAGACCGGCGAACATCGGGCCGACAGAGGCTGGAGGGCTGAGAGGAGGCGGGGGCATTCTGCATAGCTCGCCCCAAGCGAGCGACGCGGAGTGGAGGCTAGCGGATTCGAACCGCTGCTCTCCTGCGTGCAAGGCAGGCGCTTTCCCAGCTAAGCTAAGCCCCCATGTAGACAATGGAGCAATCTATTGTTTTCCTCTCGATTGCTCTCTTGCTCTCTCTTGGTGGGCCCCGCTGGACTCGAACCAGCCACCTCTGCCTTATCAGGGCAGCGCTCTAGCCAACTGAGCTAGAGGCCCACGCCAGGACTATAGATACCGCAAACCGCGGGATTTGGCAAGGGGCGCGGGATGTGGCTCGTTTGTCTGAGTAGCTCCCTGCCGCGCATGGAGAGACACAACTTGACTGGAAACGCGGCAAGCCCTGCTACCCCTCGAAGAGCGCCCTCGGAAGTCCGCACTGCCTGATGATCGCGAGGAGTGTTCCCGATTTCAGCTCGTCATGCAGAGGCACCGGGACAGTCACCGTTGAGTCACCGACGGCTCTCTGCATGACCGCGTGGCTCCCACGCTGTCGGATGAGGGCGAATCCGTTGTCGTGCAGGATCCGGCACACCTCTCTGCCCGAAAGGACCCGCAGCCTACCCAACCCCGACCTCCAACTGCGTGACGTACACCTCGCTTCGCAGGCGGTCCCGGACCTCTGCCGGGGAGGCAGTCTCGAAGAAGAGCTCCACCGCCTCCTGGAGGTTTGCCCGCGCTTCCTCGATGGTGCCGCCTTGGCTGGCGATGTCGAGTTCCGGGCACAGCGCAACGAAGGCGTCCCCTTCCCGTTCGATAATGGCGGTGAGATGATGCGTGCCCATGGTGTGCACCTCAATGTGATTGTACTACAAGCGCCGGGCGGTGCCAATCAGCGCACCGCGCGATGCGGGCCGGCTTCTGCGGCACCGCCGGGGCACGAACACCACGAGAGGGCGCCTGGGGCGCCCTCTCGATAGAAGGGGTCACGGTCTTGAAAACCCAACAGTGTCCGGATGGTTGATCGACCTGGAGTACCATCCGCTCCGCGGGACCATCCCGAGGGATGCCCACGAGGCGGGTTGGGTGTACTCCTTAGAAAGGAGGTGATCCAGCCGCACCTTCCGGTACGGCTACCTTGTTACGACTTAGCGCCAATCGCCGACCGCACCTTCGGCACCTCTCTCCCTCGCGGGTTGAGCCAGTGACTTCGGGTGCAGCCGACTCTCATCGCTTGACGGGCGGTGTGTACAAGGC
>Ga0315277_10007568_pt1 | contig 14088 bp, 12 predicted proteins | sample YL17G05_15_MG_FD_203695 | JGI IMG/M metagenome (GOLD analysis project Ga0315277, IMG submission 203695) | Sediment microbial communities from Yellowstone Lake, YNP, Wyoming, USA - YL17G05_15 | ecosystem: Environmental > Aquatic > Freshwater > Lake > Sediment | place: USA: Wyoming | collected... | reverse complement strand
GTGCCTACTCCGAGATTCGAGGGGTATCGGGAGTCGCGGCAGGCGTTGGAAGATGCACAGAGGACGGTGGGGTTGGTGCGCTTTCGCGCTGCCGAGTGGCATATTGATCCGCACAAGATTGGAGTGCTTGGGTTTTCAGCAGGCGGGCATATGGTCACGGCGATGAGCACGCGTTTTGAGAAGCGTTTGTATCCGGCTGTAGATGCGGCTGACAGACAAAGCTGCCGCCCGGATTTTGCGATCGCTCTGTATCCGGGACATCTGTGGCATGCCGATAAGGAGTTTGTGTTGAATCCGAATGTTCCCGTCACCAGCAATACGCCGCCTACGTTCATCGTCCAGGCGCAGGATGACCCGGTGGACAACGTGAACAACTCGCTGGTTTACTACATCGCCCTGAAGAACGCTGGTGTTCCCGTGGAGATGCACTTGTATGCGCAAGGCGGGCATGCGTTTGGACTGCGTCGTACAGAACTTCCGATCACGAGGTGGCCTGAGTTGGTGAAGACATGGCTGCAAACAATCGGGATGACATCGGTAGAACGTAATTCTCCGGCCACGCCGGCAGTACACATGCAACCGGAGACGATAGGGCCGCAGAGATTCCACATCGTACGCGAGGGGGAGACCTTGTCCGAGATTTCACGTAAGTACTACGGATCGGCCGGCAAGTGGCGAAAGATTCTCGAGGCGAACCGCGGGACGGTCGAGGATGCGAACACGGTCAGGGCCGGAACAAGACTGATCATACCCGACTAGCAAACCCGCCACGCGGAGGCTTTGTCCATTGGAGCGCGAGGCCGGACGCTCGGGAGCGCGGCTCATGCCGGACTCAAGCCGTTGGCTCGTTTGGCGGATTCGACCGTGTTGTAGAGGAGCATCGTGATCGTCATTGGACCGACGCCGCCGGGGACGGGCGTGATCAGCGAGGCCTTCTCCTTCACGGCATCGAAATCGACGTCGCCGACCAGACGAAAGCCCTGCTTCTTTGTCGCATCTTCGATGCGGTTGACGCCGACATCGATCACGACAACGCCCTCCCTGACCATATCGGCCGTGATCGTGTTGGGCCGGCCTGCGGCGGCGATGACAATGTCCGCCTCCCGCGTGAAGTGGGCGAGGTCTTTAGTGCGCGTATGACAGACCGTGACGGTCGCGTTGCCGGTCTGGCTTTTCTGGATGAGCATATTGGCCAGCGGCTTGCCGACGAGATTGCTGCGTCCGACGATGACCACGTGGGCGCCGTCGAGCTCCACGCCGCTGCGCACGAGCAACTGCACTACACCATGCGGCGTGCAGGGCAGAAATGCCTTCTCCCCCACCACCATCTTCCCCACATTTACCGGATGAAATCCATCCACATCCTTGTTGGGATCGATGGCCAACAGCACCTCGGACTCGTTGAGATGCCGCGGCAGAGGCAGTTGCACGAGGATGCCGTTGATCTTCGGATCGCCGTTCATCCGCCGGACCAGCGACATCAGCTCTTCCTGCGAAGTCTGCGCGGGCAGCCGGTTGTCGTCGGAGAAGATGCCCATCTCCTCGCACGCCCGCTCCTTGGAGGTCACGTACGATTTCGAGGCGGGGTCCTCGCCGACCAGGATCACGCCGAGGCCCGGCACGATTCCGCGTTTCTTCAGCCCGGCCACTTCGGCCTTCAATTCCGCCCGGATGTCCGCCGCAATCTGCTTGCCGTCGATAATTCGCGCTGTCATTTGTCCTCATTGATGATTTACAATTTACGATTTATGATTTGAATACGTGCCATCCAATCATAGATCATAAATCATAAATTACAAATCATAAATCAGAACAGTCCGTGGACTTTGCCTGTGTTGACATCGACATCGATTCGGCGAAAGGCGGGGTCGGACCCGGTGCCCGGCATCAGCTTGATCGACCCGGCGACGGGCACGACGAACCCGGCCCCCTTGTACACGAGGATATCGTTGATTGGCAGCGTCCAGCCTCGCGGCCGGCCCTTCAACTCCGGATCGTGGGACAGGCTCTGCTGCGTCTTGGCCATGCAGGTCCCCAGGTGTGTGCCGAGGGACTCCGCCTCCAGCGCCTTGGCCCGTTCCAGGGCGGCGTCCGTGTAAGTCACGCCGTCGGCGCCGTACACCTCCCGGGCGATCAGCTCGATCCGCTGCCTCAGGGGCATCCTCATGTCGTAGAGGAAGTGGAAATCGTTCTTTTCATTGCAGCTTTCGATCACGGCCTCGGCCAGCTCGATCGCGCCCTGGCCGCCCTTGAGCCAGTGCTCCGAGACAACAGCGCGAGCGCCGTTGGCGGCGGCGATTCGCCTGACGGCATCGATCTCCGCCTGCGTGTCGGTCTTGAAACGGTTGATGCAGACGACCGGGCGCACGCCGCTCTTTTTGACGATCTCGATGTGAGCGACGAGGTTCTCGCAGCCCTTCTCGACCAGGGCGAGATTCTCGCGCGTATACGCGGGATCGAGTGGCATGCCGGGCTTGACGGAGGGTCCTCCGCCGTGCATTTTTAATGCCCGGATCGTTGCGACAACGACCACCGCATCCGGCCGCAGACCCGACATGCGGCATTTGAGATTCCAGAACTTCTCATATCCGATGTCGGCGGCAAAACCGCTCTCCGTGACGTGGTAATCGGCCAGCTTCGTGCCGAGCCGGTCGGCGATGATGGAGCTTTGCCCGATGGCGATATTGGCAAAGGGCCCGGCGTGGATGAACATCGGCTGGCCCTCAATGGTCTGCACTAGATTGGGATTGATGGCGTCGAGCATCCAGGCCGTCATGGCGCCGTCCACTTCCAGATCGGCGGTCGTGACCTCCCTGCCGTTGCGGTCGTAGGCCACCACCATTCTGGCGATCCGCTCGCGCAGGTCCTTCAGGTCTCTCGCGACGGCCAAGATGGCCATGACTTCGCTGGCGACGGTCATCTGGAAGCCCGATTCCATCTCGAAACCGCCCATCTTGCCGCCGAGTCCGATCCGGATGCTCCGCAGGCTCTGGGCGCAGAAGTCGATGGCCCAGCCGATCTGGACGCGGTTGGGGTCGATGTCGAGGCGCCGCAGGTTGCTCTGTGCCAGGCGGGCGTCATCGTAATTCCGCTCGTGCTGCATTCTCGCAGTCAGCGCCACCATGGCGAGGTTGTGCGCATTAGTCACGCAATCGATGTCGCCGGTCAATCGGATCGAGATCGGAGTCAGCGGGATGCATTGCGCCAGGCCGCCACCGGCCGCAGAGCCTTTGATATTGAACGTCGGGCCGCTGCTCGGCTGGCGGATCGCGCCGCAGACCCGCTTGCCGAGTTGGCTCAGGCCCTCGACCAGGCCGATGGTCGTGGTCGTCTTGCCCTCGCCCAAGGGCGTGGGGGTGATCGCCGTCACGTCGATATATTTGGCCGTGGGGGCGTCCTGCAGCCTGGCAAGGACCTTCTGGTAGTCCACTTTGCCGAGCTTGTTGCCGTACGGGATCAGCTCCTCGCTGCGCAGATCGAACTCGGCGGCCAGCCGCTGGATCGGCTTCATCCGCTCCTCAGCCGCTTCTGCGATCTCCCAGTCCTGCATCGTCCGCGGGTCGAGAATCATAAAGTAAGCCAGTATCAGGCCAGGCGATGGCCCGTCGCCACGAGGCAACAGCCGTCTTGTACGAATCCTGATCGCCTGTGCATCTTTCCTTTCCTGTGACTATTATGCACGAAAGCCGACGAATTAGGTAACTTGGTAGGGCTGATTTTTGTAACTATCTTGCTGTTTGGTGGGATATTGGCCCCAAAAACGCGGTGCATCCCTGAGTTGGAGCCAGTCTTTCTCCGCGCAGACCCGCGCCGTCCGGTCCGGCATCGAACCGAGCGCCGGGCCTTCGATGAGGAACTGGACGTCTGTGCCGATCTCAGCGAGGTTCTTTGTCACGCAGTTGCTGGCTCAACCTCGCCACCTCTTCCTGAAGGCGGGCAACCTTCTCCCGAAGCTGCTCCACTTCCGGGGACGGCTCCCCGCCACGCTCGCGAGGGCCCTTCTCGGCATCCGGGTTCTGCACAGCACGAGGTCTCACCTCCGGCTCCTTTTGCGGGCGGCCCTTCTGCTGCTCTACCTCGCCGATCTGCCGTTCAATGTCGTTGGCCTTTTCCCACTGGGCCTGGGCCTCCTCGAAGCGACCCTCCTGCTTGGCCCGCTGGGCCTGTTTCCGCAACTCGGCGACTTTACCCCGCATGGATTCGAGCTGCGCTCCGGTGTCCCGCGATTCCATCCCGCGCCGCATCTTCATTTCGATGCCCTGGATTTGCTCGCGCAACTCCCCAGCCTGCTCGGGCCGGCCGCTCTCTTCGGCCTCGCGCAACTGATTCTTCAGCCGCTCAATGCGTTCCTTCGCCTCGGCAAAGCGCTGCTCGTCCCCCTGAGGCCGTGGCTGGCGCGTGCGCATCTCACCCATCAGCCGTTCGGCGTTCCTACGCAGCTCGGCCGCCTCATCGGGCCTACCCTCACGCTCCGCGCGCCCGATGGCCTCCTTGATCTCGGCAAGCTCGCCGCGCATCGGTTCCATGGGTCCCGGCCTCATCCCAGGCCCCCCGCCCTGCCGCGACTCCCGCTGGCGTGTCCGCATCTCATCCATCAGCCGTTCGGCGTTTTTGCGCAGCTCGGCCGCCTCGTCGGGCCTACCCTCACGCTCCGCGCGGCCGATGGCCTCCCTGATCTCGGCAAGCTCGCGGCGCATGGGCTCCATGGGTCCCGGCCCCATCTCCGGTCCCCCGGCTTGCCGGGCCATCTGCTCGAATCTGTCAGCGTCCTGGCGCAGCCGGTCTGCAAACTCCTGTGCCTCGCGGGCCCGGACGCGAAGCTCCTCGGCGTATTCGCGCATCCAGGGGGCCGGGCCCTCGGGTCCCTTGGGCCGCTCCGGGCGGGACCCCATGACCGACGGGCCGCCTTCCGGACGATCCTGCGCTTTCGAGGCATAGATGAACGTCATAAGTACGGTGAGAATCGCCACAATGAGAATTCTCGTCTGAGACATATGTCCACCTTCCTTTCTATCGATGGCAGTTGACGAAGATAACCTGTTCCATTCGCGTGCAGACGCTGTGTGAGCGCCCGTACCGAGACTGTAGGTCCCTTCTATTTCGGTCCCTGTGACTGTCTGCTTTAGGACCATCGGCCCTTACGATCTCTTACAGTACGATCTGCTCTTTCGCCGGATCAAATTTGGCGACCTTGCCCTGCGTCAGGCCGAGCATGCCCATCTGCATCGCGGTCTGGACGCAGAAGGCGAGGTCCATGGGGCTGGCGGTTTCTTTCTTTCCGGACCGGCAGCAGGCCAGGAAATTTCGCCAGTAGCCGGTGAAGTCCTCGCCGTGCTCGATCGGGAATCGCTGCGGTTTCTTGTTCGATCCCTCGGCGGGCGTAAAGACAATCTCGTTGCCCTGAATGGTCAACGTGCCATCCCAGCCGCGAATGATCGGCGTCCGCCCCGGGGCGCCGCGGGCCTGAGTGCCCTGGTAGTCATTGCCTTGCGTCCCCAGCACGGCGACCGTGACCTTCTCCGGAAAATCGATCAAGGCGTTGAACGTGTCCGGGACCTCGCGCTCCTGGTAGCGGAACTTGCCGCCGGTGGCCACGACCACGCTCGGCATCTTGACGCCGAGGACGTACATCGTGGGCGTCAGGGTGTGCGGGAACAGGTCAGTGGAGGGCCCGCCGGCGTAATCCTCGTACATCCGCCAGCGGAAGAACCGGCTGACGTCGAACGGCCGCTTCGGGGTGTCGCCGAGGAAGGCCTCCCAGTTCAGGTCCGGCCCCGGCTTGGCGTTCGGATCGTCGATGGGCATGCCTCGCTCGCCCCAGTCGCCGACGCGAAAATAGCCGCACTCTGCGTGGATCGGCTGGCCGATCAGGCCATCCTGCACGAGTTTCCTCATCTGGTGGTACGCCGCGTCGGACATGCCCTGCGTGCCCAGTTGGAACGCGCGGTCCGAGTCGCGGACCGTGTGAGCCAGCCGCTTGGTCAAGTCGAACTGCCGCCAGTGCGTCACGGGCTTCTCGCAGTACACGTGTTTGCCCGCCTTGATCGCGTCGATGGCCTGGTAGCCGTGCAGGTGGTCCGGCGTGGCGATGCAGACCACGTCCACATTCGGATCGGCGAGCAACTCGCGGTGATCCATGTACGCCTTGCCGCCGTAACCATCCACGCGGGCCTTCAGCCGGGGCCGGTACACGTCGCAAGCGGCGACGATCTCCACCGGCTCATTGCCCTGCGTCTTGAGCCAATGCACGGCCTGAAAATGTGCGTCACTGCGTCCGCCGCAGCCAATGAACCCAACTCGGAGCCGCTCGTTGGCCCCCCGTGCCTTGCCGACAAAAGGCCCCTGACTCGCCGTCACGAACACCGCTCCGGCGACAGCCCCGGCTCCATGCATGAACCGTCGCCGGGTCATTCCATTATCCGTTTTCGACTTCATGGCAATTCGCCCTCACATAATCCTCAGAGTTTATCAATCGGTGGCATCATCAGTCATCATCACTTCTACTGTTTGTCCGAACCGCTCGGCTGCATCGCGACCCACTGTTTGTAGAGTTCGTCGATCTGCGACATTTCAACGCGGCCATCCCACAGGGCCACACCATAGCGTAAAGCCAGAGGCTTGTCAGCCACGACTTTCAACGGTTCCTCGTGAAGCCGCATCGTGGCCGACAGGTACGCAAACGGCTTGGCCATCGTGAACCAGGTCGCCGGGTGCCGCGGATTGTCCGGATGGTCGAACATGGCCACCGTGACGAGCTTGCCGTCCGCCTTGGCTGTATAGGCGCACCACCGCGAGCGGGAAAGCCGCTCTTCGCCCCGGAAGATAACGCCGGGATCGTTGTCGGGGTTGCGGAACTCGCCGTCGGCATCCATCGAGCGGATGAACCGCAGCCCCAGCCCGTGATAATGCGAGCCGCCGAGCGTGGCAGACTCCTTCCCATCGGGAACTGCCAGCCGGGACTCCCAAGTCAAGAATGTGACTTGCGGCTGACCAATCCGGCCGGCGGTTATCGTGCGGCGTTCCGTCAGCAATGGCTCATTCTTCGGCTGAGCGGCCCACCGGACGGACTCTGTGAAATGCGCCCAGCGATGGCCTTCCGGGCCACTCACCGCAACGTCTCCGAATTGCAGATGCTGCTGCTTACCCGGTTGCGGCTCGAAATGGCCATCGACGGGCCCGACGGCCTCGCCCCAGAAATCGTTGCTGTTCACGGCGCAGGCGAACATCAGAGCGTGATGGTGCAGATGGTCCGGCGGAGCATCCAGCAGCACGTTCAGGCCACTGGGTGTAAACAGCTCCTTGACGTAAGGCTTGAATGGCACGTCGCCGTAGCGGTACTGCAAGACAGGCGCCTCGCCTGCGCGGACCCAGATGCTGTTGGTCTCAGTGGCGATTCGCAACGTCGGCTCTGCGCTCCGCGCCTGCGAACCCGACGCAACTATCAGGCCCACGGCCACCACACTGAACAATGTGCATCTTTTTGACATCTGTATCCTCCCTTATTCCGGTCATCCATGCGCGACAGCCACCATTAGACGAACTGCCTCAGATGCTTGATACTACGTTCGGCTTGGTCGATCGTGCCGCACTCGACACTCAGTACAATGTCGCGCTTGGCGTGTCGGCAGATCTGGATCACTTTCTTCCAGTCGATGACGCCGTCGCCGCAGGCGCAGCCGGCCGGCGTGCCCGTGACTTTGCCGCGCTCGGCCTGGGAGTGCTGGATCGAGATGTCTTTGGCGTGCAGATGGACCAGCCGATCCCTCACGTGCTCGAGCCACTTGAGGGGGTCGTGGCCGCTCAGGTACGAATTGCCCGTGTCGAAGTTGATGCCGATGGCGGGCGAATCCACGAGACTGGCGATACGATCCAGGCCGGCGGGGGTCTTGCTGTACTGTTGATGCGGCTCGATCCCGATCAGGATGCCGCGGTTCTCGGCAAACGCCGCCGCCTCGGTCAGAGTATACTTCATCAAAACGTGATCTTCCTGTTTCGTAGTCCAGGGCGGCTTGGGACCTTCATCCGTATTCACGACCGGCGCGCCGCATTCGGCGGCAAAACGGATGGCCTGCTTGAGATAGTTGCCGCTGACGTCGGGCCGGCACAGGGCCGTGTGCGAGGACAGGCCGGAAAGCTTTACGCCGGCCTTCTCACACGCCCGCTTGACCCGGTACGGGTCGTCGAACATCGAGACCGTCATGTAGTAGCCGGCTTCGCTCATCAACTCCCGGCCCAGATGGACCCAGGGCTCGATGTACTCGTAGCCCAGCTCAGCCGCCTTCTCCACGCCCCACTCGAACGACTTGTCCGCGTGCCGCACGAATTCCATGTTCACCCCAATGCCTACTTTTCCCATGTCGATACTCCTTCCTTCACCGAATCCAGTCAACCATTATTCCCGTCTGCGAACATTGCCATTACCGCCGGCACCCATCGAATGGCAAGGAACAGCAACGACAACGCGGCAATCAGCCACATCGCCGGACGGACCTCGCGGTAACGGCTCCTCAGAACCTTCAACAGCACGAACGAAACGAACCCGAGAGCTAGGCCCATGCTGATCTGGTAACTGACGGCGATCATGACCACGATGATCAGCGACGGGATCAGCTCATCCACCAGGCGGAAGTTGATCTTGCGAGACTCCTTCATCATGTAAATGCCCACCATGATCAGCGCCGGGGCGGTCGCATACGCCGGCACGACGGCAATCACGGGCACGAAGAACATGGCGAGGATAAACAGCGCGCCTGTGACCACCGATACCAAGCCGGTCCGCCCGCCCTGCTCGATCCCCGCCGCCGACTCCACGTAGGAGGTCGTCGTGGAAGTCCCCAGGAGGGCCCCGAACATGGTCGCCACAGCATCGATGCTCAACAGGCGGTCCAGCCCCTTGATCTGGCCGCTCTCGTCCCGCAGCCCGGCCTTTTCGCAGCACGCGACGAGCGTGCCGATACTATCGAACATGTCGATGAACATCAACGTGAAGATGTTCGCCCACAGACCGATCCTCAGGGCCCCCAGGACATCGAGCTGGAAGGCAATCCTGCCCACGGGCCATTCCAGCGACAACCAGCCCGTGGGTCTGTCCACGTGGCCGAGCAGCGCGGCAACGACCGTGGCAAAGAGGATGCCGATGAGGAGGGAGCCCGTGACCCTGAGCAATCCCAGTGCGGTCATCACGGCCAGGCCCAGCAGCCCGATCCAGACGGTGGCCTTCGTGATGTCGCCGAATGCAAAGAGCGTCTGCTCATTGCGCAGGACCAAACCCAGGTTGTTCAGGCCGATGAATGCGATGAACAGGCCGATGCCCACCGCGATGGCGGAGATCAGACCCGGCGGAATCGCCTCGACCAGCCGCTTGCGCAGGCCGATCAGCGTCAGGACCAGAAAGACCAGCCCGGAGATAAACACTGCTCCCAGCGCGGTCTGCCAACTGACCTGCTCCTTCGCCACAAGGATGTAGGCAAAGAAGCTGTTGAGCCCCATGCCCGGTGCCATGGCAATCGGGGCCTTGCCGAAGACGCCTGTCACGATTGTGGAAACCGCCGTGACGATGCACGTCACGGCAATCAGGGCCGTCTTGTCCATGCCGGTGGAACTGAGGATCGCCGGGTTCACGAAGATGATGTAGGCCATGGTCAGGAACGTCGTGACGCCCGCCACCACCTCGATTCGCGTGTTCGTGTGCCGTGCCCCGAACTCGAAATACTCCTTCAGCATGTCGTCCCCTCACCTGAAGGTGGAGTTCTGCAGAATTCCACCTGAAGTTCACTTGCCGGCCTGGCCACCGGCGCGTCATGGACCCAAGCACGCGATCATCCCGGCGACCAGGCTTGCAGAGTTCTTCGCCGCCAGGGTGTAGAATATCTGCTTATCCATCACCGCGCTGTCGTCGGCCTTGTCGCTCATGCTGCGGATGACCAGGCAGCCAATGCCCCTCTGATAGCAGACCTGGGCCACGGCGGCCCCTTCCATCTCCACCGCGTCAGCCCCGAGTTTCTCCCTCAGCTCCGCGCCTCTTTCTTTGGAGGCCACGAAGGCATCGCCGGTGACGACGGTCCCGGTGACAATCTTCGGAGGCCGCTGGCCGCTCCGCAGGATGATCGGGTCAAATACCGCCTTGCGGGCGCCACAGTCTGCCGCCGTCAGGAGATTCGGGTCGGCGGGAAAGAAAACGGGATTGTCCTCACCGGTGAGACGGCTCCTGACGCCCCCATGCTCCATGCCCTCGGACCACAGGGTCCCCATGTCATGGTGAGCCGTACGCTTGGCGATCACGATATCGCCCGGCTCCAGGTTCGGATCGAGGGCCCCCGCGATCCCTGTGAAGATCACTCGCGTCGGCTTGAAATGCTCGATCAGCAACGTGGTCGTCATCGCGGCGTTGACCTTGCCGACCCCGGTCCATGCGACGACGACAGGCCTGCCGTCAAGCCGGCCCGACATGAACGCGATGCCTTCGATCTCCTGCACTCTGGCATCGGTCAGCATCTTCTCCAGCAGCGAAACCTCGGGTTTGAACGCCCCCAGCACCGCCAGGCCGGTTGAAGGACCCTCGCGCGTCGGCGTAGAGCGACAGGAGACAAGCAGGGCCGTGAATATGAGGCAGACGACGGTGAGACGATATCGTTTCATGCTTGGGCTGCTCCGACCGCGAGTATCAAGTTGCCGGTTGCCGGGTCTCAGTCGCCGGCAGATGACCGGCAACCGATCTCTGACGGCTGACAAATGCGAGCGAGAGGAGTCGAACCTCCACGTCCTTTCGGACACCAGGTCCTAAGCCTGGCGCGTATGCCAGTTCCGCCACGCTCGCAGCAGGCCACGATTCGTGCCCTGCCCGACGGCTACACCCTCGCAGCCTCGATCATTATGCCCCTCCTGCTATCCGGCATCAACCGAAATCCGCGCCCCGGGGGCTTGAGGTGCACGACAGGACTGTGGGAGAGTAAGCGTGAGGCTCATGGGTAGCAGCATCAAGCAAAGCTTGGCGATGGCTCTGCTGGGATGCGATGTAACCATCGCCGTGGCCTGCGGCCCTGACGCTGTTACCCACTTGAATCGCCACTTTCTTGTCGTAGATCCGACTTGCTAAAGCCCACTGATCCACGTCAACATTTCTGAAATCCTGACAGAATTCTCGGAAATATGCGTCATATCCGCCTCACCCATCAAACATACGGATAGGCAGCATTCGGGCTCGATTTGGCCAGAACACCGGCCATAGAATGGGTGTTGCCTAATGGAGCAGGCTATGAACGGAAAGAGGCCACCGTCTGACAGAGGTCGGGATCTACGTCGTGCGGGCGGGGTCAATGGGACCCGGCGAAGATCACATACATGACCGGAACGGCCGGCGATCTTCTACGCGTGCAGACCCGCAGCCCTCCGGGCTCATTGATGGCACGCCGAGACAGCAGTGGCGCCGGCGGTCACGCCTGGACCTCAGCTTCGATCTGCAACGTCTCACCGTTTTGGACTGCCTTGTCGTTGAGACGGTACTCTCGGTGGCGGGAAGCTCGGCGACCCCCTTCCCGAGGATATTCTCTGATGATCTCCTTCTCACAACCGGCAACGACAAAACCAAGAAGAACGAGCAAACTTGCGAGTACCCGTTTCATACTTCCGCCTTCTGCCATAACGACGATCAACTCCGTTCTCTGAAAACGCAGTCTCAAACGAATATGCCGACAAAAGACCGTTGCCTCAATGAGGGGATTGCTCAATCGGTGGGTCGTTTTTCGCCGACAACCGCTGCGGCAACGAGATCGCTGAAGGTAGGGGGCACGTATGAGCCTGCCGCTGCCGGTCTCGGGGCGAACGTGCAGCAGGCAATTTCAGGAAGATCTTCTGCCGTCGTGCCGGGTACTACCCGCCAAGCAGAGGCTCGGCGTCCTCCCGCCCTTTCTCCGACTCCGGCGGCTCCTCTTTCGAGATCTTCTCGATGCGCTTCTCTGCCTTCTGGAGGATGTCGCGGCAGTGCTTGATCAGGGCCATGCCCTTCTCGTACTGATCGAGGCTGTCCTGGAGAGGGATTTCGCCCTGCTCGATCTTGCTCACGATGTCCTTGAGCTGGTGGATGGCCTGCTCAAACGTCAGCTTATTGATTTCGTCGCGGTATTTTCGTTCAGTCATAGGCGGGGCCTTTCTATCGATAATGGATGATGGGTGATTGATGATTTCCAAGGAGGTCCGGACTTGCTCTTCAATAATCCATCAATCATCCTTTATCAATCTTCGTGGTGACCCGGCTTTCGATCAGATTGTCGTTGGCCAGCTCGGTCACAAGGAGATCGTCCGTCCGGACATCCGCGGCGGTACGCACAACCTGGCCCGTCTGCTTGTTCGTCGTTATGCTGTAGCCGCGATTGAGGACCGACCTGGGGTTCAGCGCCGCCAGCCGGTTCTCCCCCGCGGTGATTTTCAGTTCCCTGCCGCTCAAAACTCGTGTGACGGCGGCGAGGCTGCGGCTCCTGAGCTCGTTCAGTTCCACCATCATTCTGCCGAGCAGCCGGTGCGGCTCGATCCGCGCGACTTGTTCGCGGTAGTCCTGCATCAGCTTCTGCGTCTGGATGAATATCGTCCGCATGGCGTCGCCGAGGTCCCACGCCAGATCGTCCAGGTGCTGCTCACGATTGAGCACCGGCAATAGAGGCGTCCGGAACACGGCACTGGCCAGGACAGTCCGCAGGTACTCGCAGGAAATGTCGTGCCGGGCCCGCATGCTGCCGGTCAGGCGCTTCTCCTGATGGACCAGTTCACTGAGCACGTCCTCCACGTTCGGCACGGCCACCACACCCGCCTTTGTCGGCGTCGAGGCCCGGGCGTCCGCCACCAGGTCGGCCACGGTCACATCGACCTCGTGGCCCACGGCGCTGATGATCGGAATCCGCGAGGCGCAAATGGCGCGGGCCAACACCTCCTCGTTGAAGGCCCACAAATCCTCCAGCGAGCCGCCGCCCCGGCCGACGATCAGCACGTCCAGCTTCAGCTTCTCATTGCGGCGGTTCACATCGGCGATAGCGGCCGCGATCGCCTCCGCCGCCCCCGGCCCCTGCACGGGCACCGGGTACAGGTATAGCCGCGTGCACGGCCAGCGGTTGTGAACGCTGTCGGCAATGTCGTGCACCGCCGCTCCCGATTCACTGGTCAGGATGCCGATCCGCTGCGGGTACTTCGGCAGCGGCTTCTTGTGCGCGTCGGAGAAGAGCCCTTCCGCTTCGAGCTTCCTGACCATCTGTTCAAAGGCCAGTTGCAGGGCACCCATGCCTGCCGGCATCATCTCCTCGACGATCAACTTGTACCGGCCCTGCGGCACGTACAAATCGATATTGCCGCTGACCACGACGGCCAGGCCGTTGGCGGGCTTGAATTTCACCTTCGCGAAGCTCGTCCGCCACATCGCGCAGGGCAGCACCGATTCCTCGTCCTTGAGGCAAAAATAGCGGTGGCCACTGCCGTGCTCTTTCCAGTCGGTGATCTCGCCCTTGACAGTGATCCACGCCGGCAAAGTGGTGTCCAGCACCTCTTTGATCAGCGCGTTGACCTGCGTGACGGTATATATCTTCGTTCTTGTCTGCATCTGCGTCTGCATGAACATTTCCAGTGAGCGGCCTTCCAACGGCAACCACATTGCCCTGAAGCCATTATAAGCAGCGGCCCCCATTTTCACAACTGGCCGCGATTGGAGCGCGCGTGAGCCGATCCATTGCAGCCGTTCCCTCCACTGGGTGGTACCGCCAAACTCGTTTGACGGTGCTCGTTCGACCGGGACAGATCAATCGATATCCCACGGGCAAACGAGTTTGCCCGTGCCACCCAACACCCATTCGAGTGTTTTCATACCAGCTATCACTTGCGGCTGACTCTGAGGACGAAGGCCGCAAACTCACCCTGGACCGGAATTCGGATCGCATCATCACGGCAGGTGGCCTTGGCCACCGGATCACCGAATAGGGCCTTGGGATCGAGCAACTCCACCGTATCGCCGTCGCGGAGCAGGCCGCCGGTCTTGATCTCGACCGTATCGGCTTTGCCCCAGTTGTAGACAGCCAGATATAGCCGGCTCGGATCGTATTTGTTCGGCAG
>Ga0315277_10007567_pt1 | contig 14088 bp, 13 predicted proteins | sample YL17G05_15_MG_FD_203695 | JGI IMG/M metagenome (GOLD analysis project Ga0315277, IMG submission 203695) | Sediment microbial communities from Yellowstone Lake, YNP, Wyoming, USA - YL17G05_15 | ecosystem: Environmental > Aquatic > Freshwater > Lake > Sediment | place: USA: Wyoming | collected... | reverse complement strand
TCCAGCCAAGGCTTTTCGCTGCCCGTCGGAGTCGCGCAGGAACTGACAGGCTTCCACCAGAGACGACGGACGGAGATAGTCGAATTCTCTCATTTTCGTCCTCCAACCTAAACGGTATCGATTTTTTGGGTAGGGGGATAATCGGGGGAGGAGAAGGTGAAGACCATGACCACCTCCTCCTCGCCGTCATTCACCACTGCGTGGGGAACTCCAGCAGGAATGTAGATCCCCTCTCCAGACTGATAAGGGATATCACACTCTTTGAGACGGATTTTTCCCCTTCCAGAAAGGACGTAGGCCAGCTCCTCCTCCTCATGGACGAGGAGCGAGGTGACGGTGCCCGGTTTGAAGCTGGAGACCCCGAGCATACACTTCTGCGTCCCCACGGTCTCGCAGGTGAGTAATTTCTTAGACCAGCTTCCTTTCGGGAGAGGAATCGCCTGCACATCATCGAGCTTTATCGTGCGTGTCGACATGGGTCGTTACCTCAGATGACGAGATTTCCGTTTTTTATGATTGTCTTCCCATCCACTTCAATGGTGACATTGCGGACGGAACCGTCGAGATGTAATTTACTCAGGCACTGGCCTCCAGGATAACAATGGCTATTGTCCCCAAGGGCAAAATGGACCGTCCCTAACATCCCTTTTTCAGAGGGCGATCCGAGTTTCTCTTTGTGGCTCGTGCCGATGGCAAACTCCGCCACCACAGTGCCATTTTCATCCGAGGCGAGGACCACTTCCTTGAGCCGTTCCGCTTCCTCGCCACCCTTGATCTCAACGGCCCGTCCTCCCTTCATGGTCCATTCGATCGGTTTCTTGAGAGAGCCTGAAACTCCCACCCCCAGCATGATCCCATCAATGACGATTCTGCCCTCGGTCTTGTTTTCGACAGCTGCATAGGCGACCTCGCCCCAGAGGGGGATGGGTCCCATCATGATACCGGGCTCTTTCACGGGGACAACCTTCAATGCCGGCCTGCCCTCGACGCAAATCTTGACGTCTGTTCCCGAAGGGTTGGTCACCCTTGCCCATTTGGCTCCTGCCATGGCCTTGATGATCTTCTCCGCACGAAGGGTAATCTGGTCAATGTCCTGGGTGGTCAAGTCCCAATCCTCCATCCCCTCCTCGACCGAGGCGACTTTGGCCCCTTTTTCCACACTGGCCTTCACGGGATTCACATGGGCAAAGCGGTTGGCCCATTCGAGATTGGTGGTGATGATGATCGCATCGGAATGAGTCATGGCCTCTGCCAGATGGGCCGGTGGTTCCATGGGGACTGCCATCGAGGCGAGGGCTGAACTTACGTGGTGGGTGACGTTGGCAATCACCGGGTAGGCACCCACGGCAAAAGCTGCCCCTGCGAGGGCCTCGGCATTCATCATGTGATCCTGATCGGCAATGATCAGGACTTTGTCTCCCCCTTTCACCGTCATACAGTGTTCGACGATGAGGCGGGCACCTTTGAACAGTGTGGTCATGGACTTCATAAGAAACCTCCTTTTCACTTCCCTTGAAGAGAAGAAATCTCGCTGTGTGGATTCGTTACACTTTCAATCGATACTGATCCCATGCTTCCTCGATCCTTTTCAGATAACGATCAGGCGGAAGGGCAATTTCAGGGAATTTCCACTTCTTCGTCGCGTCGATGCAAATCTTGGAAGAGAGGCGATCCCAGAGTGGAACCTCGGGGGGCGCGCTTGAGGGATCGAGAAGAATCGAGGAGGTATTGGGGATAAAGAAGATGTCCTTCTGTGGCTCCACGCGCCAGCTTAAAGCCCACTCACGCATGAACGGATCACGGATATCGATATCCTCATCGGTAACGACGACCCATTTCGCCAAGGAAGGGTAATGGGTCCAGGAGGCGCAGAGCACCTGCTGGGCATGGCCTGGGTATTTCTTGCTGATGGAGATCCAGCACCAGGCATAGCTTCCCCCGCTTTCCGGAAGATGGACGTCGACGATCCCGGGAATCTTGAGAAAGTGGGAGAGATGATACTTGATATTTGCTTCCTCAGGAATCTGTCGCATCAGGCTGCTTTCGCTTGGCGGCATCTGACTGAAGAGGGCGTGGTAAACCGGATTCTTTCGGTGGGTGATGCATTTGATGTGGAAGGGTGGCATCTGGTAAGGTCCGCCCATGTAGCCCGTGTATTCTCCGAAGGGGCCCTCGCTCACCCGCTCCCCAGGATAGATCTCTCCTTCGACTACGATCTCGGCCGTCGCCGGGACTTCGAGGTCAATCGTTTCACAGCGAACGAGTTCAACCGGCTTCTTGCGCCATCCTCCAGCCACGGCAAATTCGTCCACGCCAAAAGGAACCTTAGCTACCGCTGCCATGACGATGGTGGGATCCGGGCCAATCACGGTGGCCATGGGCATGGGTTTTCGGCTGGTCTCGTACTTCGCATAGTGGAGCGCACCATGCTGACTGGGCAGATCCCAGAGGATGCCTGTTTGATTCTTTGCCTTAATCTCCATTCGGTAGATTCCCACATTTCGAATCCCCGTCTCCAGGTCTTTGGTGATGGAGCAGCCCGCGGTAAAGAATGGGTTAGGATCTTTCTCCGGTGTCCAGATCGGGATCGGAAAGCGATGGAGATCGACCTCATTCCCTTTTAGGATGACTTCCTTACAGGGACCCGACTTCACTAGGACGGGTTCCACTGGATTCTCAAAGCCCCGTTTCCAGGTTTGGACAATCTCCTCGGGTCCGAGCCCGGTCTCGAGCGCCAACCCATAGATTCGTCGAGACCCGCCGATCAACCCCAGCACCACGGGACTTTCGTAGTTTTTCACTTTTCTGAACCCAAGGGCCGTCCGATTCGTGCTACTCGTCTTTCGAAAGTATTGCCTGGCCAGACTCGAAATCTCCCAGTCCTTGTCCACTTCCTTCTCAACCCATTGGATCAATCCGTGGGACTCAAGGACGGAAAGGTAATCTCTTAAACTTTCATAGGGCATCGTTCAAATTCCTCCTTTCTACTGATGATAGGGACCCTTGAGTGAAGAATCCTTTGGCTCAACCATTTGAATGGCCTTCTTGGGGCAGAGCCAGTAGCAAACGGCGCAACTGTAGCACTTCCGAGGGGCCACCACTTTCGCTTTATCATTTTCGAGAGCGAACACTTCGCAGTGCCCAAGGCCCACGCACGTTCCACATCCGTTACAGAGGCTCTCATTGACCTCAGGAAGCATGTAGACATACTCCACCTTATCGGGAGTCACGATATACTTCAAGGCGCATCCCCTGAAGTCATCAATCGTCTCGTACCCTTTTTCTTCCATGAACTGGAGGAGTTTCTTGGCAATCCTCGGGATGATTTTGTGTCCCTTCTTGTAGAGGAGAGTGCAGTAGGTGATCGCTTTTGCGCCGTACATGATCATCTGGACGGTGTGCTCCCAGGTCATGAGACCTCCTCCCCCTGCGATGGGGAGGGTGGGGTTTTGCATTGTAATCTGTGCCACATGTCTGAAAGCCAGCGGTCGGATCCACGGACCGCACAAGCCAGCAAACGATTGGTTTCGTGTGCTGGGGTAGAGCGGCTTGCCGCCATCATGAATGTTACAGCCGGGGAGAGACATGGGGCAGTTGATCGCTGAGACGGCTTTGGCTCCTCCCTCAGCGCAGGCGGCTGCCACCACTGCTGTCTGGGCCTCAGGGGTCATCTTCGCCATCACAGGAATGCGAACCGCTTGGCTGACGGCACGGCAAACCTCACGGGCCAAAGCGGGGTTCTGTCCCAACGCCGCTCCAAGCTCAGGAGGAGCAGGGATGTTCAGTTGTTTGGCCATGATGCCCACATTGGGACAGGACATGTTGAGCTCCACCATGTCGGCGCCTGCTTCTTCCAGCATTTGTGCAAGCTTCGCCCACCCCTCCAGGTCCTCACCCGGTCCCATCATATTTGCGATGACCACGAGATTGGTCAACTCCTTTGTTTTCCTGATCAAATCCTGGGCCTCGTCCACATTGAGACGATGGCCCGAGGGAGAGTAAAACCCCATCCCCTCTTCAAAGATGTGGTAAGGTCTTGCAAAGAAGGGGATCTTAAGGAATGCCAGCTTGGTGATGGCCGCGCTGGCGCCACCGTCTTCAGCCCACCGGATCTTGTCGAATTCATCGGTGAGTTCTGATGAGGCAACAATCAGGGGATTCTTCAGTTCGATCCCTGCAAAATTGATTTTCAGCGTTGGCATAAGAACTCCTTTCTTGTTGGAATCAATGTCTCTTATTGAAAAAACTCCGGAAGGGCGGAGGGGTACAAACCGATAAGATCTCCGCATCTCTCTTTCCCACGTTCTTCCATGAGTGGGGCAACCCCGATTTAAAATGGAGACAATCTCCAGGGCTCAGGATGAATTCCTGTCCCTCGATGGTGTACCGCATTCTCCCCTTTAAACAGAATTTGATTTCCTCGCCCGCATGGATGAGAGGAATCTCACCGCTCGTCCCCCCACGCTTAATGTGGAGCAAAGTCATTTCTAATTGCGGGTCAGACACGAAAGAGGCGATGTTCTCCACCTTCAGCTTCGAATCCTTGACAAAGAAGATTTCTCGGTCCTTAGGTGTCACCCGCACAACTTGGGAGTTCTTCCCCTCCTCACCAACGAAATAGCTGACGTTCTTCTTCAGGGCCTGGGCAATTTTAATCAGTACAGCAATGGAGGGAACCGTGGAGTTCGACTCAATCTTATGGATCGTAGACGCAGAGGTGCCCGAGTATTTAGCCAGGTCCCTAAGGGACAAATCTAACTCCCGACGTAGCTGTCGGATCTTCTTTCCAATCTCAACGATTTGCTGGTCAACCATAACTGGAAACTATCCTCTCATCATCGCTTATTGGTATTATAAAATGGTTATTCCCAATCCGGTCATCAATCATGGTCCAGGCGATATTAATGGATGAGGACCAATCCAAAGTAGCTTTTTAGGGGAGGATGATTCACTGAAACATTCTTCCCTATGGGACAAAAACTGCCACGGCAGAGCAAAGCAGGGAGGACCATTCAGAACGACGTCCTCCCTCTGAACTGAACCGTTTTGAGACTGCAAAGGACGAATCATAATTTCTCTTTGGTGTAATCGACAAGGGCTGGGAAAGGTTCCTCCGTAAAAGAGAACTTTGTTTTTTCCTCCATTTTATTGTTCTCCACATGGCCCATCCAGAGGTCATGGAGGATGAAGTGGTCCTTCGCCCTGATGCACTTGTCTCCCTGGATAAATTCAGGCCCCTCTTTCACACACATTCCTTCCAGGGCTTCAATGAAGGCGGGGTTGTCCTTCTTGCTCTTCCACCCGCTTTTCTCGATGGCCCGTTTGATCCAGTAGACGTTTTCATAAGCCGCCCAGTACCGGGAACCACAGAGCACCTGTTGGCCTCCGATCTCGACTCCGTCATCGTCCACATTGAGTGCCTTCCTCAGTTTACGGACATTTTCGGTGTCCTTAAACTTCAACCGCCTCGGGAAGAAGGTCATGTACCAACAGCCCTCTGCCACCCCTCCGATCTTTTCAGTATTGAATCCCTCCATCACACCCACATCCACATACCGTTTCATCTTGTTGTGGAGCCCGATTTCAAAAGTCTGGGTGAGAAACCCGAGGGCCGGAGGGCCTGAAAAGACTCCGTAAAGAACCTCTGTCTCAGGGTTGATCTTTCGCAGGTAGGGGTAGAAGTCTTTCGTGCCGAGAGGGACAAAGATCTTGTCGAGGACCTTTCCGCCCATTTTTTCAATAATCGGAACGGATCCGTCCACATGCGTGTAACCCCAAGCCATATCATAGACGCAGAACGTGAATTTCTTGCCGAGGTTCTTGACCGCCCAAGGGACCCCATAGGTGATCTTGGCAATTTCTACGCCCCCGCCCATGAAGGTGTATCGGCTTCCAAATTTAGTAATGACCTCATCGGAACTGGACTGCATGAAGTAGACGGTCTTCAGCTCTTTGGCGATGGGAAGGCTGCCTGTCGCAGGACCGGCGTGAATACACCCGATAACGAAATCGGCATCCAACTTCTGGATCAAGGACCTCAGTTTTCGTGTGCCGGTGGCAGGGTCACTGGCCGAATCTTCCATGATATATTCCACTTTGCGGCCATCGATCCCTCCGGCCTCGTTGATCTGTTTGATCGCATATTTCGCCGCCAGGTCCATCCAGTACGCCCATCCTGCCAACATACCGGTGTAATCGCATTGATGTCCGATGATGATGGGCGATTTCTCCTGAGCCCAGAACCCCCCCAAGGGGCGAACGAGGGGTTCGGCTGCCATCACGGCTGCTCCCGAACCGACGGCTTTCAGAAAACTTCTGCGTGAGATCTTTTTTGCTTTCTTTTTCATCGTCATCCTCCCTGTCTCGAGATTTTGAAAATCACAAACCCACAACCTCTTCAGTCAAATGAAGCACAACATTCTATGACGGGTCCGGGCACACCGTTCGGAAAGGTTTCGTGGTGCACCTCTTGGCCAATGGGCACCAGCCTTGTTATGACTTCACGAGGGTTGCTCGGATGAAATCGCCTGTTTACCATTCGGTCCAAAGACCGCCATTCGAAGCCTTGAAGAGCGGTATGTCCGGCCCTGACTGCTGGGGGGCCTTTATTTGGCCGAGCCATTGCGAGACCAGTCACGCCAACCCTCAAGCAAGTAACCCCTTAGACCTTCACCCCAAGATACCGAAGCTGAATTTCCCGATCCTGCATCAGTTCTTTAGGGGTTGCTTCGTATTCGACCTTCCCTTTGCTGATCAGATGGATTCGGTGGCTCGCCTCCATCACCGTCACCAGTTTCTGTTCGACCCAGAGAATCGCTACACCCGTGTGGTTGATCTTCTGGATGATTTCACCGACCAGTTTAACCATCTTGGGCATCAGTCCCTCTGAAGGCTCATCGAGAAGGATGAGCGTAGGACTGGGGACGAGGGCCCTGGCAATGGCCAGCATCTGCTGCTCCCCACCACTCAGAGTTCCTCCGAGCTGGTTCAGCCGCTCGGCAAGAATAGGAAAGTAATTGAAGATCTCCTCATAACTCTTCTGGCATGTGTCCTTTGTGACGATCCCGATTTTCAGGTTTTCCCTTACGGTGAGATCCGAGAAAATGTGTCGACCTTGAGGGACGTAGCCGATTCCCAATCGCGGGATGAGATAGTTGTCGAGTTGTGAAATATCCTTCCCGTGAAAGAGGAGGGTCCCACTTCTCTGGGGGATCAACCCCATGATGCTTTTCAAGGTGGTGGTCTTGCCGACGCCGTTTCTCCCCAGGAGGCAGAGGATCTCGTTCTCGCGGACCTCCAGGGTGATCCCCTGGAGGATATGGCTCTTGCCATAGAAGGTATTCACCTGATCGAGCTTGAGGATGGTCTCCATGTCAGGCTCCTAGGTAGACCTCCTGGACGGCACGGTTTTCTTGAATCGCTAAAGGGGGACCCTCGGCAATGATGCGGCCCTGGTCGAAGACGGTGATACAGTCGGCAATGCCCATGACGATGTCCATATCGTGCTCGATGATCAAGATGGTGATGTTCTCAGAGAGTCTCTTGACCGTCTCTGCCGTACGACTTGAATCCTCAGCACTCATCCCAGCGGTGGGTTCATCCAGGAGCAAGAGCTGGGGATCGGTGCTCAGGGCAATTCCGATCTCCAGGAGCCGCTGATCCCCATGAGAGAGGTTTTCAGCCGCCATCGATTGCTTGTCCTGGAGATTGAGAGCGGCTATGATCTCGTCGGTCTTCTCCTGAAGGTCACGGAGTGCAGAGGACTCCACCAGGGGATTCACAAAAGGCTTTCGTGAGAGCGCTCCAATCCAGATGTTGTCTTTCACGCTGAGGTCTGGAAAGATGCTGGTAATCTGGAAGGTTCGAGCGATTCCCCTTTTCGAAATCTCATAAGAGGGGAAATTCGTGATCTCGGAGTCCTGGAAATGGACATGGCCCCCAGTGGAGGAGAGCCTTCCCGTGACGAGGTTGAAAAAGGTGGTCTTGCCTGCTCCGTTGGGGCCGATGATGGCGTGGAGTTGCCCCTTTCTTAGGCGAAAGTCGACCCGATCAACTGCGACCACACCCTTGAAGCGTTTGCTCAGTCCACGGGTTTCCAGAAGCCATTCTGACATCGTTATTGTTCCCCGCGCCGGAACCATTTGACCCCGAGGCCCAGGAGACCCTGGGGGACAAAGATGATGAAGAGAATCAGAACGAGCCCGATCAAAATAGGATATTGTTTGAAGTGCAAACTGATGAACTCCCGGAAGAAGGTGAAGATCGTGGTTCCGAGAACGGGCCCAATGAACGTGCCGGCTCCCCCAACGATGGTCCAGACGACCACATCAATGGAGGTCGTCCAGTGGAGCAGTTTATTGTTCGAATAGTGAGTCGTCATCGTGTACAGGGCTCCGGCAAGTCCTGAGAAAGCACCGGAGATACAGAACGAGATCAATCGGTAGTGGAGAGTGTTGAACCCAATATAACTGGTTCTCTCTTCGTTGCTCTTGATGGCCAAAAGGAGTTTGCCCATGGGAGAGTGCATGAGCCGCCGATAGAAGAGATAGCAGAGGCTCACGATGATCAGAACCAAAAAGTAGTTGGCCATGGGATTGTCGTAGATCGAAATCGTGACCCATCCCAGGGGGAGACCGGAGATCTCCACGGGAAGGCCATCATCTCCTCCCGTGATGTTTTTATAATAGAACGACATATAGAAGATGACGAGAGAAAAGATGATGGTGATGACGACAAAGTTGGTTCCCCGGGCCCGAACGGCGAAGAATCCGATGATCCAGGCGATGATCGCCGAACCGATAATGGCGAGAGCTAGAGAGACCCAGAGGTTGGTGTGCCAGTGGAGGATGCTCAGCGTGAGAATGTAAGACCCTGCCCCGAAGAAGGTGGCGTGTCCCAGACTGAGCATACCCGTAAAGCCGTAGATCAAATCGAACGACATGGCAAAGAGGCTGAGGGTTAGTATTTCGGTGATGAGAAACAGGTAGAAAGACTTTACCCAGAGAGGGAGAGAGAAAATGCCTAACATGACGAGAAAGAAGACGAGCCAGAATTTTCGCATCAAATCCTATCCCCTAAGAACGTGTGAAAAAATTCATATTCATTGTGCTTGGCCCTCTCAAGATGGTTCTCTTTCCGTAACTTTAAAATGCCGAGCGTCATAGTCTGGATAACCTTCCGTACTTTAGCGACGTCCTCTGCTGAAAATTCCATCCGGTCTCTTCAACAGAACAAAGGACATCAGGACCAACGAGAGAACCCGCGAAATGGTGGGGCTGGTAAACACGGAAGAGATCCCCTCCAATTCAGCGATCAGAATGCTTGCGCCCACGGCCCCGATGAGGTTTCCAGGGCCTCCAATGATCACGACCATAAAAGCCGTCGGCAGGATCTCTAACCCCATGAGAAAATCAACCGAAAAGATGGGAGCCGAAAGGATTCCCCCTAGAGCGGCTAATAAAGATCCCAAGGCAAAGGTGATCATGATGACCTTCTTCGTAGGAATGCCGACGGCGGCAGCCATTTCTTGATCCTGTTTCACTGCTCGGATCCAGAGGCCGATTCGAGTCTTTTGCAAAAAAAGGCCGAGCAATGCGATGACGGTCGCGGAGACAAGAGCGACAAAAAACCGGTATCCCGAATAGCCCGATCCAAAAAAAGTGAGTTGGAACTGAAAAGGCTCAACGATCCGCTGCGGGCTTCCCCCATAGATCCAGTAGACAGAGTACTGGAGAATGAGGGAGATCCCGAGGGTGACGATGAGGGTCTTGATGGGCTTGTCCTCGACCGTTCGAACCACTCCCCTTTCGAGAAGAAGGCCAATGGCCCCGACGAGGAGGGGGGAAAGAATGAGGGCCAGCCAGAAACTCTGGGTCACCTGGATCAGGTACCATCCGAAGATGGCACCGAGCATGTAGAATTCTCCATGGGAGATGTTCAGGATTTGGATCAGGCCGAAGATCAGCACAAGCCCCAGGGCAATCAGGGCCACGATCAAGCCCCAAACAAGGCCGTTCATGATATTCATGAAGAGGTGAACTTCGATGCCCGTGGGAAACCCCCGGAAGTTTACTTAACAAAACATTCCATATCGAAAAAGAAACACTTTGTCAAGGGTTTTAACTCCCCATCTTGATCTCTTTGAGGATCACCAGCAGCTTCTTAATCCGCTCGGCCATCAGGGCCTGGGTGTCCACATTCTTATAGTCGTAGAACCCCTTTCCCGTCTTGAGCCCCAGCTCATTTTTTTCGACCTTTTCCCTAACGATCGCCGGAGGAGTAGGCGATTGATCCAGCTTACCATAGAGGTATTGAGACACCCGGTGAAAAATGTCGAGGCCGGCCATATCGATCGTTTCCAGGGGCCCCATGACCGGGAACTTGAACCCGATCCCTGCTTTGATCATCATATCGATATCCTCGGCGCTCGCGACGCCGTCGTTGAGAAGAGCGATGGCCTCGCGCATCAGGGCATACTGCATGCGGTTCCCCAGGAAGCCGGGGACATCTTTCTTGACGACGATGGGAATCTTCCCGATCTTGAGCACCAGGGCTTTCGTGATCGCGATGGCCTCCTCCGAGGTCTGGCCTCCCTTGATGATCTCGATGGCGGGAATGATGATGGGAGGGTTCCACCAATGCATTCCCACGACACGCGCAGGGGTTTGGGTGGCCTTCGCGATTTCGGTGATGCTCAGGCCTGACGTGTTGGTCGCCAGAATGACGTCCTGAGAACAGAGGCTTTCCAGGGAATCAAAGACCGACTTTTTGATCTCCAATACCTCCGGGACAGCCTCCAACACGAAGTCAGCGGCATGGGCCGCTTCCTTCAGATTGGACGTGGAAGCGATCCTGCCTTGCGTCTCCTTGGCCTCTTTGGAGGTGAGTAGTCCCTGGTCAGTGAATGTTTTCAGATTATTCTCGATGGCACGGCGGGCTTTGCCCAGTTGCTCTTCTTGAATGTCATAGAGGGTCACCTTCAAATGGCTCTGGGCAAAGATCTGCGCAATCCCCGGCCCCATGGTTCCCGTTCCGATCACGGCCACGTTCTTGATCTGTTCGATTCCTTTCATGCGTCCCTGTCTCCTTTCGAAGTTTGAGAATACTCTCATCTCAGCTCATTGGCCACCCAGGAGATCCCCAGCTTTTCCAATCGCTCTCGAGTAGGAATCCCTGTTTTGAGATCCCACCCGCAGACCTGGTAGAATTCGTCTTTCATCTTTTCGAGATCCTGGACACGGTGGCCCTCGCTGGGCCCGGTGGGGATGGGGTCATGGAGGAGCCTGCCAGGGAGTTTGTCATCTTCTCTTCGCAGGCCCTCCCGGACATTGAAGGTCCTTTCGAGACAACTGATGCGGTCTCCGACCGCGTAGAGGTCCTTCGCTTCCATAGGAAAGCCTGTCACCGAAGTGACAAGGGTAGCCAGGGTTTCGTCTTTGATCCCGACGGAGACAAAGGCGCAGAGAGGAGCAGAATCACAAATCGAAGCCCTTCGGTTCCTCGTCCCTGCCACCCAAGCCGCCTTTCCGGTTTCAGCGAATCGGTCCATCTCACCCTTGAGTTCCAGGTAAACGGTGTAACCGCCGGCATGGTGGCATCCTCCTCTGGGACCACAGGCGTAGACGAGACTCATCCCCTTGATGCCCCTGGGATCATAGCCTCCCAATTCCATCCCTTTGGTATGCATGGCGAATTCTTCTGCTCCACGGTCGAACTGAGCAGCCATTCTCATGGTTCCTTGGGCCAGAACCTCTCCGAATCCCTGGCGGTAAGCGATGCGGTGAAGAAGATTTACCACGGTCTCGGAGTTCCCAAATTCAAGTCTTACCCCTCTCTCTGGCTCTGCAGGAATGAAGCCTTTCTGGGCGCATTCCATCGCGAAGGCAATGCTCACTCCCGCGGAAATCGTGTCGAGTCCAAGACGGTCGCATAATGAATCCGCGTGGATGATGGTGCCGTAGTCATAGATCCCGCAGCAGGACCCAAAAGAGTAGACAGTCTCATAGTCGGGTCCCTCGCTTACACTTCCTGCGTAGGGTCCCTTCTTCACGAGGTAGAATTTAACGCACCGTACAGGACAACCGGGTGAACAGGCGAGGTCCTTCACCAGGAAGTCAGCCCTGAGTTTCTCCCCAAGGAGTAATGCCGCCTCTTCTCCCGAAATCGTCTGCCAGTTATTGGCAGGAATCGTTCCTGATTCCTTGAGCGGGGCAAGCGTTCCGACGCTCCCAAAGGTCGAGAGCACTTTCGAGGTCATGGGATTTTCTTGGAGTTCCTTATAGGCCAGTTTCAGGGTTTCGTTGTAAAGGCTCTTATTGAACAGAGAGGTTTGGGCTTTGCCTCGGACAGCGATGGCTTTGAGATTCTTCGAACCCATGACCGCCCCGGCTCCCCCTCTGCCCAAAGCCCTCCGTTCGTTGATCAAACAGGCATAGAGCACTCGGTTCTCTCCGGCGGGTCCGATGCAGCTGACACCGAGTTCAGGATCACGGATTTCAGACCGGATAAGCTCTTGGGTCATCTGCGTATCGAGACCCCAGAGGTGGGAGGCCTCTTTAAAGGAGACGTTTCCCTCTTCGATGAGCAGATAGACCGGTTCTTTCGATTTCCCCTGGACAATGATGGCATCGTAGCCCGTGGATTTGAAATCGCTACCAAAAGTTCCTCCGGAAATCGAGAAGAGATAGAGTTGGGTGAGGGGAGACTTCGTGTGGAGAACAAAGCGATTGCTTCCAGGCACGCCTGTGGAGCAGAAGGGCCCTGTGGAGAAAATAAGAGGGTTCTCTGGAGAGAGGGCATCGACCTTGGGAGGAAGCTCCTTCAGGAGAAAGGCAGCACCCAGGCCTCGCCCTCCCCAATAGAGCTTGAAGTCCTCCAAGGGAATCGTCTCCTCCCTGAAGGATTGTTCAGTCAGATCGATCCTCAGAAGTCTGCCATGATATCCGTAATACGGGTCAGCCATCAGATGGGCCCTCCTATTTTTTCATCCCCGATTTACTGCACTAAGAATGAATCCTTTTCATCTGTTACTCATGACGAAGAAGTCTGTTTCAGAGAAACACCGGACGAATGGTTGAACGGTGAGACCGACCTGAGGACACTCATCCCGGGTCGTTTACTATTAGAAACATTGTTTATACGATAATAAACTGAATGTCAACCTTCTTAATCCGCCGTAATCCGTAATCAATTTACTTAACAGCAGATAAGAAGAGCTCCCAGGGCGGCTTTGGTACTGATCAGAAGAGCGGTTGACCTCATCAATCGACTTTTCGCCCAGGGGATGCAGAATGAATATATCACAAGGTCTTCTTCCCTTCCAGTTAATTTGGGATTCTCTTGACATATTATTCCCGTTCTTCTATATTTACCCCGTCAAGCAAGTTCTTATCGCTTCAAAAAGAAGTGGAATTTTCATTTTTCCCGCCCACTCACGAGACTACCAATAATGCGGCCTATGCGGAAAGATAAACTGGCAAGAAAATTGAACCTGTATTGAATGCAGCTACGGAGATTTCAATCCCATGAGCGATGAATATGGCAAGGGTCTCCAGAAAGATTGACCATAGACATTTGGTCTCCTGCTCTGCTACACCCCCTCTTTCGTTGACAAACACATGTTCATGTTAAATACTATCTCAACCCAATTTCCCAAAGGAGGTATTTTTTGATGAAAGGGCTAAGCACGGATGAAATTCTAAGTGTAGCGTTGAAGTTAGTAGACATGGCCGAAGTTCCGCCGGATACAGGTATTCATGTTCCGGGCGAAAACATCAAAAGGTTTATCTTTGCCATGGATGTAAATGTTGGCCTGCTCCATATGGCCAAACAGATGGGATATGATGCCGTCGTTGGCCATCACCCATGCGGAGTACTCCTGCACCGTGGAGAAGTGTATAGAAGACATATTGATCTTTTAGAAATCCACTCCATTCCAAGGAAGAAGTCGATGGAGATCCTCTCAGAGGCCATCGACAACTTCGTTCGGCGTACGGAGAATGAGCGGTTCCGAATGTTTCACCATGAATGCCCTAATCAAACAGTATTGGAGGTTGACGCAGCGAGGATGCTTAATTTGCCCTTTATGAA
>Ga0315277_10007564_pt1 | contig 14091 bp, 6 predicted proteins | sample YL17G05_15_MG_FD_203695 | JGI IMG/M metagenome (GOLD analysis project Ga0315277, IMG submission 203695) | Sediment microbial communities from Yellowstone Lake, YNP, Wyoming, USA - YL17G05_15 | ecosystem: Environmental > Aquatic > Freshwater > Lake > Sediment | place: USA: Wyoming | collected... | reverse complement strand
CTACATATCGCCCTCGCGATTGGCCTTTTATTGCGCTGCCGCGTCCAACTTTCAGCCGCTCAATAATCAGATCCCTCCATGTAGTTGGGCGATTTGCCGTCTGGTTCATGATCTCAACGAGATTAAGGCGTTCCAAATCATCCAAAAATTTCTCAGGCGCTTCTTTGTATCGGTTTATGCCCATGCCTCCGCGCCCTTGGCTTTGTAGTGCAAAAGTAAATTCGTCTTTGGAAAGCTCCAAAAATAACCGAATAATCGTCAGCGCGGAATCGAAATCCGCATCCAACAAATTACGGACATCTTCAGCGGTGTAGCATTTCCTGACGGGGATCGTTTCAAGCAATTTCATTACCGATTCAGAATGAGCATCTTTCCAATCGGATTTAATGACGGATAAAGCAGCGATTATTTCTTCCAGTGTCTGCCTTTGTCGTTTCACTATAACCCCACTATTAAGTACTCTTGGACCTCGTTGCGCTCAACATTCGCATGGGTCCCAAAATGGTATCGATGCTCCTTCTGAAAAACACGCACCGTATTTTTATACCGCTCCATAAGAGAAACCAAAACATCCAGATCCGGAAAGCCGTTTGAAGAATACGAAAGCACTAAAATGCTGTCCGAAAATTTCTTAAATAGTCGGTCAAACGCTTCGACTGCCGTACGCCGATACGAAAACGGCGTAAATATTTTCGGTATCTTCTTCACGATGGAATCGTTTTGTATCTCAAGACCTTTCCAATAGCACGAAAGGCCTTCGAGAAAGTGATATCTTTTCACATAGCAATTGTCATCCGCTCTCGGCACGTATGGCGGATCCATGTAAACCAGATCAACATCGCCTATGTCAAGATTAAAAACATTTTCCCGAAAAACCCGATTGTGTTTGCCATTTTCAAATACACACTGATTAAAAACGCCGACCTGCTCAATGAAGTGCTCTTCTAATGAAAGCTTCAGATCCCGGCGACCATCCTTGTAATGCTCAGGATCCCCGGCTACGGTAAAAACGCCTCGGGGCTGTCTCTTTACACATGAGCGGACTAACGCAGCTATGCCCAAAGCCCTTTGATACGGATTTCTGAGTTTTTCAAGATTCCAAGAAACAAGATCTAAAAACCGGAGGTCTTTCTGAGTAAAAAAGATTCCGTTAAAAGTCGCTTCGATAAAATGCTTGTGAAAAGGGCTATACGTTAGCAAACCCTTAAGGGTCTTGCCGTCAATCCGTTCGAAATCGTTCTCGATTGTCGCTTTGGCGATCATTGAGCAGAAATTCAAGTGATCATTGCTGATTACCTGCTTGCCCATCGTCTTAAAAAGATATCCTACACATCCCGAACCGGAAAAAGCATCCAAAGCAGAATCAAACGAATACTCGGAAAGTACCTCAGCGATCCAGGGCATAAGCCGATACTTGTTGCCCATAAAACGGAGCTGAGGGTAATTCTCAAAGCCTACTCCAGTAAAAAAGAACCGTTCGGCAATGCCTGGTTCTTCTACTTTCATTGCAGCGCTTCGACTCATATCTACGCGATTTCCCTTCTTTCGCAGATAAGATAATTGAAGCCCATCGGATTGGAACAAGAAAAGAATCCTTTTAGGAATGTGCATTGTGACCCTGACTACTACAGTTCGAACCCCACACCAACCGGAACCACCGATAGCGGAGCACACACGCACGCCCGGAGCGGCTGTCAACCCCTGCGGCTTTATCGCAGAGCGCCAGCGCGGGTTGACAGACGTGAGGACGTGCGTATTTTTCGCTGTCGGGGGTTCCGGTTGTTACTCGTAGATCGATACCACCGAAGCCCAAGAAGAACCGGGCTGGTAATACGCCGCGGCACCAAGCTCACTGCTTTACCGTGTGCGACTGACCGCGGCATTGATAAGCAGTCCACATAAGCGAAGTGTCAGTGCCGATAGGCCGCTTACTGCCACGGAGCGCATACCGCCAGTTGACCGAGCACCGGCGAGACTATCATGAATAAGCGCAGCGCGGTTTTCGGCTTTTGGTATTTGGTATTCGGTATTCGGCGGCGGAAGAAAGCGATTATGAGCACAAAACGAAAGGCGAAGCGACTACGACGGGCGCGAGAGCATTTCGTTTTGTGCGGTATAAATAAAGAAGCCCTTAATCCCCTCTGGAATCGGACGCGCGACGACTACGCAGCCCAGTAGCGGGGGGCTGATTTCATGAAGCCATCCCGCCTAGCCATCGAAGGAGCATGCGGACGTACTTCCTTGTTTGCACGGTTGTGGGGAGGTCCGGACGGGGAAGGGCGCTACCGCAGATGTCTTCCAGCTTTCTGGAGCCGCCGGCTGGTGATGGTACGCTGGGGGCGTGCGCGGATTGGCTGGCACACGTCTGCCTGACGAGTGCGCCCCTGGTTGATTGATCGCGGGAAGGGGCGCGGGAGGAAGGCAGTAGATTTAGCTTCGATTTTTTCAAACAAATAGTATTTTCTAAAATCAAATTTCAATAAAGGACTTCGCAATGAATCTGTCACATGGAAGCCTATCAAAAATCGCAATTATTTTCCCATTGGCAGCAACAGGATTTTTATTCTGTGCTGTTCCACCTTCTCCACTGCAAGCTCCGCCAATTCTTGAATATCCGCAAGAGGAGTATGCTGTCTCTGCAAAAACGGCAATCAATCCTATCATTCCTAGAATCTCCGGATCGGATAAACCTGTAGAACGAGTTAAGGTTAATAAGGCTTTGCCGATAGGTTTAAGCATTGATGAAGTATCGGGCACAATCAGCGGAACCCCTGATAGTGTGATGACCAGAGAAGCATACGCAATATCGGCAACAAATTCCTATGGTACCGGAAAAGCGGATACTATTTATCTGACCATTCTTCCTGCAATACCAAGTGGCATCCGAATTCCTACAATGACCATAACCGACACTTCCGTTTTTCTATCTTGGAATCAAGATAATTCGGTTGATTCATTCAAGATTTTTCGTTCCTCTAATACTCATATGGCCTTTGATTCTGTGGCAACCATTGCGGGATGCGAATTTACAGACCAAGGCCTGAATCCGGGTGATACCTTGCACTATTTCCTGAAAAGCTATAAAAACGGTATTGGCAACTCTTTACCTTCTGATACTACAACAGTTTTCCTGAAGCAACCAGTATTCGATACAATCCTTGTAACGGTTTCTGGAATTGGTGGTTCTGTTTCTCCTTCCGGGCTGCAGAAGATTTCTCCGGGAAGCAACCTTACAATTACCATTACCCCAGACATTGGCAACCATGTTGATTCTGTAATCGTTGATGGACTCATTGACACTGCTGCAATAAGCTCGAAATTGGTATTTCTAAAGAACATTTCCGCAAACCATACCGTGAGGGTCCGCTTTGCTAAAAATACTTATTCTGTAAACGTAACTGCTTCAAATGGAACCGTTATCCAAAGTCCTCCTAACAAAACAACATTCCTCTATGGCGATACAGTTCGCCTTATTGCCCGAGCAAACACTGGATACTATTTCGGCGGCTGGGCTGGTGATACTTCCGGGTCTGACTCGTCGATAAATATTACCGTTTGCAAGAATAGAGCCATAACTGCAAATTTTGTCCCTCTTGGTTCTCTTGCGCTCAATATCGCCATAGATACGAGCAAAGCAGTTGTAACGAAATCACCGGATAGTGTTTTTTACCACTACGGTACCCAAATCACCCTTACCGCCACACCAAAAACCGGATACAACTTCGTCAAGTGGTCAGGTTTGTCAGACAGCCTTTCCAACCCTGCAATAATCACTATTACAGCGACAACATCGGTCATTGCGGTAATCGCAAAAAAGTCTTATCAATTGACGGTTACCTCTGGGACTGGTGGAGTCTTAGTCACACCATCAACATCACCCATTACTGTTCTTCATGATTCGGCTATAGCCATCTCGGTTCAGGCGACAGCAGGATATACCTTTTCCAAGTGGTCAGTAATTTCAGGAATGGCGCAATTTGCCGATTCATCTTCTCCAACTACTACCATACGGGTTACTGCGCCAAACACTTCCATACAAGCAAATTTACTTAAAAAGAAATTTACGCTTGCATTTTTATGCAACCCGCGGAATGGTGGAAGCGTAATTGATTCAATGGCGGTTGATTCAGGTGTGCAGGTTCCCATTTCGTGCTCAGCCGCAAACAATTTTTCTTTTACAAGCTGGTCGGTTACATCCGGAACCGCAACCATAACCAATACCGCCGCACCGTCCACGTATGCAAAGCTATCGACAAACGCAACTTTGACGGCTAATTTTTTGCAGCTTGCCGGGCCTGTTATCGATATAAATCCTGTTTCTCTTTCCACAAAATTTATAGGCGATACTATTGTGTTGAAAGTTGCAGCGCATGGAAGCCCGGCGCCAACTTACCAGTGGTATAAAAATGACACCTTGCTACTAAATAAAACCACGGATTCATTGACGATTTATGGCATTCAAAAAGGCGATTCCGGAAGATACTACGCTATGGTCAGCAATACTGCGGGCAACGTAAGCAGCAGCACAGCAATTCTTAATGTATTATATGTAAAGCAGGTGAGCGCAGGAAATGGATTTACGATGATTTTATTAAATGATGGAACGCTTTGGGCCTGCGGGTACAATAATTTCGGTCAATTAGGCGATGGAACAACTACAAATAGAAGTACACCCGTTCAGATAATGGCGGGATCAACGTTTAAGGCTGTTTCAGCTGGAGATGGCCATACGGCGATGATCAAATCAGACGGTACGCTTTGGATGTGCGGCAATAACAATGCTGGAGCCTTAGGTGATGGCACAACTATAAACAAAAGCACACCTGTTCAGGCCATGCCAGGTTCGATAGTTGTTTCAGTTTCCGCTGGAGGTAGCCACACGGCAATGATCAAAGCCGATGCCACATTATGGGCAACCGGTTATAATTCTGACGGAGCGCTTGGAGATGGCACGATTATTAATAAAAGCACGCCGATTAGAATTATGTCCGGTTCAACATTCGAATCGGTGTCTGCTGGGTCCTACCATACAACAATGATAAAATCCGATGCAACCCTTTGGGCATGCGGTTATAACCGTTTCGGACAATTGGGACTGGATACCGTTTCTGATACAGTCCTTGTTCCATCGCAGGTTTTGATAGGTTCCACTTTTCTTGCAGTCTCTGCAGGGAACTACCATACGGCAATGATCAAATCAGATTCGACGCTATGGCTTTGCGGTGGCAATACTTATGGACAACTAGGAGATGGCACTACGACAAATAAGAAACTCCCTGTTAAGATTATGAATGGCTCTACATTCGTAGCAGTCTCCGCTGGGCTTAACCATACAGCTATGATCAAACCCGATGGAACGCTCTGGCTATGTGGACTGAATGTAAATGGCCAATTAGGAGATGGAACTACCACCAGGAAGAGCACGCCGGTTCAAATCATGAGCGGTTCTACATTTGTCGCGGTTTCTGCCGGTACCGACCATACGGCAATGATTAAATCTGATGGTTCACTCTGGGTTTGCGGTCATGATAATTATGGGCAATTAGGCGATGGTGCAACATCTGATCGTCTTTTGCCCGTGAAAGTCTTAATAAAGCGATAAGCCGAATCTTTGCAGTGGATATTCATTGCCCAGGTAGGATTTTATTTGGCAGGCGCATAGTCCTGCGGTTTGAAATTCGAGAGATCAAAATACAGCAAGGAATCATCCTTGTAAAGGACAAGCCCTTCGGGTGTGGTCATCCAACTCGCTTGCTCAACATTGCCTTCAATACCTAGCTTGAATGGTGGCAGAAAGCCGTTCGGCAAGGTGGGATCGAGATAAACCAGATAGTGCGTATCCTCAAGATGCTCCCCGCCGTTTGTCGCAAAGTAAACCCATTTTCCGGATGGTGACATTGTATTGCAATTGGGTGATTTAATCAGTCTGCGTTCTCCTGCTGTCGCCGCACTATCGATAGGGATCGGAATAATTTCAGGATCGTCATACCAGCGAGCAAGATAAAGCATGTCTTTATTGAATGCTTTGCTATAGGTAATAATCAAGGCATGTTTTTCTTCTTCCGAAATGAACATATTATCATTGCATATTGCTATGACTGAATCGCTGAGATCGCGGTTTAATAGATCAACCAGCGGATAGCTTGTTTCATTAAGCGAGTTGTCAAGGACTTTCCAACGAGAGTTCCAATCGGGCCGGAAGACAATAAATGAAGGCGTGAAGTAGGCGGGCATGCCTTGGTCAAAACCGGGCAACGAATATTCCTTGAGGCGTTTTTTATTTGCAATATCGTCTATGACAAATGAATAATGAGAATTCATTTCTTCATCGTCATAATTATACAAAGAAAGGACAATGCCATTCTGGCGATCAATGACTTTTGAGATATCGAGTCCAACACTTATTGACTTTGAAATATCGCTAAACGATGCGCTAAGTTCTTTATCTTTCCAGTTCAATATAAAAACAGATTTATCGCCCTTAACATATAGAGTTTCATTGTTATGCTGAGCTATTGCCTTTGCAGTAGGAATGCTAAATTTTTCTTCAGGAAAAACATCTACCTTAATTTTATTTTCGTTGATCGTTCCGATGGCCCATGTTTCTCCATAAACAATTCCGACGCTTCTTTCCCTAACAACTGGAAACAAGTGATTGATAGTATTATATGTAAATGGAATGGCCAGCGGTAGAAGAAAGGTCCCATTTTCGCTCATTTTCGGCTCCTTACAGCTTAAAATGATTCCAGCGCATAGCGCAAAAAACAGCCTGAGAAGTCTCATTTATAAAAATCTTCTATTTTATCAGGAATATTATTTATCCAATCCGCAAGCTTAAATCGCAATCCCCTTTTGCTCGCCACCGGATCTTTTTCAAAGGCGGCTTTGAGCATAGGAATGTGTCTTTTAATTTTCAGAAACTTCATCGGATTAAGTGTCATGAAATATGCCAGCAATTCGCGTGGATCATTGACGCCGATCTTATTCAGAAATTGCTTATCTTTGATTGACAACACCCGGCTGCAAAAATTTTCCATATATTTCAGGTACCCATGATTTTTCTTATAGCTACCTTCCATGGTCATAAGCCACCAGTCGGTACCAAATAATATTCGCTGTTTCACAACGGGATCAAATGCCAATGCTTGTTTGAAAAATTCAATCATCGATTCATCGAACAAGAAATATGACATATCCACATAAAAATTGGGATATTTCTTCATCAGGCAAAGATATCCTGAAATCCAATTTTTCGGATCAAGGTCGTTAAGATCATTCCAGAAAGTTGAACACATAGAATTGGCTTTCCGACTCCAGAATGTATCTCCTCCAAAATGCGCAAGACAAAGGGAAAGATTTGGATGTTTCTCCAAGACCGGAGCCCAAGCATAAGGGCTCACGAGATTGTCGGTAAACCATGATTCCTTAAAAGAATCGACGACAGAAGTGCTTCTCGGATGCTCTTTATCATAGTAGACTAAAATATCATGCGTTGTCATCCCGCCTCTTGAACCATGGCATATTATAGGGATTTGCTCTGCCGCACATAACCCATAATATTCATTCCAAGGAAAATTAAGTTTGGGGTCGATGGGGCGATAACCGAGTGCGGTATACATTTTAATCCCGATCGCGGGGACGTTAACTGGAAAGCTGTCCGGCAAGGCAGTATGCACAATGTACTTATTAAAAGGCATGCGCCAATTTGCCAGATGAGCACGAGGATCATAATGAAAAAAAGTCAGCAGAGATCCTTCAGATGCAATGAAGGCAGTTTTCAACCGTTTTAGCTGCTTTTGGTGGCTTTCCCAAAGGTCTTTGTCTTTTTCACCTACGATTTCGTGTTTGTTCTTTTTTTCATTCCACCACATCAACTTGCCTTCAACATTTTCATAAATCGGCTTGCCTTCATAGCCTCGATAATGAGCATAATCCATGTTCATTGGCATATTGACAAGCAAGCGCCTTCTGTTTTCCTTCTTTCCGAAAAATTCCAGCGAATTCGCGGTAAGTATTTCTTCAGATTCCGTGACCGCGACCTGTGCTATTTCGTCTGTTTTCATTTTCTGTATTTGTCCAAATTCTGCTAACCCTAATGGCCCCACATTAATGCTGCCCAGAGTATCAAGAATCTGCTGATTAACATAAGGCAGCGGTACTTTCGAGCTCGATAGCGGCACCGGCGCACAATGTCCGCTGTTGGAATGCATATGGCAATCAAATACCCATGGAATAACCAGCTCCCGCTTTTTCAACGGGATTTCCCGTTTCGGTCCGTATTTCCCTCTGACCACCGGCTCAAAATGAACCTTGTATTCCGGTTCCTTTATCTTCGATGTGTCAATCTTCCACTCGGCAATGGCAATGTTGTTCTTGATGGTTCCCGATGCCTGGCTGAACTGCGCGGTCGAGCCTTTGGGTGTCATGTACATGATTTCAAAGCGCATGGCTTCACCTTCAGCCGCGCCGTCAACGTCTGCCAGCAAGCGTATGGTTCGGCCGGGTGCCGCTTCTTTTTCAGCTTTCAAGTTTTCGTCGGTATGCTCCCATCCGGGACCAGTGATGGAAATCCCCGCCAGAATCTGCTCGCGCGTTAGCGGCGCTTCCATCGAGTCGGTAAGCGCCGGAGCCTTCATCATGCGCTCGAACTCTTTTCGGTCATATGCATCTTTGAAAAAAAAGCCACCGGAGAAAATTTCCGGCCATTCAATTTTAACCAGGTGATATCCTTTATGCCAGAGCACTTCCATCCAGTGATAATGCAATTCAAGGCGGACTAAATGGCCGTAGCGCTCGAACCGGCGGTCTTTGACATTCGCCATTTCAAAGCCCAGAGCGGCTACAAGAGCAGGCCGCATAACCATGCTCAGAGCAATTTCCTCTTTGCCCACCTTTTTATTGTAATGCGGAAAATGAATCTCGACGCGGTCCAGTTTTTCACCACGGACAATCAAACGATAAAGCTGCGGAATAAATGCGCCATAGGCAAGACAGATGGTTAGCGGCGTGAATGCCGCCAATTCGGACATGCTGCCATTGATGTTTTCCGGATGATAGATGCGGTGCTGAAATTCGTGGGCAAGCCAGAGGCCCTGCATCCCGTGGACAGCAACCGGCCCGGCTATGGGGTTTCCGTTTTTAATCAAAAGAGTATATGCTGAATGGGGCATTTGTTATAAATTTTCATTAGCAAAAAGCTATAGCGTGTCTGATTTCTCTTACCGGATAATGGCATTCGATCGGGGACCCATATCTTTAACGTTCGTGCGACGAAAATTTCCGGGTTCAGAACAAAGCAAAAGATGGGCTACTAATTGGTACTAAGAGGTAATATTTCGAACAATTCCCTACAGCTCTGGCTTTTTTGTGCTGGCCTGTGTTTCAGTTGGTATTCTGCATTAAGAGTGCCCAATTCTCCTTGTAAATTGGTCCCCTTTTTGTGATTGTATGCCTATCGATTACCTGCCGATTTCCTTTCGGATTCACGTAAAACAGATTCTGCGCCGCTCCCGAAGGCACGATCCAGCATTCGGGCTTTACCTCGTGATCGTTAATGTTATTTAAAAAACAAACCAGAATGACAAAATGATATTTATGGACCTTTTTAAAATTGTCCATGGGCCAGCACGTCTTGCCAGCAAGCCCCTTAACATCAACGGTGAGAATCGTGCCATTCTCCTGCTCAATAATGATGTCCACGGATTTTTTATTCCCGAGAGTTAAATATGCATTCAATCCTTTTCTGTAGAGCATGGAAAGGACATAATATTCCGCTGCAAGATTTGTGTTATAGCCGTATTTTTGCATCTTAGCTTCCAATCCTTTTCCAAAGATCTATATCGAAAGCTTTGCAAAGAAAATTGATCGTTTTAGGCTTATCTTCAAGGGATGCACGCACAAGCCGGGGCGTAAAAAGACCAGCTCCCTTTTTCCATTTTGCATTATTCCTCGCAACGGTTCTAAACCATTTTACCAAGACAACATACTCAGAGCGGCTAACTGAATTGCAATTATAGCTAATGCCTTCGCACTTAAGGGGAAGGTCAAGTAGCCTCTGCCCACCTATCTTCACATCTCTTGCCATCAATGCTTCTTGAACGATTTTGCCGATGCCGACAAAACCCATGCCATTCATGTACGCCGCGATAATATCACCGACCTCAAATCCTTCCATTGCAATTTTGAATGGCTTTCTTTGCCCTGCAGAGATAAATCCATATCTTCGATAGTCATCCCAATTTCTGTGTTCACCCTCACCAACGTTATAAAAGTAAATTCCATTTTGGTAATCAAATCCAGGCAATTTTTTATGCAGGATATTTTGCGGACGAAACTTCTCTTTAAAATGCCCCGATGAAATATTCGTTGTTAATTTGCCCAGTTTCCATAAAAGCGTCTTCTCTATAAGGAACGCCTGCTCTTCTGTAAGGTTTGCGGCAATAACTCGTATGATTGGTTCTATGCCTTCTCTTCTAATTTCCTTGATTCTTTTGGTCTTTTCATTGATGGACTCATCCCATAAATGCGATTCTTTGCGCCAACCTTTGCCTTTGCCATAATAGAATTCTTCATGATTCCGTGGGTCAATATAAACGTACACGTAGTAGTTGTCCATAGGTCCACCGCAGAAAGAAGACTGGCCTTAAAAATTAAAGCTGCTCATACTGCTTCTGGAAATAGATCCCCGTGCATCACGCGAAATCACCTGATAAAAATATTTTCCGGTACCCCCATTAGGCGTAAATGTAAAGCTGAAGTCATCATAAGGCGATCCGCTTGCGAATAATGATCCTGCCTGCCAATCCTGCACAATATCAGCAGTTTCGCTTGGAGTTACCGGGTTGCCATCTGGTGATTTCAGAGCGATTATCTTGTATTGCGTGCTGTTCCCATCTTTCGCATCTTTGCCGGACCATGATATCTTTCTGCCGCCGGTAATGGGATCACTGGTGACAGTCGGCACTGGCGGCGGTTCATCAGGAAACACATAGAAAGGTAGCTTATTCGAATTAACGCTATCATCATCTTTCCCGCGAACAGAAACCAGCGATGCGGCATTCAAGTTGAAAAATTGGTAGAGCGCAGGTTGTGTTGTCGTATAATCCCACGAACCATCATTGCCCCGATCCCAGTCGAAGCGCTGCATAAAGCCGTTGGTGTCGCTGGTATCGACGATTACCCAGGTATTTCCCGATCCTTTGTAAACGTAGAACATGGTATCGTAGACTGCTCCTCTCACCCACTGGATGCTGTCGGAGTTTGTTCCTTCCTTCACCATCGGCCTTCCCAATCTTACCAGCACACTCAGCGCCCGCGTGCTCCACACGGAGTCGTTGTCCATCACATGCGCGAGCACCGAGCGCATGCCTGTTGTGCTCGTGTCAAAAGCATGCGTAAACACGCCAGAACCATTGCGATCATCGTATGCGCCGTCGTTGTTCCAATCGATTTCAAACGAGTCCGCGTGGCCGTTAGTATCCGACGCATGCACCGTGAATAAGTTGACATCCCGCACCCAAACGGTATCCGGCGCAATCGAGTCGATCACCGGTGCACCAAGGCGGACATTCACCGCGAGGGTGAAGATTGCCGACTGAATGGTGTCCTCATCCACTGCCCAGATTTTCACTTGCTTCGGACCGGGTTGCGTTATCGGGTACTTGTGCTGAAAGTAAACGCTCGTAACTGATTGCGCATCCACACTCATCGAGTCAGTGGCGGTCGTCCCGCCATTCCAGTTGATGCAAATTTTGCGGACCTTGCCGTTGGGATCGAAAGCGTGCAGGTAGTACTTCCGGTAGTCATTCACGAAGACACACGAAGACGCGGTATCAAGCGAATCGAGAGAAACGAGCGGCGTACCCGGATCCACGAACACCGAGTCGCGGAGCGTGTCGGAGTGGTTTCCGTCGTTATCCACGGCATACGCTCGAACCTGGTGCCAGCCACCTGTCCGGAAAGCATGCCTGACATTGTCAAGATTGACCGGTGCGAGCGGCCCACCGTCCCAGCCGACGTACAGCGAGTCAATGCGGCCATTTTGGTTGACGTCCTGGGCATCGATAGTAAAGCTTGTATCGTCGTATACCCATACCGTGTCCGGCCGGATTCCCAAGACGCGGGGATTTCCCGGATCGATTACGACCAGAGAGTCCCCCACTGCGAATGCGGACGTCACCGTATCGTCGTCCACCACGGCGGCTTTGACCGAATAGGTGCCGGGATGCGCAAAGGTCAGCACGATCTGTGTATCAAGCGTTTGCGCATCAAGGCCGGTAAGCGCCGTGTCTATATGGCCGATTTGCGTGGTGTCAATAAGCAGTTTTTTAATCCGCCCGTTGATGTCCGAGGCGCGGACCCGCACGGTGACCTGGTTGTTGATGTATTGTTGCGTTGGCCGGGGTTGTACGCTGTCTACCCGCGGGCGCCCCTGGTCGATGATCACATACATCCGGAGCGCCGAATCCGGCATCTCGCCGATGCTGTTTCTGCAGCTTACGCGCAAGGTGTCTTTGCCGGGAGCGGCGTATGAAATGTTTCGCTGAGCCACAGCCGTACTATCGTCCCAGATTCCGTCGGAATTGAGGTCCCAGTAATATTTCACAATCGAATCTTTGGCGTTGCCCGGATCGGCCGGCGTCCTGATGGCGACAATATCGTGAATGTAAATCAAAGTATCAAGGACCAGCCGGAAGAAATGGGGTTTTGTGGTGGTAACCTCGACCCGGGCAGTCGCAGTATCCGAAGAGAACCCATCCGCATCAAAAGCCCACGCAATGAGCGTCTGCGACCCGGGAGTAACAAAAGCGATTGTCCAGGACGTGTCGAGATTCAGGGCATGCACGGCACTGTCGCCATAGGGATATTTGATCCGATAGTAAATGCCGGCAATCGCATGATCAATCGGATCGGTCGCGCGCACGCTGAAACGTTTGGATTCGTTCACTTTGCAGGTATATGAAGAGCTGTCGAAAGCAATTGACGGACGATAGACGCGCACGGTAACGGACTGTGTCTGTTCCTGCGTGGAATCCGTGCCGATGACGGCAATAACGCTGACGGTGAAACTCGGCGCGGTATCGCGAAAAAAAAGCGACAGTTCATGTGCGTTGACGCGAATGGAATCGTACAGGTGGTCAGGCGATATGCTCCAGTAATAGGCCGCGCTGCCGCTCGGTAGCACGCCTGCGGTGTTTTCGGCCTGGACCCGCCAGGTCCCCCAGTGCCGTGCGCGCACCTCGGACGGAAATGCCACCCGCTTCAGCGAATTGGAAAAGGTCCTGATGGTCACGACAAGCGTTGCGGGCGGCCCGGCCAGCATCGAACCCGACGTATGCAGCGTGTCCCCCATTCCCCACACCTGTATCGTGTCGGTCAGCGAATCGACATAGGTCAACTGCATCGATGACGAATCGATAATCGTATCAAAGCCCAGCCGCCGGGATTTCCAGCGATAGTGTTGCGCCCAGGACCCTTCCACGCTCAGCGTATAGCTTTCATTCAAGGGTACGATGCGGGTGGAATCGGGGAATTTGACAATCGAAAAGTGATACCGCGAATAGACCAGAGTGTCGATCGTATTCGACCGCAGGCCGGAAGAGTCGCGGCAGTAAATGCGGCAGGTGATCCAGCCGGTATCCCGCAACGGTTTTTCGGAAGCAATCAGATACTCCTGCGTATAGGGATGCAGAATGAGCGAGGGAATGAGCGTGTCGGAACCGGCGAGGATAATAAAACCAAGCGGGTCCCGGTCATTGTCATTGACCGTAACGGCAAAAGACAGTGTGCTCCCCAGCGTCGCAGAATCCTGAAGAATAGCGGTCTCGAGGACGGGAGCGTTTCCTTTGAAGGTTACATCGTGCGGAAGGAGCCGGAGCGTGTCACCGTGGATATCGGTGAGGAGAGCGGAAATCCGTTTCTTTGCCTGGGTCGCGCTGGAAATTGGAAAAGGGGTGATAATCGACAGGCTTGTATCCGTGCTATTGTCGATGAACCAGGTGACCGATGCGATGGTCGGCGCGCATGGCCGGTTGTCGGTGCGACATACGGTCAAAGCAACGTTTTGCGACAGGCCGCCAAGTGTGTCCCCGG
>Ga0315277_10007563_pt1 | contig 14093 bp, 10 predicted proteins | sample YL17G05_15_MG_FD_203695 | JGI IMG/M metagenome (GOLD analysis project Ga0315277, IMG submission 203695) | Sediment microbial communities from Yellowstone Lake, YNP, Wyoming, USA - YL17G05_15 | ecosystem: Environmental > Aquatic > Freshwater > Lake > Sediment | place: USA: Wyoming | collected... | reverse complement strand
TCTCCGACAGCGACAGCAAGTTTCTCGACCGCGTCGAGACCACGCCCCGCGGCCGTGGTCTTGGCTGCATCTATCAGGTTTCGTGCCGCGCTGAGCCCGTGCACCGGCCGGTCCTCCCTGCTCGGGCGCTTTCAGGCCGCCCGCCCCATACCAGAGTGTGCCTAAGCTTGGCTTCATTATAATACTCTCGCGGCTCCGGAGACCCCAGCGGCTCCCAGAGGCGCTCCACCCAGCACAAAGGGCCCGGCGCCAGGATAGGCGCCCGGCCCCTCTTCCGCCGAGCATGGGTGGATTCACCTGGGGGCAAGTGTCGAAGCGCCGAGGAGTGTTACACCAGCCCGGCCTCCCTTACCTTGATGGTAGCCTGAGTACGCGTCCGCACGTCAAGCTTGCCGAAGATGTTCTTGACGTGCCACTTGACCGTGGTGACCGAAATAACGAGTCTCGAGGCGATTTCCTTGTTGGATAGCCCCTCACAGACCAGTGAGAGTATCTCCCTCTCCCGCCCACTCAGGACCCCCAGGACGGGCGGCCCTTGCCGCGGAACGGGTGCTCCTGTGCCCGGTGCCGGCACCCCGGCGACCTCCGCGGGCGGGCGTTGCTCAACCCCACCTGCCCCATGGCTGCCCCGTGCCGCTCTGCCGAGCAACGCCTCCGCGTGGGCAACGGTATCTCTGGAGAATGCAGGTGTATCCGCGAAGACGCCCGCAGCCCGAGCGTGCTCCAGGTATCCAGCCAGGAGAGCCGCCATCGGGGCCCCTTCGTCAAGGAAGAGGCGCATGAAGCGCTCTCGTGAAGTCAGGGAGAGCGCCTCCCCCAGCGAACAGAACGCCTCCTCAACCTGGCCCAGGGCGTTCTGGGCCAGCGCCTTCAAGCAGAGCCCCTCGATCAACCGCACGACCCTGCGTCCCGCGCGCGCGTCAGCCTCAACCGGCTCCAGGAATTCCAGCGCCCCCGCCGGACGGCTCTGGTGCAGTCGCACCCGGGCTGCCATTATGTACTCGGACTCGCGCGGTTCCGTCATTTCCGCCCCACGCTCGATGCCGTCGGCCCAGACCCCCGCGGCAGGAGCATTCCCTTCTGCAAGGCAGAGGCGCGCCCGCTCGACCTGTATCCACGAGGACGTGCGCACGGTGTCGTACCCGCGTGCCAGAGCTTCCGCGGTACGCAGCTCGCGCCACGCGGCCTGCACGTCTCCCTGGGCCAGGTCGATGCGCCCCATGGTGATATGCCCGAGCGCAGAGGTGTCGAGGCTGCCGAATTGCCCACAGCGCTCGATCCCAGTAAGAACGTACCTTTGCGCCCCGTCCAGGTCATCCAGGTGGTAGAGCAGCCTGCCCAGCCTGATGTACGCAAACCCCGTGACGGGCAGTGTGGGGATGAAGCCTTCCTCGGAGCTCCGGATGATCTGGCGGTAGATGGCCGACGCCCTGGATATCTCGCCCTGCATCGTGTACAGTTGGGCGAGCGACTCGAGCGCGGTCATTTCTACCAGGGTGTTGCCTGTCTCCTGGCTGATGTAATGAGCCTCCGCGAGCGTGCGGGCCGCACCGTTTGTGTCTCCAGTGATGCCCAACGCCATGCCCAGCGCCCGGTTCAAGACCCCGTGCAGGAAAGAGCCCCTGCCGCGCAGCCAGCTCAGCACCTGCCGGCATATGCTGATCACTCTTTTGACGTCGCCGCGCACGAGCAGGATGGCAGCTTCCTGCGATGCAACCTCGGCGATTACCTCAGCGTTGACCCCATTGAGCGCCAGGGCCTGAACCGCGCCGGGACTATAGTCGTCACCCATCCCGGTCTTCTTTTTGAACTCGGAAAGCAGTGCCTGCGCCTGGTCATTGCGGTTCACGCTCATGAGGCACCACACGCGCACCAGGCACAGGTCTGTGTGCTCGAGGACAATCTGAAGCGGCAGTGGTTCAGTCCATCGCAACACGGTCGAGATCTCTGCTCTCATGAAGAGGCCCCTCGCCGCCGGCTCAGCCGTGGTGGCAGCGCCTCTGTAGTCATGAGCCTTAAGAGCATAGGAAATGGCATCGCGGGTGAGTCCATGCTCCTTGAGCCAGAGAGCAGCGCGCGAATACAGGGTGGGCATTGCGTCAGGGTTGTCCCTCTCCAGCCGGGACCTCAGGAACTCTGCGAATAGTGGGTGGTATTTGTGCCATTCGCGGCGCTCGTCGAGGCACTCCAAGAAGAGGTTTGACCTTTCAATGACATCCAGCATCAAGGAACTGCCTTCAGACGCCGTCACGGCGTCACACAGGCCCGCGTTCATCCGGTCAAGGATGGATGTCCTGAGCAAGAAGGACTGCAGGTCCTTGGTCTGCTGCCTGAAGACCTCTTCCGCAAGGTAATCTGCTATGAAATGGTGCTGGCCCGTGATCCCGTCGATCAGGCTATCGAAATCCCGGCCCTCGCGCAACGACAGGCCTGCCAGCCGCAGGGCGGCAGCCCATCCCTCCACATGCGTGTCGAGTCGTTCTGCGTGTTTACGGCCAAGGTCTAACCCCGTGTTGAGCGTCAGAAACTCCACAGTCTCGTCTATGGTAAACCTCAGTTCCTCAGGACGTATTTCCAGCAGCTGCCCTCTGGCGCGCAAACGGGCAAGCGAGAAGGGTGGCTCTGCCCGGCATGTCATGACAATGTGCATGTCCTGAGGAACGTGGTTGAGCAGGTACATGATGCCTTTATGGATATTGGGCGATGAGATGACGTGATAGTCGTCAATGACAAGAATACTCTCCTGGCCCGCAGAGGACATCACGTTTATGAGCGCAGCAATGAGTGACTCAACTGGCACGCCCGAGCCTGACTGGCTGAATGCCGTCGCGGCATGCCCCCGGATGTCGGGACAGACTTGCTCAAGCGCCGCCACGAAGTAGGCCCAGAACCTTGCGGGATCATTGTCTTCTTCGTCCAGCGACACCCATGCGACGGGCGCAGTGGTTCTCGTGGAGAGCCAGTCACACACAAGGGTCGTCTTCCCGAAACCGGGAGGAGCCGAGACAATCGTCAAGCGGGACTCAAGAACACCGTCAAGCCGCTGCAGGAGCCTTGGGCGGGTGACGATGCCCCCAGCGGCCCTGGGCACTCGCATTTTGGTGTCAAGCAGCGGTTCCCCCTGGAAAGCCACGGTCAGGAGGTTCGTGACCCACGTGACTTCGGACACGGCAGCCCCTCCTCCCACACTCCCCATGTTACTAGCCTTATGGTGCAAAACCCTCCTGGAAAACCCTACCTTTCCCCTTCCATTGCACTACTTTCGAAGGGTTTCACGCTTTGCCAGAGGTGGTATAACCGAGACCTGGGGTCGATGTTGACCCTTTGAACGGAGGGATAATTGTGAAACGCAGACTCATGGCAATCACACTGGCGATCGTGATCCTGGCCGGAGGCGCAGCGCTCCTGATGAGCAGGGCGACCAGTGCGGCAGCTGACAAAGCGACCATTCCGACAGCCTTAACCGCTGAGGCGAAGGTAGGCACCATAGACGTCTATGTTAAAGGCACCTCATCCATAGCGCCCAACGAGAAGCGCACCATCAAGGCGACTGCGGACGGGAAAGTGGCCCGGATCCTTGTCGCTGATGGGGCGCCCGTCAGAGAGGGCGAGACACTCGTCTCCCTAATCAACGAAACGCTCCAGAACCAGTACCAGCAGCAGAAGCTTGACCTGCAGGGCCTGAAAGTGCAGCTCTCAGCCGCAAAGGCACCGACTGAGGCCGATAGGGCCACTGCGGAGTCTCTGGTCAAGACGGCGGAAGCCAACCTGAGGGCAAGGCTGCAGGATTCCCAGAAGACCGTTGTCCTGTCACCCGCGGCCGGCCGCGTCGCGAGTGTAAAGGCAAATGCCGGTGACCCGGTGTCAACCGGGCTGCTGCTTGCGACCGTTGTGGATGATACCGACGTGTTTGCGGTGGTCGGTGTCCCCCAGATCGACATCTCCAAAGTGAGGATCGGACAGAAGGCCACCGTGGGGTTCGGCAGTGAGTTACCGTCCACCGAGGCCACTGTGTACAGCATAGGTGCGGAGGCGACATGGAGCGGCGCGAAGGCGACCGTTCCAGTGTCACTGAGAGTGCGTAACTCCGCCGGCGCATACCGCACCGGCATGGGGGTCAACGCCACGATCTTTGTGGCCCTGGGATCGACCGGCAGCGACCAGGATACCATCTTCGCAGGCGGCACGGTCACCCCTTCCGCCCGGTACGAGATCAGGTCTGAGGTAGAAGGACGCATCGTGAAGGTCGAGGTCAAGGAAGGCGATACTGTGGCAAAAGGGCAGGCGCTACTGGCACTCGATAGCACGTTCTCGGAGGCCAGGGTGGCCGAAGCCGAGGCCAGCCTGAAGACCGCTCGAGAGCAGCTGGCTCGTGTGACCAGCGGTCTGGCGCCGAACCTGACTGAGTCCGACGCCCAAGCCCTTGAACTGAAGGTAAAGCAGGCCGAGGTCGCGCTTGCCGGCCGGTCCATAGATGTGAATGCGCTTCAGGTCAAGTCTCCAATTGGCGGGACGATGGTCGCGCATTCGGTTCTCGCCGGAGACGATGTGACGCCAGGCACAGTGCTCTGTACTGTTGCTGACTACGGGAAGATGACGATGGTGATCCCGGTTGACGAGCTTGACGTGGTGCGCGTGAAGACCGGGCAGAAGGCGAGCGTGACAGTCGATGCGCTGCCGGGCACGTCCTTCAGTGCGGAAGTGACCAAGATCGCCACCGAGGGCACCGTCAAGGATGGCGTGGCCAACTATGATGTGACGCTGACGCTGGTCGAGACCACAGGCCTGCGTGGCGCGATGACCGCCACAGCCACAATCCTGGTAGCCTCAAAGGACAAGGCATTGCTCATCCCGGCCGAGGCCGTAAGGACTACCCAGGGACAGAAGAGCGTCCTGGTCTTGAGCGGCGAGAAGACTGAGACAGTCACTGTGACAACAGGCCTGACCAACGGACGGGTGACTGAGGTGTCAAGCGGGCTTGACGAGGGCGACGTCGTGCTCCTGTCTGCCCTGAACCGTAAGCGTATCAACCCGGTCACGGGCCAGGAAGAGCCTGGGAGGTGACCCCGATGATCGAGACAACGGGCCTTTCGAAGATATACGAAATCGGAGAGAACACGGTCTATGCCCTGCGTGGAGTGAACCTGAGCATTGACGCGGGAGAGTTCGTGGCGGTCATGGGGCCATCCGGGTCCGGCAAGTCGACCCTGATGAACGTTCTTGGGTGCCTGGATCGCCCGACTGAGGGCTCCTACCGGCTCGACGGCAAGGAAGTCTCCAGGCTGGGCGATGATGAGCTTGCGCTGGTGCGCAACAGGAAGATAGGGTTCATGTTCCAGTCGTACAACTTGCTTCCGAAACTCACCGCGCTGGAGAACGTGGAACTGCCCCTGGTATACAGGGGCATTCCACGGGCGGAGAGACGACGCAGGTCCGTGGCGGCGCTTCGCCAGGTCGGGCTTGATCACCGGATGGGTCACAGGCCGTCCGAGCTGTCAGGCGGGCAGCAGCAGAGAGTGGCCATAGCGCGAGTCACCGCGGGCAGTCCCGCGATAGTGCTGGCCGACGAGCCGACGGGCAACCTGGAATTCAGTCTCCGGCAGAGAGATAATGCGTGTTTTCCAGGAACTGAACGACTCGGGGGTCACCATCATGCTGGTGACTCACGACGACGATATCGCAGCGCATGCCAAGAGGATAGTCCGGCTCAGGGACGGGTGCACGGTGAGCGATGAACCGGTCGCCCGCAGGACGGTGCTGTCAGTTCCGGCAAAGGCTGCGGCGGAGGTGGCGATGACATGATGGCGCTCGAAACTCTGCGAATGTCCATCAGGGCAGTGGTGTCCAACAGGACCCGGTCCCTGCTGACGGTGCTCGGTATAGTGATCGGGGTAGCGGCAGTCATAGCCCTCGTATCCCTTGGGCAGGCTGCAAAGTCGTCGATAACCGCTTCCATGATGTCGCTCGGCTCGAACGTTGTCCTCGTGGAAACGCGAGGCTACGCACGCCTGGAAATGGATGACGTCCAGATGTTGCTGGACCGGGTGGGGACGCTGAAGGCGGGATCGCCGATCTACGGGACGATGACCGTGGCCAAGGCCGGCACAAACGCGTCCGGTATCGAACTGTGGGGCGTGAGCCATGACTTCTTCTCGATCATGACGTACGCCATGACGGAAGGGCGTTTCTTCACTGAGGAGGAACTGGACGGGCGGCAGAGGGTGTGCATTATCGGCTCACAGGTCCATGGCGACCTGTTCGACGACCAGCCGGCAAGCGGTGAGACCGTGGTCTTCAACGGCGAGCAGTTTACCGTGTTGGGAGTCGCAGAGCCAAAGGGCTCCGCGATGGGGATGAATAACGATAACCGCATCTTCATCCCGTACACCACCGCGGAGAGGGTGATGCATACGAAGTATTACTACAACGCCATTTTCACCGCGAAGGAGCCGGGGGCAGGGCCAGCGGCCGCGGACCATGTCGCACGCATACTTGAGGAGAAGTTTCGCAACACGAACAGGCAGATCGAGAAGACGTACGGCGTCCAGGTTGACCCGTTCCGCGTGTATTGCCAGGATGAAATGCAGGCAAGTTTCGACAGCATCACGGGCGTCGTGACCCTCCTGCTATCGGGCATTGCAGGGATCTCGCTGCTGGTCGGGGGCATCGGGATCATGAACATAATGCTGGTCTCAGTGACGGAGCGTACCCGGGAGATCGGCATAAGGAAGTCCATAGGGGCAAGGAAAGTGCACATCCTGAGCCAGTTCCTGTTCGAGGCGTTGATCCTATCGGCCGCGGGCGGGGTCACCGGGATTGTGCTGGGCGGACAGCTGGCGAAGGCCATCGGCGCGCTCGGCAAGCTGCAGGTCACGGTATCGCCGGTCGCGGCCGGGGTCGCATTCGCCTTCGCGTCCGCAGTCGGGCTGTTCTTCGGGATTTATCCCGCCGCACGCGCAGCGAGGATGGACCCGATCAGGGCTCTGCGGCACGAGTAATCTGGGCGGCCCGGCATCGGGCCGCCTGCGTAGCCTACCGACAAGCCCGAATACCTTGACAGACGTGAAGGAAATTGCGTCCCGCCAGCAAATCCAGAACTGGAGACTAAGTGTCTACGCGAGGTGATGGGAGTGGGCTTCAAGGAGACGCAGGTTGCGTACCTTAATCTGCGCCAAAAAGCGCGCAAGAAAGCGATCCGGCCTGAGGAGTTCGACCGGCAAGTGGCGCAACTCAAGTTCCAGGACACCAGTGGTACCTGGTGGCGCATTCGAGAGAACGGACAAGGATGGCTCGTTCTGGAAGGTTCCGACTGGAAACCCGTGAATCCCCCCGGACAGGAATTCGCGATAACCCCCTCGGAGTTCTGCAGCAAGGTATTTGTCCCCGCTGTGGTGGCACACTTCAAATCCGCGACGAAGACCTACGTCCTCACACTCCTGGGCGCACTGGCGCTGAACGCGCTGCTCACCTACGGAGGCATAGTGGACCGCCTAGGCCAGTTCGGGTGGTCACTCGCGAAGTTCCTGGGTATTAGGGGCCAGTATATCGGCAGGATCTTGTTCTGGATTTCGCTTGGCGGTCTCATCTATGAGTACATAAGTGACGTTCGCAAGAGCGACGAAGGCAAGGCGGCCAAGGGAATTGCCCGGGCGCTCAAGATGATGCAGGGCGCCCTTTCCAGCCTGGGCCGGATGGGTTGGCCCGGTATGCTGGCCGGAGTGGCGGTAGGAATCGTGCTCTGCTCGGTGATTGCCATGCAGACGCTCGGCCTGGTTCTCGGCGCCTGGGTGCTCACAATGCTCGGGGCGGGCTACCAGACGTTCTTCTTCGTGGGCATGAGCCTCATCTGGTATAGCGCGACTTCCAAAGCCGTTGCCCCATATTCGAGGCGGCAGCAGCTGTTCCTGGTCCTGGGCGGTTTCGCGGTTGGGTCACTGGCTACGGTCATCATGCCGAACCTGCCCCGGACTGGCTACATCGTCGGAGCAGTCGCGGCAGGGCTTGCCATCGTGGCTGCTCTGACAGCACAAGTCAAGCCCACACTTCCCCGGCTCGGCCGGTCGCGTTAAGGGGGTGTCGAGATGAAGAAGAGAACAGACTTCGTTACCAACTCATCAAGCACGAACTTCCTCCTGGCCTGGTTCCTCGGACTCTGGCCGGTCCTGGGGATGGCAGTCGGGCCAGTCATGGGACAACCGGCAGGTGCCACTGGTGCTGCGCTTGATGCCTCCATCGACGCTACGGCGGCGGCACAGACCGCCGTATATCCGCAGGGGCCTAAACCGCGTACTCAGGAGGTTGCGTGGGGTGGCGATGCCTACATCCTAAGCGGCCCTGAGGCAGCGGACTGGCTGTCCGAGAGAGGTCTCATGGAAAACGGGGTCCTCACGGATAAGTTCTGGAACCAGTGGGGAGACAAGTCGCCAACCGAGCTTGAGAATGAGCCGTTTGGCCTGCACGCGGTGGGCGGAGACTGGTCAATAGACACAGAGAAGCGCACCAGGAGCGTGGGGTTTATCTCCATTCTGATAGACGACCCCAATCCACCTTCCAAGCGGGAAGTGAAGCAAGCCGCCTCAGACACCGATCAGACTGCGGGAGGCGCAGAGCCCACACCAGGACCGTCGCAGGGTGCGCTGGATCTCTTGGGCCAGGAGCCGACGGAAGAGCAGCCCGAAGAAGAAGAGGAAGAGGAGCAGCCGGCGGAACCCGCCAAGACGGTCAGGCAACCGGGGGTCCCGGTAAGTCCGCCCAAGCCGCCGGCGGTCCCGACACCTGCGAAGCCGGAGGAGAAACCTGTTGGGCCGGTGCAAAAGCCCGCGGAACCTTCGAAGACCGGAGAGCCAGACGAACTGCTCAACTCGGTCCAGCGAGAGATAACCAACTACATCAAGGACAAGCAAGACAAACTCCAGACGGTGGAGGACCGTACGCTGGTGCTCGACTTGACTGGAGACAACGGTGGCGCTTTCACCATCAAGGTGGGTGGCGGCAAGGTGGAAGTCACCCGCAGCACGACACCCAACGCCAATACTTCGGTACAGCTGCCGCGGCAGATGTTTGACATCTTCGTCAGAGGTACGGAGTTGGAAGATCTGCCTTACATATCAAAGCAGGCCTTGATAGACAAGTCCGTCAAGATCGCGGACGATGGTTCAATGAAATACCTCTGCGACGTCTTCGATGTCAAGGTGAACCCACTCCTGAAGCCCATAACTGACAAGGTGCTTGGCATTGATCTGCCTGCCCGCGGGAGCTTCGTGGACGGGATCAAAGACTTCCTCGGCATATCCGGAGAGCCTAAGCCCGGGAAGAAGTGAGCGAGAGCAGACCTGAGAATGGGCAAGTCATACGTGAACCTGTCCGGGCCAGGTACGTGTTCGACAGGCAGTACCGGTTCATGTCTCTGTTCAACCCTGCTTCGGGGGAGTATGTAAGGGGTAACCTGCTGGATGAGTACGGTCGCGACACTGGGAAGGAGGCCTTCACGGCCTACTTCCCTCATCTCGTGGATGTGGGGATCATGGGATCATGCGCCCACGGCAGGCTCGGGCTGTGCCTGGAGGCTGGCATAGAATGCTACCAGCGTGGCCCGCAGGTCGCCACACCCAACATGAGCCTCGAGGACTTCCGCAGGATAGCAGAGCAGTGCCGGGGCCGGGTCTTCCAGTTCGCGCTGGGCGGGCGGGGCGATCCGGACCAGCATGAGGACTTCGAGGGCATCCTCCTGGCGTGTACGGAAAACGGCATAGTGCCGAACTTCACGTCATCTGGGCTGGGCCTGACCATGCACCACGCGCGGCTCGCGAAGGAGTACTGCGGCGCAGTCGCCGTCAGCTGGTACCGCAACCCGAATACGCTGCGGGCCCTGGGCCTGCTGCTACAGGCCGGTGTCCGCACCAACATACACTATGTGCTCAGCCAGGGGACGATCGATGAGGCGATCAACCGGGTTCGCGACCGCGACTTCCCCGCTGGGGTGAACGCGGTCATCTTCCTTCTCCACAAGCCCGTTGGGCTGGGCAGCAGCGCCAACGTCCTCAGGGTGACTGACCCCAGGGTACGCTCGTTCTTCAAGCTGCTGGCGGCCACTGGCGCGGCTGAGGCGGCAGCGGCACCCTTCAAGGTCGGCCTGGATAGCTGCTGTGTGCCGGCTCTGGTGAGCCTCGGGCTGGGGATCGACCCAAGCATCATCGATCCCTGCGAGGGCGGACGCTTCAGCTGCTATATCAGCCCCGACATGAAGATGATGCCTTGCAGCTTCGATCAGGCGGGACGCTGGGCATATGACATAGCCAGCGCCTCGATGGAAGAAGCGTGGCAAAGCCCGGTGTTCGCGGACTTCAGGCAGGATTTGCGCGGTGCGTGCCCAGAGTGCCGGGACCGCTCCCTCTGCATGGGCGGGTGCCCGGTCGTTCCGGAGATCGTGCTGTGCGACCGGCCTGATCGGCAGCTCCTCACCACTTAACCAGTTCGATCTTCCTCAACCAGCGACTGTCGGTATCCGAGTCGCCGGACATCTTGTACTCCACATATGCGGAACTCCCCACCGCAAAGCCGGCAGGCAGCGAGACTGACCCTCGGTTTATGGTTTGGAGCTTGGTATCCAACTGCACAACCTGCATGTCGAGCGCCGTAATCCGCTGGATCTTCACGAAGCTCCCATGGATGTACTCACCGGACGAAAGCTTCCTTATCATCTCAAGCCTCTGAACGGCCTCACCAAGCGAGGCAACGACGACCACACGGTCGCCTTTGGTGAATTCCTTGACCATACCGGGGTCGGTTGTGTAGACAGTCTGGACACCACTCTCGGTCTGGACGCTGATGAAGCCGTCCTGCAGGCCGAGGTACGTTCCCTCATACTCGCGCAGGTCGCCTGTGCCCGGGCCCTCAACGAAGACGCGGAAGACCAGCCTTTCCAGCACCTTGTTCTGGGTGGAGTTGAGGCCCATATAGAGGAAGTACTCACCGGTCTTCACGGGCTGCGACACGCTCACACTATGGGTCTTCCCTGCCGCATCGCCGTACGTACCCTGGGTGACGTACTTGAAGACCTGCTCCCGGCTGACTTCGGTGAACCACCGGCCCACGGACATATCCTCTTCCATGTCCGTGGCGATCGTCGCGCCGCTCTTCACCGTTATGTCGCGTATGCTGCGGTTCAGCACAGCCGAGACAGGCCTGCCGGCGATCTTTGTTACCTCAGGTGGCACGACCCCGCTCACGCCGTTCTTAAGCAGCCGGATCATCTCAACCTGTGGCGGTTCCGACAGCAGCATCACTGGCGCAGTTTCGAATTCCAGAGCGCTGCCAACGATGATCTTGCTCTCCACGCCCGTCGTCGTAACAGTGCGGTTGGTGGTCCGGACGACCAGCGTTCCCGTCCGGGGAGAAGCCGTCTCGACGGTGACCACGCCATCCTTCACCGTAATTGCCTTACCACGCACAAGTATGCCTTCGACGGCAGACTTGATCGTGACCGCATTCGTCTGGGGCGGCTCGGACTTGAGCAAGGTCGCATCAGTCACAAACGCTATGTAGGTGCCGGCCTTTAGCTTTGACCTAAGCGTCTCGTCGATCTTCGTCTTGTCCGTTACATGCACCACGAGCACGCCACGATAGCCGTCATACACATATACACTTAATGCGTTCCCTGAGCTGGCGAAGATGTTCCCGCCATACACCACCTCAGCCGGCTTCTGCGGAACAGCGCCTTTATCCTGAGGCTTTGCGGGTCCGCATCCCATGAGAAGCATCGCTGCCACGAGCGTTACGGCGATCGCTTTTGCCAACTTGCCCATGCTGCCACCTCTTTCGAATCCATGAGCATTTTCTGTCACCCGTGGATTGACGAGACCGAGTCGCGCGTTGTTCCTTGCACACAAAGGGATGTTGCCAATACCGTGGAATCAGTAAGCGCAGCCGGACAGGAGGCACCACACATGCTCAAACCATCAGGTTCATGGGTCGCCATTCCGACGCCTTTCGACCTCGGCGACAATGTGGACTATGAAGGCTTTTACCGCATTATCGACTTCCACGTCAAGCACGGGACTTCCGCCCTGCTCGTCATGGGTTCAACCGGCGAGACGACACTGCTCTCCCCGGACGAGAAGCGGACCATAATCAGGCGGGTGGCTGCATACAACAAGAGCCGGATCCCCATCTTCTTCGGCACTACATGCCCCACGACCCGGGAGACGATATCCCTGAGCCGTTACGCCGAGGAGTGCGGCGCTGACGGCGTCCTGTTCGTTGTGCCCCCTTACCTGCGGCCGCCCCAGGAGGCCGTGTTTGCCTTCTTGAGAGATGCCATGCAGAGCGTGAGCGTGCCCACGGCCATATACAACAACCCGGCTCGGGTGGCAGTGAACATCGAGCCGCTGACGATCAAGAGGCTGGCGGACGAGTGCCCGAACTTCGTTGCCGATAAGGAAGCGATGGGCAGTGTGCAGCAGCTTGCCGAAGTCATCAGCCTCACCCAGGGCCGCATCCACGTGCTGTGCTGCGACTATCCCGCTTACTCGATCGCGATACCGACGCTTGGGCTGGGCGGTCACGGCACCGCCAACATAGGCGGCAACATAATCCCTGAGGAAATGGCCGCGATGTCCAGGCCGTGGAAGACGTTCGATGATGTGGAAAGCTCACGCCGTATATTCTTCAAGTATTACCGGCTGGTGTCACTCCTGTACCGTGTGACCAATCCTGTCGCTGTCAAGGCGGCGATGACCATCCTTGGCATGCCGTCCGGGAAGCCCAGGCCCCCGTTACCTGAGATGGAGCCCTCGCGGCACGAAGAGCTGAGGCAGGTCATGGACGAGCTGGGGGTCATTGAGAAGTACGGCCAGAGGTAAGGCTGCCGTGGCTCTATGCATAACGCACGTAGAGAATGCACGTTGTTCAGGATACTACGGCCATGCGTCTGGCTGTGTGACAGTGCAAGCTTGACGAGATCATGGTGAAGGCGGCTTACTTCCACCTGGCGACGTCATCGGCTCTCACTCAATCCACTATAGACAGCATCCTTAGAGGCAAGAGCCGTAACCCCCGGCTTGAGACTCTGTACAAGATCTGCGCCGGATTCGGGATCTCGGTAACCGAATTTCTCGATGATCCACTCTTCCGAGACAAGAATGGTTTCAGCAGCTGAATGCGTTCCAGCGCCTCTTTACGCTTCCCCAACCCAGCTAGGACTGCCATCGGCTTGTTAGAGCCCGATTGACCCTGCTGCAAAGAGCTCCGGCGAAGGATCTAGGACTACACCACGCTGTCAGGATGGGTTTTCCCAAGCAGTGGCCTTTGTTACGCCGTCTTCCATAAAGTGCAACACCTGTCGGAATTCACAGTATTAAGCAGACCCTTGGCAGGTAGTGGCAATCGGATGTTGTAACATCGGGATTAGAAAGTCGGTATTGACACGTTATGTTGAGGAGTCATGTACATGAACAAAGGTGGTTTCTCTTGGAAAAGAGCGGTCGGGATAACTAGGGCAAAGCAGAAGATATCCAGAGCAACGGGGATTCCCCTAACTAAGTCCGGCCGCCAAAGGAAGATCGGAAAAGCGCTGACTGGAGGCGGATGTAGCCTGGCGGGCTCTATGCTTCTGACATTGTTGCTTGCGTTGGTGCTTCTCACCGTTCGTGTACTATCGTGAGCTCTGGATGGTCCGCCATCAGCGTGTGGCCATAGCCCAATCGCGATCAAGTCCTGTTTGCGTTGGCCGCCGCGGAGGGAATTACAGTAGTGTGGCATGAGCTGCCCAACCGAATATTGGGTCACTATTTCGCGGAACCAGGCGTTACGCCAGTCATCACCCTCTCGCCTATTCCCCGGAACAACGGCTCCTTAGTGCTACCAAGGCTGGCGGGAAATCGCGGGGGAGTTGCAGATAGCGGAACCTCTGGCAAGGTTTGTATGCATGTCGTCGCACAGCACGGCCACCGGTGTGTCTTAGTAGACGCTGCGTTGCATGCCCGGCCATGACTCAAGTATGCATAAGGGATGGTGAAGTATGTGGCTGCAATTGCCGACACGATGCGCACAGAAGTAAACGAGCTGATTTCAACAGGACGGAAGATACTCACGGA
>Ga0315277_10007562_pt1 | contig 14093 bp, 16 predicted proteins | sample YL17G05_15_MG_FD_203695 | JGI IMG/M metagenome (GOLD analysis project Ga0315277, IMG submission 203695) | Sediment microbial communities from Yellowstone Lake, YNP, Wyoming, USA - YL17G05_15 | ecosystem: Environmental > Aquatic > Freshwater > Lake > Sediment | place: USA: Wyoming | collected... | reverse complement strand
GAGATAGTCCTCGACAGTGAAGCCGACCCGAGAGGTAGCCAAATCCAGGGAACCCCGAACACGCGCACAAGGATGTTGGTCGTGCCCGTCATCGGCCAGAGAGAGGTCCTTGGTGTCATAGAGCTGTTCAAGTATCCTCCAGATACATTCAGCCAGGAGGACCTTGAGGCCGCGACGATGTTCGCCAATCATGCCTCGGTCGCGCTTGAGAATGCCAAGCTTCTGACGGAGCTGAAGCATGCCAGGGATCAGATCGAGGTTCACATGGACTTGCTCACTCATGACATAGCCAATTACACGACCCCCATCATGGCCTACTTCGAATCCCTGAGAGACAGACAAGACCTGGACCCTGAGATAGCCCAGGCGGTCGACAGGACCTCTAGGCAGGTCGAGAGCATGATGAGGTTGGTTGAGATGGTCCGCACGGTGGCGCGGGTCAGAGACGAAGCTCCGAAAAACCTCCACGCTGTCGATGTCAAGAAGGCGCTCGAGGCCTCGATCTGGGAGATAAGGGACAAGTCCAAACGGTATGACATAGAGTTCGAGCTCGATCTGCCCAAGGAGCCAGTGATGGTCCGCGGGGACGAAATGCTCGAGGACATCTTCATGAATCTTTTCTACAGCGTCGCCATGCCAGACAAAGAAGCCAAGACCAAGCTCATGGTCTCCATGGAGTCCAGGAAGGACCACAAGATGGAGTTCTGGTGGATCAAGGTGGCTCAGCCAAGCAGGGCGATCCCCAACCACCTCAAGGGCGAGGTGCTGAGATTGGCGAAGGCCTCGAAGTCGGAGCTCACGAGCGGTTTCGGCATAGGTCTCGCCGCGGCCAAGGGAGTCGTCGAGAGGTACACAGGCAACATGTGGGTCTCGGACATCGTCCAGGGAGACTACACCAAGGGGTGTGTGTTCAACATAATGCTCCCCAAAGTGAAGTGACCTCGGGACAAGTTCTTGTAACTCCTAGGCTTTCGCTGGAAAGGGGAGCAGGTTGCCGAGGCGCAAGTACGGACACATGGTGAAGGCCATCCCACCGGTCCCTGAGGACAAGTGCAGGTACTGCAGGCTCGGCATCGCGTGCCCGATCCACAAGAAGAAGCTGTTTTAGAGGCCGATGCCGCTGAGAAGAACCGCTGTCGCGCCGATGGCAAGTATGTAGAATCCAGACACGCCCGCGGTCGACCAGAAGAACGATGGTTTCCTTCGGACAATCCCCTGGATCCCCCAGAAGAACGCTGTCTCGAGCAAGAGGATGAGTGCCATGGCAACCGCCGCGATCGACGGCAGGCCGAGCGCCATCCCGATCAGAGCTGAGGCAGCCCCCAGGAGCAGCATCGCGATTCCGAACGCCCACGCTCTGTCTCTTCCGAGTCTCACAACGAGGTTCCTCTTTCCTGCTACGGAGTCGGCCTCGAAATCCGGGTACTCGACGACCATCATCAGCGCCATCATCTGGAACACGAGCGGGGTCGTGACGGCCAAAATGGAGATGTCCCAGGAACCATGCTGCGCCAAGAACGACGCTGTCGGACCCAGGAACGAGACCATGGCGCCCATCGTGAGCTCTCCCACGCCCCTGTAGGAGAACCTCAGAGGCCTGACCGAATAGCCCAACGCCAGCACGAGGCCTACCGTCATCAGGGCGAAGAGTCCGACGCCTCCGCCGAGCAAGAAACTCAGTATGGCCATTCCCGCGACGGCTGATATCGTCCAGAAAACGCCCAGGGCAATGACTGCTCTGCGGCTGATCCTTCTGAATGCGAACTCTCCGCTTCCTCCTGAGAACCATGTGCGGTTCTTGTTTATCGCATCGGTTCCGGTATCGGCGTACTCGTTTGCGACAGCTCCCGCTAGCTGGCACGACGATATGACCAACTGGAACGTGAGCAGTCTGGTGAGACTGATATCGGAGCCGAGGTGCGCCGCGACAGCTGCGCCAAGTAGGTTCAAGAACAGGCCAGCGACCAGAAACTGGGGTCTGAGTAGCTTCACGAGGCTCTTAACGATGCGCAACACGCTTCTCATTACTTCCTCAACGCGGGTATTCCATGGCGGTGTACACGAAGTTCTCAGCTCGGTCGTCGTACTCGATCGCGATGCCAGCCTTGTCTCCCTTCTTGAAGGCCTTCACTTTTACAGATTTCCTCAGTTCGTTCGGGACATGCGCCCTTATTCTGGCCTGCATGTTCTTCGCGTGAGCCTTGAGTGGCGTTCCAATTTCGGGCAAAGGCAGCTCCAATCTCCCCACTTCATCACCGCAAGTCAGACTGTTTTCTGCTTATTGAATTGTTCGGCGGACAAGAAGGCTTCGCGACATCAGGGTTCACTGAACGTGGCGCGAGTTCACGAAGCCCGATGTCACCGCCTTGATCGAGCTCAGGAGAGGGTGCTTGGGCGGGTTGGCCAGGTCTAGCTGTTCCAGCCTTTGGATCCTGAAGTAGAGCGGCGGGTGCGGGTCCATCCTCAGCCACTCGCCGAGCCTGCTCCCGCCAGGCTCCAGGAACCGCTCCTCGAGCACTAGCCTCCGGAAGCCTATCTTCTTGAGCGATTCCGCCATGACCTTGGGCTTTCCCAACACCAATGCGGCCTCGAGGTCCGCCCTGCTCTCGAGGAACTTGCCGAAGAAGAAGATGGCCCAGAACACGAATAGCAGATACGGAAGCCAGAACGCCGCGATGAACTGCCAGTAGAGGTAGACCCTCGCAAGGTACTCGGTCATGACCAGCGAGAAAAGGGCGATGGGATCGCCCGACCTAAGGTGGCTGAGCTCATGACCCACCACGACCTCGACCTCATCCTCGTCGAGCTGAACCAGGAGGCCCATCGTTATGATCATCGTTCCGAGCCTTTTCGTGAAACCCGTCGCGGCCGCATTCGGCCTGGCGTCCTGGCTGACGATTATCGCAGGAATCGAGATGTTGAACTTGGCCGCAACGCGCTCCACGATCCCGTACACATCGATCCTTCTCACGAGGAAATCGTTCTTGTCAGCCGGCAGGCCGACCTCTCTGAAGATGTCGGTCATCATGTCTGCGGAAACCGCCTTCGGGTTCGTCTCGAAGAGCGCATAAGCCTTCTCCTTCGCGGCCTTGATGTTGTCCCTGTAGTCCGTGATGTACTTGGGCAGCATGCCCTCTGGCACCTGATGCTGGACCAGGACGATCTCTCTTGAAGCTCTGTTGATCCTCCAAGGGCTCCTCCACGCTACCAGCCTGCCCGCGGAGAGGACCAGGCCGAGCATCAGCGCGATCATCACGAGCGGAGCGTACAAGCGCAGGTGGAGGCTGATCATGATGCTGTAGATGAGGAACCCGAACAGGATGGACAGGAGGAACAAGTTCATCATGTTCCCGGAGAAGATCGCCCTGAAGATAGACCGGCCCTTTCTGACGCCTGCCGTCTTGGGACTGCCCGGGACGAATGCGAGGTACAGGGTCGACTTCCTCGCTTCCTCCTCGAAGAACTGGATGACCATCAAGAGTACATTGTGGAACTGTTTCTCGAACCCCTCGTCCCTACCCATTGAGGACATCATCTCCACCCTTATGGGCCGCTCGAGATACATCCTGACCACGCATTGGTAGGTTCCTCTCTCCGGACCAGACTTGAACTCGACATAATGCCCTCCCGACCCGACGAGGTACTCCATGTCGCTCATCCTGATGCCGGGTATGGACCCGAAGGTCATGTGTTCCCTGACGAACTTGGGGAAGGTCAGAAGCTGGGAATGCGAGAGTTCAGAGTCTATCTCGAAACTGTGGACAACTTGCGGGTAGGCGTCTGCCATCGATGACAGCTCTCCTCTCAATGCGTGAATGCCTCCACCTTCTATAGCTTTTCCACGGACGCTTCAGGACTTCGCGTCCGCCTCAATCATTTTGACGGGGGAAGCTCATCAGCGATTGGGATCCGAGATGAAGGAGTACGGACTGATAGTCGTCGGCACGGGCGCTGGCATGAACGTCGTGGATTCAGCGCTCGAGCGCGGGTTCAAAGTGGCGATAGTCGAAGAAGGGCCTGTTGGTGGAACGTGCCTGAACAGAGGCTGTATTCCATCCAAGGTGCTGGTCCATGTTGCTGACGTCATCAGGGAGGCGGAAGAGGCCGCGAAGATCGGAGTCTCGCTCAAGATCGAGAGCGTCGACTACAAGAGGATCAAGGAGCGCATGTGGGACATAGTCCTGACTGGCAGAGGCGAGATGGAAACCAGCCTGAGACAGATAAAGGATATCGACTTCTACAACGTCATAGGCACATTCGTCTCTGAATACACTATGCAAGTTGGCAACGAGACGATCAGGGCGCCCAGGATCGTGCTCGCCTCGGGAGCAAGGGCTCAGATCCCACCCATCCTGGGCCTGGACAAGGTCAAGTACCACACGTACAGGACCGTGTTCGGCATCGAGGAGAAGCCTGAGAGCATCGTCATCCTGGGCGGGGGATATATCGGGTGCGAGTTCGCGCACTTCTTCTCGGCCATCGGCACGCGCGTCGTCGTTGTTGGAAGGAACCCCGTCCTTCTCCCGCACGAGGAGCCGGAGACAAGCCTTCTCGTAAAGAGAAGGCTCTCGCAACATGCGGAAATACACACCGGAACCGACACCATCAAAGTCGAGGACAGGGACGGGCGGATTGCAGTCACGATCAAGGATCCTACAGAGAAAGCGGAGAGAACGGTCGAGACCCAGCACCTGTTAGTGGCAACTGGCGTCCGCTCCAACTCCGATTGGCTGAAGCCAGAGATCTCAGGGGTCAAGACAGACGACAAGGGCTGGATAACGACAAATCAATATCTCGAGACCTCCAAACCGAACATCTTTGCGCTCGGGGACGCCCTGGGAAGGAACATGTACAGGCACACGGCGAACTACGAGGCCTCTGTCGTGCGGAACAACCTGTTCGAGGAGCACAAGCTGACGCTGGACCTGCACGCCGTTCCCCATGCCGTCTTCACGAACCCACAGGTGGGCCAGGTCGGAATGACTGAAGAGGAAGCGAAGCAGGGAAGGAAGGTCATGGTCGGCGTGAGCAGGTATTTCGATAGCGCCATGGGCTATGCGTTCGGCGACGAGGATACCTTCGCGAAAGTGATCGTGGAATATCCGAGCAGGAGAATCCTTGGGGCGACGGTCGTAGGCCCGCAGGCAGCCACCTTGGTTCAACAGGTCGTGAACATGATGTATTCCGAGACCGGGACCTATGCCCCACTCGCGCGCGCGCAGATAATACATCCTGCCCTGTCCGAAGTACTGGCATCTGCTTTCGGCCGGCTGCAACCAGCGAATTTCGAGCCTGAGCACCATCACCATGAGCAGTCGCGCTGAGCTGACGATGGGCTTGTACCCGATGGATTTGTCAACCATTGGGGCTATCAGGCTTCTGCACTACGAAGCTTTGAGCGAATGGTGGTCGAACGAATGAAGAAGTATCACATGCGCAGACAGGAATTGGAGATCAAGAACAAGAAGGCGATGCGAGAGATCCTTGCAGGTCAAGAATGCATGACCCTCGCTATGTGCAAGGGCAGAGAGCCCTATCTTGTGACGCTCACCTATGCCTATGATCCTCGAAACCAATCGTTCTACTTCCATTGCGCGCCCGCAGGGAAGAAGATCGACTTCTTGAAGGCCAACCCGATCGTTTGGGGCCAGGTCCTGGAGGACCTCGGATACGTCAAAGGGGAGTGCGAGCACAGTTACAGGACTGTGATGTTCAGAGGAAAGGCAGAATTCATCACGAACCCCAAAGAGAAACGGAGGGCGCTCGGACTCATGATCGACAAGCTGGAGGAGAGGCCGAGCGAGGCCAGGAAGCGACTCATTACTCAGAGTTCTCTGGAGAAGGCGTCAATTGTCAGGGTGAAGGTCCTGGAACTCTCCGGAAAGGAGAGCCTTCACAAGAAGGGATAGGACCGTTGGTCATCTCTTACAGAAGAACCGTGTCCCCGAGGACGCCCACGCAGCTGCCGATATCCCGGCGAGAGCCATGATCGAGGCGATGAGTATCGCGAGGTTCTGGTAGGCACTATAGTCGTCAGCGTAGAAGAACAGCCAAATGACTATGAATATCAGCCATCCCACGCACGCGATGCCAGACACCACTGATGGCAGCTTTGGCTTGTGGATTTCCGTGACACCACGGTCGAAATGCTTTGCATATCTCAAGCCCCAGGTAACCCATGTCCCCGCGAGAATGCCTACTCCCGCGATGATGGAGACCAAGACCATGGCCAGATTCTTGAAGATGCTGTAGTCGCCTGCGTAGAAGAACAGCCAGATCACGAAGAATATGAGCCATCCGAAGAACACCCCTATCGAAACGGCGATTCTCCAGCCGAAGCCCGGTGTCCTCACAGCTTCGAGGCCTTCTTTTGGCATGCCTTCTTCACACATGGTTCTCCCTGGGCAATCGATGCAATCCTCGGTAATAAGCTCTGCGGAGGAATACCTGGTTCGCAGCGTGGCTACTACAGGGCTGCTATGTGCGGTTCCAGCCCTAGTTCCATTGGATTGTTATCCTTGGAGGACGATTGGGTGACAAGACCTACCAGGAAGGAGATGATTATGGTGTTTGTAGTCGCACCAACGAAACCAATCGTCCCATTCGATTTGCTGGAGAAGATCGACATTCGCATCGGGACGATCGAGCTCGTCGAAGATGTCAAAGGATCGGACAGGATGGTCAAGCTCACCGTAGACTTCGGCGACAGGAAGAGGACGGTCCTTGTGGGCATGAAGAAGGAGCGTGCCAATCCCAAGGAGGTCGAGGGGAAGCAGGCGCTCTTCGTGGTGAACCTCGAGCCGAGGAAGATCATGAGCGTGGAATCGGAGGCGATGCTGTTCGACATCGGATATCCCGACGGAATCACACCTGTGCTCGCAATCCCAGAGAAACCTGTGCCCAATGGTGCGAGGACGGGGTAGTCAGAGGAATGAATCGCTACGCATGACAATATCGTCAAACGATGTCGATGAGTGGGCCCAACCGGATTTGAACCGGTGAACTTCTGCATGTCAAGCAGACGTCATAACCGCTAGACCATGGGCCCTTGGTGCGGGCGAGATAAGTCGAGCCCGTCTATAACACTTTCTGTGCGAGCTTGGTCGAGCCAGACGTACATCATCTAGTTTATTGCCGCCGTTGACACTAACCTTCTGAGAAGCCATGGATTCGCCTAGGATATTGGTCTATGCCGGCAAAGGTTCGTCTCATTCGTGGACTTGGCTTGCCGATCTCTTCGAGTCGGAAGGGATGCTTGACGTGCGGTTTCTTGACTCGACCGGATTTGTGGGAGAAGTCTCGGAAGGACCTGATGAGATCATAGTGTCAGGAGGGGATGGATTCAGCATTGCCTCATCTCTTGCCGGGGAAGGATTCTCGAGCCTCAGGAACTTCATAACTCGCGGCGGCAGATATATCGGCATATGCGCCGGAGCCTATCTCCCGCTGCCATCATCAGTCGAACCGTTCTCCGAGTTCAACGTCTCATCCACGAAGATCGAGAACATAGACTGCAGGTTGGGGACGCTTGAGAACGTTCCTCCGAGGATCGCCGTCAAATATGGAAGGTGTGCGATTGTGCACCCTGTGAGGGGGGAGCTGGAATTGGGGCTGGATGCGGAAACGCTCAATGCCCCTCTCTACGGCGGACCCATTTTCAAGGAGCCTGAGGAGGACGAAGTTCTCTTCAGATATCGCGCCTTCACATCCAACACAGAGTTTCAGATTGGAAAGCGAGATGCCGCCACGATCGTCCTCGGAAAGCCTGCCGCGGTGAGATCGCGGATCGGCCAAGGCGAACTTCTTCTCCTCGGACCGCACCTGGAGCATCCTCGGTATCCGGAGGCGAACGAATTGTTCCTGAAGCTCTTGCGGATCACTTCATCTGTGCGGAAGCCAATGCCGCGAGGCGAGGCTAAGCGCGCACTTGAACTGGCGCTCGCAGATCTCAAAGTCGCCATCCTCGGCCTCGAGAATCGGTCTTTTGTTGTCGGCAAGAAACTCTGGGACGGAAGCAGGTACCTCGAACTCCAGGCTGCAATCGCCAGAAGAGCATGGACACTGGATCGCGACCTGGCGACGGAGATCTCCGAAGACCTGGAGCAGGCCAGAGAGAGCCTCCTGAGACTGAATGTCGGCATCGAGACCGACGCGGACGATACGACCTCGCTCTTGCTCGAATCGGCGAGAAGATGCGTCGACAACCATTTTCAGGCGCTGCGCTGCAGCAGATGATTATATAGCAACTCAGCCTGATTCCAGCAGCGATGTCAGCTCCTAGGTACATGAAGGACAGGACATCGTTGTATCTGCTGTTCTTTGGAATGGTCTTGGCCATATCGTTGATCATCCTACTACTTCCCTACGAGACGGTGTACGTCCAAGACGAGGCCTACCTCGACACATTTCTCATTGTAATTGTTGCCAGCGTGATCGTCTTCTGCCTGGGGACGCTCTATAACGTTCTCTTATGGATGGAGGGAAAGGGACTTGTGGGAACCCCCGAGGGACGCCTTCTGCGCCTCCTGCCGAGGATACTGAAGTTCGTGTTGAGCGGAAGATTCGGCAGGATCCTGTCCGTGTTCCTCAAAGATGCTCTCTACCTCTCCAAGCTGAAGGGCAGGAGCGTATTGCGATGGTCGACGCATCTCTTGGTACTGGGCGGGTTCGCGGCCATGTTCTTGCTCGACCTGCTCGTGACCTTCTCCTTGGACTTCTTGAAGTATCAGCCGATGATTCAGGACGGGGGCTGGGCGAAACTGTGGATTCGCGACTTCGGGTTCGAGCTTGTCGGCTTCATGATGCTCGCCGGTCTCACGATGGCGACTATTCGGAGGTTCGTCTTCAAGCCCAAGACCCTCAGGACGGAACTTCCAGACGCGACTTCGATTCTCTTCCTCCTCGCAGTGGTCCTAGGGGGATTCATACTGGAAGGTATGGGCATCGCAGGCAGGATACCGGGTCATCAGGCGAATCAGGCCTACTCTTTCTTTGGCTACGCCCTGTCGCAACTCATGCCAGGTTCCGCAGGCCAGTACTACGATCAGGCCTGGCTGATACACGGCGTATTGAGTGCTCTTCTGATCGCCTACATTCCATTCAGCAAGCTCTTTCACATGATCGCCACTCCGATTGCCATCGAGGCGGACAAGATGCTTCCGACGGGGGTGAGATGATCGTGAAGAAGCTCGATATCTCTAAGCTGGACGTTCTCGCGCTCATGCGCTACGACGCGTGCACACGCTGTGGAGAGTGCACGTCTACGTGCCCGACGGGCGGGGAGGCTCAGGATGTCGAGCTAGTCACTCCTCGCGGCAAGATCCTGAGGCTCAGGGAGTTCTACAAGGCTCAGTACGGTCTGAAGGCTAGGCTGCTTGGTCCCAAACAGATCCCCGAAGACCAGCTCAAGGAGCTATCGAGCAGGGCTTACGAGTGCACGATATGCGGCCAGTGCAAGACCGTATGTCCTGCACACCTGGACACGATCGAGATGTGGGAGAACATGCGCGAGTTCCTGGTTGCGAACGGTCTCGCGCCTCTTCCGGCCCACGAATCTATCATCAAGAGCATCGAGAACTACGGCAACCCTTGGATGCAGCCCAGGACCCAGAGGTCTCGTTGGTCCAAGAAGATCGAGAAAGAGGTCAAGATCAAGGACGCCACGAAGGAGAAGTGCGAAGTCCTCCTCTTCGTAGGCTGCACAGCTGCATACGACCCGAACATAAGGAACATGGCCCTGGACACAGCTCGTGTGCTGGGGAAGGCTAACATCGATTTCGGCACTCTCGGGAACGATGAGGGCTGCTGCGGCTCGACGCTTCTTCGGACAGGCCTACTTGAGCCTGCGAGGAAGTTGGCGCAGAAGAACATCGAAATGTTCGAGAAGGCCTCGGCTTCCGTCATTGTCACCAGCTGTGCGGGATGCTACAAGACGATTCGTCAGGACTATTCAAAAGTGGGGAAGGTCAGCGCTCGCGTCGTCCACATCACTCAGTTCGTGAACGAGCTCATCGACTCCGGCAGGCTCAAGCTCGAGAAGAGGGTAGATGGAGTCGTGACCTTCCACGACCCATGCCACCTCGGCCGGCACAACCTGTTGTACGACGAGCCAAGGGATATCCTCCAGTCCATCCCTGGCATCACGCTTGTGGAGATGGAGCGGAACAGAGCCGAGGCCAGATGCTGCGGGGCAGGCGGGGGCGTCAAGACAGCGTTCCCAGACCTTGCCCAGAAGATATCGCTCCTGAGAGTGGAGGACGCTGAGAGGGCCGGTGCGGAGATACTGACGACTTCATGCCCGTTCTGTTACCAGAGCCTGAAGACATCGATCGATGCGAAAGGGTCGAAGCTCAAGATGATGGACCTGATGGAACTTGTTAGACAGTCCTGCTCACCCTGAATTCCACCCCGCAGACTAGGACAATCATTAAGTTGCGACTAGGCAGTGCAGAGCCGATAGAGATGACAACTACAAATCCGCCCACGATCGCGATCCCGCCAATTCACGTGCAAGCCCAGCGAGGGAACCTTCCAACCATTGTACCGGTTGGCATCATGGTCCTCATACTCGCGCTGATATTCAGCTTTTCATACTACACATCGGACCAATGGTGGATCGGAGAGGTGATCGGTCTGGTCGGCATCGCTCTCGTCGCGGTGATGTTCTTCGTGAACGAGCACCAGGACAAGATCCACCAAGCGGCCAGAGGCGGCGCTTGGACCTTCGACAAGAGGTTCTTCTTGGTCGGCGAGGTCGCCGCCGCAGTCGGTGTCACCTTGGTGTTGGCCGGTGGGGCGTCACTGTCAGGCATCTCCGCTGGCTTGGCCTCGCTCTTCGGCGTCGCCTTGCTCATCGCCGCGTTCTTCATGATAATCGTCTCGCTTCGCAGCTGAATGGATCAGTGCAGCTGGTCCGAGTGACCGGCGCCCACGGGCAGAACGGTAGCGCCCTTCTTCGACTCGTAGGCAAGCGCGCCCATCAGCAGGAACGGTATCGCCAAGAGGAAACAGTGTTGCGGCGAGACTCCTAGGTACAGCATCAGGATGAGGACTGCGATCGAGCTCGATCTCCCGATATCGAGCATGAACTCCCTCCCGATTACTGAATCGTTCTTCGCCAGCTCGAGCTTGTCCGTGAGTATCGCGAACATGAATACCGGAAGGATGAAGCTGGCGAATTCCAGGAGGCCGTTTGCCAAGGCATATTCGTTGAGCGAGTCCGCAAGCGCGATCAGAATGACGCAAGGGATAGAAGTCAGCGCGCTTATCATGACGAACAGTCTCCTGTTCTGTATCTTGTCCGAGACCTTGCCCAGGATTATGGCCATGATGCCTGCGCTGAGGCCGAACAGAGAGAACAGCGCTCCCAGGTCGACCTCCTTCTGCGTGAAGACATACGCGACGAGTACAACGTCCACCCAGAACACTCCTTCGAATCCGCCCTCCCCCAAGAGCGCGACGACGTTCCTACGCCCAAGTGCGCCAAGCCTTATCTTCATCACCTGGTCGGTCGGGATGTACTTCCTGTAGGCGACCACGACTACGGCTGTGGCCAAGATGATCGCGATGCCGAGAGAGAACAGCAACTGATAGTCCGCGAAGCCGATGACCATGCCGCCCAGCAGAGGAGCGAAGAAGGTCGCCAGAGGCCACACGAAGAAGACCGCGCCGTAGGTAACTCCTCGGTCACTCTTGTCAGTCATCTGCGCCATCAATATGTTGAATGGTGTCCAGAAGAGAGGATAGTTCAGGCCGAACGCAACGGCGACAGTGATGGCCAATATCCAGCCGTTGTCTATCGTGATGAACAGGCCGTACTCCACGATCAGGAAGGTCAAGCCCACCAGCATCGCGTTCCTCGGGTCCAGGTGCGGCTTCCAAGACATCCAAAGGCTCACGAAGATTGCGATGAAGAACCCGACGCACAAGTAGATGGGTCCGGACCACATCGGCATGTCGAAGTGCTTGAAGAGGTAGACCATGTTGAAAGACGATGCGAATGTGTTGCCGAACGCGAGCATCGCGTTGATTATCATCAGGCCCGCGAAAGCGCGCTTGTCCATGTTGACCTGAATCAGGGAACCTCGCTTAAACCTTCCTTGTTGGAATCACTTCTCCGACTTGCGCCAGTCGAACAGCGTCTGCTTCTTGTGTCCTCCAGGGCCGCCCCTCTGCTCCCTCGCCTTTTGAATGCATTCCTCGCTATCGCACACGAAGGTCGCGAAAAGAAAGTGCGTTGCAGGCTTACCGCAGATCTGGCATCTATCTTCGGTTTTCATCTGGTCTCCCCCAAGGACGGCACTGCGTATCTAAGCTTCCGCCTGACGGCGTCCGATTTCTCAGAGACGAGCCTCCTCCCGACCTTCGACTCCGAGAGGACCGAGTAGAACTCGAGGTCGGCGCCGCATTCGTGGCAGACAGGCTCTGATTTCGCAACCTGCGCGTCGCATACAGGGCATGCTTTGATCCCTGACAATCTAGACGGTGATCGCGACTTGCCCCCGACCAATACTCGCTGTCGAGTTGGTGCGCCAGCCCCATACCGTTGCTCGAGAGGCTTCGTGGGCGCCTTTGCTGGTGTGGAAGGTGGCAGTTCGAGCGCAGACCCAAAAGCCAAAACAGATCTTGGCGCGACCCATGTGAACGCCTTGCTCCCATTTGCCCTCACGAATTGTACTAGTCTCTGTCTGAGCGCTTCCTCGTCGCCCTCCTCGTCAGTGCCATAGATCCTGCTGAGAATCCTGAGGTCGTCGATGTCGTCGAACAGCTTGATATCGCTCTCGGGAACTACTTCGACATGGTATCGTTTGTACAGGACGTAGATGTAGACCAGAATGACGACGAGGGCGGAGAATGTCACAGGGGTCGGATCGTAGCCGATGTCCACGAGGGCAGCGGCTGTTGCAACATCCACAAGGAATACGATGAGCGACAACGCCCTCCACGCTTGCTTCGGTTCCATAGAGCGCCCGCACAATGAACGGTTGGCGCGTAGAAAAAACCTCTGTGTCCGCCGTATCAGGCCTTCTCGATATCCATCGAGAAGTCAATCGACTTGACCGAGTGCGTGAGCAATCCGAGCGAGATGATGTCCGCGCCGGCGGCATACTGTTCGATGTTCTCCGGTCTGATCCCGCCCGAAGCCTCTATGAGCACATCGGATTTGATCTTCCTCAACTCGGCCGAGAGCTTTCTCACTTCATCTGGCCCGAAGTTGTCAAGCATGACTATGTCCGCGCCGTTCTTCACAGCGGTCCTCGCATCCGTCGCGTTCTCCACCTCGATCTCTATCTTCTTGGTGAAGCTGCCGCTTTTGGCCCTTCGGAGCGCCTCGATCACTCCTCCGGCCATCTTGATGTGATTGTCCTTGATCAGGACAGCATCGAAGAGCCCAGCCCTGTGCGGGTCCCCTCCTCCGATGACGACGGCCTTCTTCTCGAACTCGCGGAAGCCGGGCGTCGTCTTGCGCGTCGCTGCGACCCTGACCTTCGGGTTCACCTTCCTGCACTTCGCGACGAGGTCATGAGTGAGCGTCGCAACGCCGCTCATGCGCATCACGAAGTTCAGCGCGAGCCTCTCGCCTGCCAGAATGCCTCTTGCGGGCCCCTCGACTTCGAGGACGACATCTCCCCTGCCGATCCTCGAGCCGTCCTCCTTGATCTTGACAATCTTTGCTCCAAGCTCTTCGAAGACAGCTCCAGCCTCTGCCACGCCAGCAAGCACGCACTTCTGCTTGCACACGATCCGCCCTTTCGCCCTGGCTTTCGCGGGGACCACGAGCTCGGAGGTGATATCGCCAGAGCCTATGTCCTCTTTGAGGAATTCCTGGAGCTTTGCCTTCATGCACCACGTGGCAGGGCGTCGGGGGATAACTAAATTTCGGGAAGAACCAATGAGATCAGATCGTCCACTTCTCGCCATTCTTGGGCAGATGGACCTCGAACCCCTGCGCTTTCAGGTCGCCCGCAAGTATCTCCCTCTGATCACCGTGCATCAGCACAATCTTCTCGGGGGAGCACCCTTTCGCGAATGCTAGAAGCTCGTCGTGGCCTGCGTGCGCTGAGAAGTCGAACTTCAGTACCTCGCAGTTGACC
>Ga0315277_10007561_pt1 | contig 14094 bp, 15 predicted proteins | sample YL17G05_15_MG_FD_203695 | JGI IMG/M metagenome (GOLD analysis project Ga0315277, IMG submission 203695) | Sediment microbial communities from Yellowstone Lake, YNP, Wyoming, USA - YL17G05_15 | ecosystem: Environmental > Aquatic > Freshwater > Lake > Sediment | place: USA: Wyoming | collected... | reverse complement strand
TCTACTCTATACTGCTTCATATTCGGTCTCCTTGCCAGATAAATGCTGTTTTTAGCAATATCGACAAAGAAACCTAAATCTATGCACATTTAGCCGGACAGAGTACTAGATGCTTGCTGACCTGGTATATCTTCTAAACCAACGGCGAGAGCAACCCCGCCAGGACGGACCCTTGTACCATGTTTCACGCTCACATATTCTCTATAAATGTTTTTATCCAAGAAATCATCGGCAAACCGAGACCATAGTATGCCAAATTCCTTTTGAACCCCATCCAATTTTTCTTTTTCATATGACAAATATGAGTGGACATATTTTGCCATTAAATCCCACGTAATAGGATTGCCACGAAGCATCGTATATATTTTTTGACTATGCAAGATTTTATATACAAGTTCTCTAAGATCTGAATTTGTGTAAGATACCATCCACCCCGCCACGCCCAGAGGAGCTTGAATGGCAGCACACAATAAAGAAAATAATGTTTCTAAACCTTGTGAATAACCGACTAATAATGACAATGCGGCTTTATGTTGATTAACTTTGTCAATATTGGCGGTGTTAATTTCTGCGACATAAGAAAAGTAGTCACAATCTATGCTGTTAAGAAAATCTAAATTTGTTTGCTTTAAATTGACATCCCAAAGAACATGTGGTGTTTCATTGGTTACAAACGGAACATTATCCATAATCTGATTTCCTCTAACATAAACTATTAAATTACCATCCTCTGCATATGCCCAAAAAGAAACAAATCTATTTTATGAAAAATGTGATCATGACATTAATTTTTCCTTAAAACCTGACAGCAGTATAACCTCAACCCCGCCCGCGTCAAGCCGCAGGCGATGGAAACCTGGCACAATTTGGCCATCCGCCTCGCCCGATTTCATCGGATTCGGTGGCTGCCACCCGGCCGCCGCCGGTCGTTAGCTGTTCCCCAATCGTCACTCCCCCTTGCCTTTTTCCTTGACGCTTCCGCGTTTTTGAGGTAATGTAGAATGATACAAATTACTAGGGGGGGTTAAAAACGGCGATTTCAGGCAAAAACAGGAAGACACGAAGGTTTCTTTTCAAAAGACGATATTCTGGCCAAATGGAAAGAAATGGGAGTGATGTTTCCCGGATGACGAAACCTTACTTTTTCTATAGGAAAAGAAAATTATGAAAACCAAACTGTATGTAGTATTCGGCGTAGTTGTGTTTTTGTCAGGTTTTTCTTCAATTTACGCGGATGAAAAATCCGCCGCCGCACCAGATTCATCTTGATGCAAGCTATCTCAGTGGTAAAATTGTAGCGAGTATGATATAATGCAAAAGCGGATGTTTATTATTGGAAAGGAGTTATTTATGAAGTTATTAATAACATTGCTTGTGAGTTTTGTGCTGGCTTTTGGCGTAACAGCCAATGCGGCCGGGAAAAAGGACGAATCCAAACCGGCCAAGGCTGAAAAAAAGACCGAAGCCAAAAAAGAGGATTCAGCCGGCAAGGAAAACAAAGGCAAGAGTGAGTCTGCCAAGCAGCCTGGTCCTAACGCATCAGAAAAGGGCAAAGAGAAAGCGTCGGATAAGTCCGCCGTAGCCGATCCTAACAAGGTTGACAAGGACAAAAGTAAAGGCAAGAGTGAATCTGCCAAACAGCCTGGTCCTAACGCATCAGAAAAGGGCAAACAGAAAGCGTCGGATAAGTCCGCCGTAGCCGATCCTAACAAGGTTGACAAGGACAAAAGCAAAGGCAAGAGTGAATCTGCCAAACAGCCTAGTACCGTGTCATCGCTAACATTGTGAAAATACAAGACACTATTATTGACCGTTAGAGTCCCTGGATTCCCGCCTGCGCGGGAATGACAAGACTTGCATGGCAACGGCATTTTCACATAAATAGCGTTGACGGAGTACTAGCCCCAACGCATCAGAAAAGGGCAAACAGAAAGCGTCGGATAAGTCCGCCGTAGCCAACCCTGAACAAGGGTAAAAACAAAGACATGTGCGGCACAGCCACATTGGATCAGATCAAATCGTCTTTGAAAGAGTATGTGCTGGGCCAGAAAAAGCAGGACGTCGCAACTCAATACATTCAGTCCATCGGAAAACAGGTTGCGATTCAGGTTTCGGAAAGCTGGGTCAAGGCACAGGCGGCGATGGCATTTGACAATCCTGTGGATAAAGCCCGCCAAAGCGGAAAACCTTCTGTAGTGGATTTTGGAGCCAGCGGCTGTCGGCCGTGCGATATGATGACTCCCATTCTTGAAACGCTGCGGGAAAAGTATAAAAACAAAGTCAACGTACTTTTTATTCACGTCCGTGAAAAACCGATTTTGGCCTCCCGCTACGGCGTCCAGTCCATTCCCCTTCAGGTCTTTTTTGACAAGGACGGCAAAGAGGTTTTTCGTCATGCCGGATTTTATCCTCAGGAAAAAATTGAAAAGAAGTTGAAAGAAATGGAAGGATAGGTAATATACGTTCTACTATAGGTAAAATTTTTGCGACTGCGAGGCCCGGTATGAGACGCTATTTCAAAAATGTGTTGAAATTGCTGGTCATCATCATTATTGGTGGTGTGATTGGCTATATTTTTTTCTTTTATCCCACAAGCGTAAAATCCGTCAAAGTCAGTGAAGATACCATTATTGCCGAAGCCATGGGGACGGGAACTCTGGAGGCTCGCGTCCGTGCAACGACCAGTCCAAAAATTTCAGGACGGATTGCACAGATACTCGTAGATCAGGGAGACAAGGTAAGCAAAGGACAGATTCTTGCGACTCTGGACGATAAAGATCTGCTGCAGCAGGTGGAAATAGCAAAGGCGGAATTAGACCTTGCTGAAGCAGGCGTAGAACGCGCCATCGCGGAAGTAAGCCGCTCCGAAGCAATAGAGAAGAATGCAAAAGCTTCTTTTGCGAGATATTCGAAATTGACGGATCCACAGGCGGTCAGCGTAAAAGATTTTGATAAAGCAAAAGAGGAGATGGAAGTTTCCGAAGCGGAACTGAATCGGGCGCGTTCCGCCAGGATAGAAGCCGAAAAGCAGGTTGCCAAAGCACAAGCTTCTTTAAGATATTATCAGGAACGATTAGCGGACACGAAAATTTGTGCGCCGTTTGACGGACTTATTACCCGTAGAACCCGCGACCCCGGGGATATCGTTGTACCCGGCGGTATGATTTTGGATATGGTTTATTTAGACCCATTGTGGATTTCCGCCTGGGTTGACGAGACCATGCTCAACAGACTGAGACTTAATCAGCCCTGCCGGATCATCTTCCGCTCTGATCCCGATACCGAATTGCGGGGCAAAGTCGCTCGTATCGCGCCGCAAACAGACCGGGAGACGCGGGAAGTTCTCGTGGATGTCGTATTGGATGAATTGCCGAAAACATGGGCAATCGGACAACGGGCCGAGGTTTTTATAGAGATTGCCCGTAAAGACAAAACACTGACTTTACCGCAAAATACGATTGTGTGGCAGCAGGCACAGCCGGGCGTTTTCGTTATCGAGAACGGTAAAGCAAATTGGGTCAAGGTTAATTTAGGTTTGCAGGGTAAAGGCAAAACGGAAATACTTCAGGGACTACATTCAGGACAGACGGTATTAGTTCCCGGCCCTAAATTGCCGCGGAACGGCCGGGCCGTGAAGACTTTGCAATGAATTTAGCTATAAAGGACATACAACATAATATCGGGCGTTTTCTCCTGACCACATTCGGCATTGGGATGCTGTTGATGCTGGTGATGGGAATGGGTGGCATCTACAGAGGCCTGGTTGAAGATGCCACATTGTTAGTTGAACGTATAGGGGCTGATTTATGGGTGGTTCAAAAGAACACCCGCGGCCCCTTTGCGGAGATTTCCCGAATCCCCCGCACTCTTGAAGACCGGATTTCGACGGTTTCCGGCGTGTTGTCGTCCCATGCCTTCATTTCTCATACCGTACAGCGCAGTTATAAAAACAAGCCCCTGCGGCTGACGATTCAGGGATTATCCTGGCCCGGCGATCGGGGTCAATGGTTTCCAATCGTTGCGGGAAGAGGTCTGGAGCAGGCACATTATGAGTTAGTTGCCGATAAATCCTCCGGCCTGCAGCCGGGCGACAAACTGCCGCTGGGCAAAAATATCTTTACGGTTGTCGGTCTCACGAAAGGAATGACGTCCGCTTCAGGCGATTCCATGGCTTTTGTGACATTGCTGGATGCACAGGCCGTGCAATTTGACCTGCCACCCGAAGCTATCCGCATCGAGAGAACGGCCCGCGTAAATCGTTTGTACGATAATGATCTGGGGCGGATACAGCCGCAATTGAATGAACGGGCGGCAGGACTAAGCTCCGGCATCCCCGCTTTGGGAACATCGATGGTCAGCGCTGTTTTAGTCAGCGTTGCGCCGGGTTACAGCATTGAAGCCGTGGCAAAGCATATCGGCTTATGGCCGGATGTCTCCGTTTTTTCCAAAGACGGCCAGAAAGAGCTGCTTTTACGAGGCGCTGTTGATCGCGCCCGGAGGCAGTTGGGATTATTCCGAGCCTTGTTAATCATTGTCTCTGCAATTATTATGGCCTTAATCCTCTACACGCTGACTTTAGATAAATTGCACGACATCGCCATGCTCAAACTGATCGGCGCACGAAACTCCGTTATTCTTGGGCTGATTATGCAGCAGGCCTTACTGCTTGGCGCCATCGGTTATTGTGTCGCTTATGTCCTTGGGCAATGGATATTTCCCTATTTCCCCAGGCGCGTTCTATTGGTGCAAAATGACCTGTATTCCCTGGCGTTCATTGTATTTGTTATTTCGATCCTCGCCAGTTTGCTGGGAATTTGGCGTGCCATGCGTGCCGACCCCAGTGAGGTGCTGTCATGAGCCAAACCAATGACAATTCAGCGTTGCAGGCTACGGGTTTGACAAAAATATACGGCAGTGGCCATACGGAGGTTGTCGCGGTACGTGATGCCGCTGTTCAGGTCAAAAGAGGCGAAATTGTGGCATTGCTGGGGCCAAGCGGCGGAGGCAAAACTACCTTGCTGACGATGTTGGGACTTATTCGTTCGCCTAACACCGGACAAATTACCATTAACGGAACACTTGTTTTTGACAACCATCAGCCTAAAGTAAATGTCCGCCGTTTTCGCCGTCAGAACCTTGGGTTTGTCTTTCAAAAGGCCAATCTTATTCCTTTCCTTACTGCCGCCGAGAACATTCGCCTTGCGATGGAGATCGACGACCAGCCTGCCAGAGCCTCACGTAAGCGGGCGACGGAACTGCTGGAATATCTTGGCGTGGCGGAAAGGGCCCAAAACCTTCCAAGTATGCTCTCCGGCGGTGAACAGCAAAGGGTGGCCGTTGCGCGGGCCTTAGCCAATCGCCCAAGTGTGCTTCTGGCAGATGAACCTACAGCCGCCCTGGACAGCATGCGAGGAAGACAGGTTATGGAACTGTTCCGCAAAGTAGCGCACGAACAAAACGCCGGTGTTATTGTTGTCACCCACGACCATCGAATGCTGGATCTTTTCGACAGAATATTGGAAATGGAAGACGGCATTTTGACGCAGCAGCAAAAGGAAAGTGGAAATTATTGACGATTGAAAAAATAGCTAAACATAATTTGTCATTCCCGCGAAGGCGGGAATCCAGTCTAAATTGCCCTGGATTCCGGCTCAAGGCCGGAATGACAGACGGTGGTTTTGTCTTAAAATGTTTAAGTTTATTATTCAAAGAGCAATAGGCAAACACGGGATAGAAAAGAAGAAATGCTATGCAGGAACTATTTACACAACTGACTCGTGCTGTAGAAGGCACATGGGCTATTGCTTTAACGGCATCGTTTATCTGGGGGATTTTGAGTATTCTCCTCAGCCCGTGTCATCTGGCGAGCATTCCTCTCATTGTCGGATTTATTGACGAACAGGGTAAAATCTCCACCAAACGGGCATTCTGGATTTCAACTTTGTTTGCTGTTGGGATTCTGATTACCATTGGGGTTATCGGGGCGATTACCGCTGCGGCAGGCAGAATAATGGGCAACGTGGGTAAATACGGGAATTACTTTGTAGCATTGATATTTTTTGTGGTGGGACTGCATTTGCTGGAAGTGATTCCATCGCCCTGGGCCGGCCCAGGCCAGGTCGGGATGAAACGCAAAGGCCTTTTGGCGGCGCTTATCCTCGGTCTCGTGTTCGGAATCGCATTGGGGCCCTGCACGTTTGCCTATATGGCCCCGATGTTGGCAATCACTTTCAAACTGGCTTCCACAAACTTATCCTACGGCATCCTGCTTTTGGTTGTCTATGGCCTCGGTCACTGTTCAGTGATTGTACTGGCCGGAACCTGTACGGAACTGGTTCAGCGCTATATGAATTGGAATGAGCGGTCTAAAGGAGCTGTTATCCTGAAAAAAATCTGTGGCGTTCTCGTCCTGTTTGGCGGATTATATCTAATCTACACCGCGCCTTAAAATCCAGACGAGGGAAATTTGAATGATGACGCTCAAAGGCAGAAACAATATGATTCTCGCCGTGGCGATTGTGGGCATTGCGGCGGGCGCTGTGGCGGAAACGAATTATTATAATGTTCGGCAATCATACCGTACCTGCACGAATTATCGAGTTCTTTATCGATGCCGTGGCTTCGGCTGCATAATCAATTATGAAAAGTGCGAAAGTTTACAGTCAAAAACAGCAATGAAAAGCATTTATGAGCCTTGAGAACTTATGACTCTCGAGTTAAAGAGCTAAATTAACCATTGTTTTTTGGAAAGTGCAGATAAGGGATGTTTTCTGATAAAATTATCAACAATGTCCGAAGAACGTCGTGTTTCTTGGTTCTCATCCCAAAAAACTGAAAAAGACTGAAATAATTGTCGCGAAACAGGCGTCTTTCTAAGGATAGCGGGTGAGGTATCGGTTTATATAAAATTGCAAGATGAGAGTGTAATGTGAAAGCAGCATTTGAACCCCTTGATGTACGTTTCCTTGAAAGAAAAAACGGTAAAGAGTGCTGGATTAATTCTGCAGAAAACCACACCCAGGGAATTAGTATCATCCAAAGAGTCCTCGGGTTTTTGAAAACCCATGGTTTCCATGCCGTTTCGATGCGGTTATTCGGGAATCAAGAAGCCATCGCCGAAGCCTCATCATTTCTGGAAACAAAGATGGCAGAGATTGTCTGCCCGCCTCTGTTTATCTTACAAAATGATTCGACGAAAGGGCCTTGCCTGAGTGTCCAGGTCCACGCCGTATCGGGTGCGCATTTAAAACCTCTGTACTTCGAGAACGAGCTTGTCGGCCGTCAGTTCGAGGATGACTATGCAAGATATTACATGCTCAGAATTTTACCGGACAATCCATCGGTAAGCGAATACAATCAGTCGCAGAATGTTTTTGAAAAGGCTCATAAAATACTCAAGAGCCTCGATTCCGGGTTTTCTGAAACGATAAGAACATGGCTTTTTGCCAAGGATATTCTTTCCTGGTACAGCCAGCTCAATAAGGCGAGGAATCAGTTCTTTGAATATCATGATATCTATAACAAGCTTGTACCGGCCAGCACCGGAATTGGGGTTGCCAATTCATACAACATGGCTCTGGCGGCTCAGTTTTTAGCGGTAGGCCCCAAAAACAAAAAAGAGGTTTCAGTGTACAGCGTAAAATCGCCGCTTCAGTGCCCGGCCCTGGATTATAAAAGTTCCTTCAGCCGAGCGATAAAACTGGACAGCCCGGATCACAGCAGGCTTTATATCTCCGGAACTGCAAGTATCGACAAAGCAGGCAATACCGTTTTTATTGATGACACTTTCGCACAGCTTGAGTTTACTATGCAAGTGATAAAGGCCATCTTAAATGAAGCAGGCATGGACTGGTCGGACACCATAAGCTCGATTGTATATTTTAAAAATCAACGGGATTTCGGATTATTTGATGAATATTGCCGACAGAAAGATATCAAACTGCCTCATATCAAGGTCCAGGCGGATGTGTGCAGGGATGACCTTTTATTTGAATTGGAACTGGATGCGGTAAGCGTCGCTCCATAGCAGGGTCAAAACATAACCATACCGATTATGGATAGAGCCAATCTTGTTTGTGTGTTGATAAGAGTAACGTCCAGAATATTAGTTTATAAACCTCCATTGGGGAGTTTAAATGAGAAAATGTGCGATTATATTTTTTGTTTTCATTTTGGCTCTTGATGTTTTGGGCGCCGAGTCTGGCGGGGTATCGCCGTATGAATATGAAACCAACGCCGGTTTTATAGCGAAGGGTCCTATTGATATCTGTGTGCTGGAGGTCTTGCGTCAGCATAAGATGACGCCGGCGAATCTGTGTTCCGATGGGGTTTTTGTCCGGCGGGTCTTTCTGGACGTTATCGGCACGTTGCCCAAATCGCAGGAGGCGCGTAATTTTTTGCGTGACAGCCGGCTGGGGCGGCGTAGCGCACTGATTGACGCATTGCTGAAGCGAGAGGAGTTTGCGGATTACTGGGCGCTGAAATGGTGCGATGTTCTGCGAGTCAAATCCGAATACCCCATCAACCTGTGGCCGAATGCGGTGCAGGCGTATCATCGGTGGGTTTACGATTCCATTCGTGAAAACAAACCTTACGATCAGTTTGTTCGGGAGCTTTTGACTTCCAGCGGGAGTAATTTTCGTGTGCCGCAGGTTAATTTTTATCGTGCCATCCAGGGGCGCAAACCATCCGACATTGCCGATACGGCGGCGCTGACTTTTATGGGGGTACGCACGCAGAGCTGGCCTGCGGCGCGGCGGGCGGAACTGGAGGTTTTTTTCTCGCGGGTTGCTTATAAGAGTACGGCGGAGTGGAAGGAAGAAATTATATATCTGGACCCGAAGCCGGTGGAGCCGTATCAGGGGGTTTTTCCCGACGGCAAGACGGTAAAAATTTCGCCGCAGGACGACCCGCGTCAACTTTTCGCCGACTGGCTGATAACGCCCGAGAATCCGTGGTTTGCGCGGGCGGTTGTCAATCGCATCTGGTGTTGGCTGATGGGCCGGGGCATCATTCATGAGCCGGACGATATCCGGCCGGATAACCCGGCGGTCAATCCGAAGTTGCTGGATTATCTTGCGAAAGAACTTGCACAGTCGCATTATGACCTGAAACATATTTACAGGATTATTCTCAATTCCAGCGCGTATCAACAGTCTTCGATTGCCCGCAGCAGCGACCCGAATGTTGAGGCGCTTTTGGGGTGTTACCCAGTGCGCCAGTTGGACGCGGAAGTGCTGATTGACGCATTATGTACGATAAGCGGGTCAAAGGAGGAATATACCAGCGCCATTCCGGAACCCTTTACGTTTATTCCGGAAGATCAGCGGGCGATTGAATTGGCTGACGGCAGTATTACCAGCCCGTTCCTTGAGATGTTCGGTCGTCCGGTGCGCGATACGGGTCTGGTGTCGGAAAGGAACAGCCGGCCTACGGACGTGCAGCGGCTGTATATGCTGAATTCGTCCGATGTGCGGAATAAGATAGCCCGCAGCCCCGTCTTGCGTAAAATTATGGAAGACAACATCGACCGTCGAGAAGAGATTATTTCCAATGTTTATTTAACCATTCTGTCGCGGTATCCGATGCCGGCGGAGGTTGAGGTTATAAAAAAGCACTTTCTGGACAAGAAGCAGAGGCCGAGGAAAGTGGTGGAGGATTTGGCGTGGGCGTTAATTAACAGCAAGGAATTTTTATATCGGCACTGAGCGGTGCTGCCGGATGTTTTTTGCAGGATGAGGCGTTCAATATGAATAAAAAAACGAATACTACAGTTTCTCGGCGCGGCCCATTGAGATGGTTATTCATTGCGGTCGCGGCGATGGGATTATTTTATCCCTGTTGTGCCGGGGCGCAGTCGTCCGCCCGGCGTGCACAGGCCAAGGCGGTCATTCAGATATGGATGTGGGGCGGACCGTCGAATCTTGACACGTTCGACCCCAAGCCGGGGGCGGGGAATGACTATTGCGGGCCGTTTAAGACGCCGATTGAAACCAACGTGAAAGGGATTTACATCAATGAATTACTGCCGATGCTGGCCAAGCAGGCCGACAAATATTCTCTGATTCGCAGTATGACGCACGGCGTGAATGCTCATGAAACAGCGTCGTATATGATGCAGACCGGCCACGACTCGAGCGAGCGGCTGGTGTATCCTTCCATCGGCGCGGTAGTTTCGATGTTCAAGGGATATGACCACGGCTATCAGGGGATGATTCCTCCTTATGTTATCCTGACGACCTCGCTGGGACGATTTTCGGAAGTGGGATTTCTGGGGCCGCGATACAGACCGTTTGTGACGGGCGGCAATCCAAACAATAATCCCTTTGCGGTGGAGGGGATTGTCGCCGAAGGCATTACCGAACAGCAGCAGAAAGACCGGCGGGAACTGCTTGACAAACTTGATTACCTCGGCAAGGCGATGCCGGGAAATGCGAATTTTAAGCAGTTTAACCAGTGCCAGGACAACGCCTATAATTTGATACTCGGCGATGCCCGAAAACTTTTTGACCTGTCGCAGGAAAGTAATGAACTTCGAGATCGATACGGTCGGAATTGGTTTGGGCAATCCTGCCTGATGGCGCGGCGGCTGGTCGAATCCGGCGTGCCTTTTGTCGCGATTAACTACAACGGCTGGGATACCCATAAACAGCATTTTGAGGCGATGCGGCGGAAACTGCCGGAACTGGATAAAGGACTGGCGACACTCTTGCAGGATTTATCCGACAAGGGTCTGCTGGACAGTACAATTGTCTTATGCGGCGGGGAATTCGGAAGGACGCCGAAGGTGCAGTGGGAAGAGCCGTGGAACGGAGGGCGGGGACATTATGGCAAATGTTTTTCGGTGCTTGTGGCCGGGGGCGGTTTTAAGGGCGGGCAGGTGGTCGGAGCGTCGGACGCACGCGGCGAAGAAGTTGCCGAGCGGCCGGTATATCCGCAGGATTTGATAGGCAGTATTTATGAACTGCTGGGCATTGACCCGGATGGTGCGCTTCCGAATCCGCTGGGATTGGATATCAAGGTGATGCCTTCCGCCAAAGACAGCGGCAAGGGGACAGGCCGGCTTAAGGAAATCATGTAAAATTCGGGAACGATTTTTATGATGTTATTAAAACGGATGTTCTTCGCGGCGATGGTACTTTGCGTCGTGGATGTATGGGGCGAGACGGCTGTGCGGGAGCCGCATATCGGTTATCTGTATCCGGCCGGCGGGCAGCAGGGTACGACGGTACAGGTGACGGCCGGGGGTCTGTATCTAAGGGGCGTGAATAATGTTTATGTATCCGGTCAGGGTGTCAGTGCCTCGGTTGTTAAGTATCAGGGGCGGTTAAAAGCTTTGAATATGGAACAGCGTGATGAGCTTAGGAGACGACTGGGGGAATTACGGCAGAAAAAGATGGGCGGCAATTTGCCGGGCAAAAACAGGCCCGGTCCACCCCTCAAAAGAGACCCCGATAAGAAAGATCCCAATAAAAGGGATACAAATAAAAGAAGCGAAAACGCTCCGGCGGAAATGAATACCAAGCCTGTGGAACTGCCGGATCATCCGCTGCTGCGCAATCTTGACAAGCTGAGCCTGGAAGGTCTGCAAAAAGTGGCGGAAGAATTTGGGCGGCCCAACCTCCTCCAGGCAAATCCGCAAATTGCCGAAACAGTCGTGATAGAAATCAAGATTGATTCCGATGCGGCGCCGGGCGACCGTGAAATCCGTCTGGGCGGTACCAACGGTCTTACGAATCCCATCCATTTTCAGATTGGGGTGCTGCCTGAAATCTGCGAGCCGGACTTTAACGACCCCGGAATGCCTGTCGTGACACGCGCGAATATCCCCGTGGTTCTGAATGGGCAGATTTTGCCGGGGGAGGTGGACCGATTTCGTTTCCGGGCGACGCGAGGACAGCATATTGTGATTGAAGCGCAGGCCCGGCGGCTGATTCCGTATCTTGGCGACGCGGTTCCGGGGTGGTTTCAGGCGGCGCTGAAATTGCATGATGCTTCGGGCAAGGAAGTGGCGTACGCGGATGATTTTCGGTTTGACCCAGACCCTGTTTTGTACTACGAAATTCCCCGCGATGAAGATTATGTGCTGGAAATCAACGACGCCATCTATCGGGGACGCGAAGATTTTGTCTATCGTATTGCGGTAAGTGAACAGCCGTTCATTACGCGGATATTTCCATTGGGCGCGCGTGTTGATGCAGCGGCCAGTGTATCAGTTTCCGGGTGGAATCTTCCCGAGCAGCAGTTGAAGCTGGATACGAAAGCCGGCGCCGGCGGCATTCGCCGAATAAGTTTGCGACAGGACGGGAAGCTGTCCAATTCCGTTATCTACGCGGTGACTGATATGCCCGAGTGTGTTGAAGTCGAGAACAACAATACGACGACGGCAGCGCAGAAAATTGTTCCGCCGGTCATTGTCAACGGCTGGATTGGGAGTTCCGATGATAAAGATGTGTTCCGGTTTGACGGCCGGGCGGGACAGGACATTGTGGTTGAAGTCTATGCCCGCCGGTTGAATTCGCCGCTGGATTCGCTGATACAACTGACGGATGAGGCGGGCAAAGTACTGGCGTCAAACGACGACCACGAAGACAAGGAATCGGGGCTGATGACGCACTATGCGGATTCATACCTGTCGGCCAAGCTGCCGAAAGACGGGGTTTACTATGTGCATCTGGCGGATACGGAGCATCATGGGGGTGAGGACTATGGTTATCGTCTGCGTATCGGGCCGCCGCAGCCTGATTTTTCCGTTTATGTAAGTCCGTCGAGCGTCAATGTGCCCGCCGGACGAATTGTTCCCATCAGTGTGCATGTCTTTCGCAAAGAGGGCTTTGAAGGCGATATTGAGCTGGTATTGAAAGGTACACCCGAAGGTTTTGTTCTTGACGGCGGACGGGTTCCATCCGGCCGGGACACTATTCGGGTGACCCTGACGGCCCCCCAGAAAATGCCGCCGCGACCGATTATTATTGGGTTTGAAGGACAGGCGCGTATCGGTGGTCAATTGGTTTGTCGGCCTGCCGTGGCCTGCGAAGATATGATGCAGGCGTTTATTTATCGTCATCTTGTCGCGTCGCAGGAACTGATGGTTGCGGCTGCCGGCAACAGGCGAACGGTGCTGGTTGCCCGATTATCCAATGACACCCCCGTCCGGCTTCCTGCCGGCGGTTCGGCGAAAATTCGCGTCGAAATCCCGCCGGTACTGATGCAGCAAAATGTTCAACTGGCGCTGAGCAATCCGCCCGAGGGTATTTCGCTCGAGGATGTGACGGCGGATTCGGACGGACTTGCGTTTGTGCTGAAAGCCGACGCCAAAAAACTTAAGGCCGGGTTTGCCGATAATTTGATTGTCGAAGTTTCAGGCCAGGTCGCCGGCAGGGCACAGGCCAACGGCGCGGCTAAGCAAAAAGAACAACGGGTTTCTTTTGGTGTTCTGCCGGCGATACCGATTGAGATTGTGAAGCCATAGACATATAATTATGCACGGTGAGTATTCGAGATGATTTACGCGTGGATATTTATTTTGTTGATGCTTAATGTCTGCTGGCTGGCGGGGGCGTTGTTTGCACTGCCGGGCAATTGGTTGATGGTCGTTAGCACAGTTTTGTTTGCATGGTGGCGATGGGATGATGGGATTTTCGGTATTGGGGTTTTGGTTGCCATTGCGGTACTGGCTTTAATAGGTGAAATCATTGATTTTTTTGCGGGGACGGGCGGGGCCAGAAGGGCTGGCGCCGGCTGGGGCGGAGCGCTGGCTGCCATCGGCGGGATGATTTGCGGAGTGGCATTGATACTTATCGGATTGTACCTGATTTATAAGGCCGCCTGAAAAAACCGTCGGTTTCAATCATATCTCCCCTTTCTGCATATCGGTATTTTTACTGATTTCCGCGGGATATTTCATGCGAGTCCAAAAAATTTTGCGAAATTTCAAAATTTTCTCTTGACGCCGTGGGGGGGGGGTAGAATACAATCCTGAAATGGAGAATTGGGCGTAAGAAGTAGCAACCTTGTCAAACATCCAAGTCCTGTAGTATCTCCGTGGGTCGGGTTTTTAAGGCAAGCAGAAGAATTGGTAAGAATGAGACAAGG
>Ga0315277_10007560_pt1 | contig 14094 bp, 13 predicted proteins | sample YL17G05_15_MG_FD_203695 | JGI IMG/M metagenome (GOLD analysis project Ga0315277, IMG submission 203695) | Sediment microbial communities from Yellowstone Lake, YNP, Wyoming, USA - YL17G05_15 | ecosystem: Environmental > Aquatic > Freshwater > Lake > Sediment | place: USA: Wyoming | collected... | reverse complement strand
CGTCTCAACTTAGGGCTCGCGCAAGAATTAATTGGCATTTTGGCGCGAGCGCCGGGTGGGCAGATGCGAGGCGCCGCGACGCAGGCGATGTCGGTGTACATCGTCGAGGAGCAGCAACGAAGCAGATGCCCACCCGCCGCCGCGCCCTTTCAGGCTGCGGCCCGCAGGCCTTGTTGCTCGCTTCTCACATACCACCTCGAGTATAGCTCGTCGCTCGCGCCTCGCCAGCGGGTCTGGGGGCCAGCAGCAAAATGCCAAGTAATTCTTGCGCGAGCCCTAAGACGCTGATCTCAAGGTTCGCAGTTCGCAGTCTGCGGCTTGCGCTTTGCACTTTGCAGGTTACAGTTCGCAGCCAAGAAGGAGGCCTGTTTCCGGCCCCTGGTTCCTAATCGCCAACCCCGAGTTTCGGTTGGGATTCATCGGCGGCTTTGAAGCGGGTGTGACAACGTTCTCTGTGGGCTTTGCCTAAGTGCAACAAGCATACCAACCCTTCAATCTGTCTTGACTCCTCCATTAACTTAGTTAATAGTTACTTTATGGCGGGCGAAGACCAGATCATTCTGGATGCGCTGAAGGATGGAAGGTTTCGCCTTGCCATACATGCTGCCCAACGGATGAGGCAGCGGTCGATCACCAAGGCTGACATTCGGACGTGTGGTCGCACTGCTAGGTCGTGCGATTATCAGCCAGAGCGTGGGACTTACCGAGTTGAGGGAGAGGATTTGGATGGAGAGCCCTTGATTGCGATATGCGGGCTCGAAGATGGAGTGGTAGTAGTAACGGTTTTTTGAGATCGGAACTTATGACAAAGAAGATACTCCGTTATCAGGTTTGCGGCCTGGACTACGTTTATCTCGAAAACGCTCCAATCCGCCGTACGAAATTCGGCAATATCCTCGATGCAGATGTTGCTGTCGTCGAGCGGGGGATCGCTCGGGAGATCGTACGTCAGGGGATTCCGATTCGCGGGGCCGAGGTGCAGTTTCTGCGCAAGTGCTTGGGTCTATCCTTGGAACGTTTCGGCGCGCTTCTGGGGCTGTCGGCTCCCGCGATTTTGAAGTGGGAGAGGGCCAGGGAAAAGCGGCTGCAGCCGGTGAACGAAGTCGCGGTCAGAGCACTGCTGGCGGAGCAGTTGCAGATTCCACTAGATGGTAAGTTCTCCACTCTCAAAGGCCATCCGGAGACCCCTGATCGACTTCTCCTACATGTTGCCTGAACGGGGAACCGGGGATGTTGCCCTGTGTTTGGTGGAGTGCTGCCATCGGTGTATGAACGCGGTTCAACCAATGCCGCTTCTGTGGGCCGCCTCCCGCGCGCGGCTGCGAAATCAGGCAGCGGCCGTCCGGATGCGGGGCTCAATCCGCGGCCACTCGGTGCGACGAAGCACTCTGAGCTCATAATCGGACTGCAGGTCCAACCAGATCTCCGGCGAAACACCGAAGTACTTACCGAGGCGGAGTGCAGTGTCCGCCGTAATGGCCCGCTTGCCGCGGACAATCGCGCTAATCCGATTGGGTGGCACGTCAATATCGCGGGCGAGCCGGTTGATACTGATGTGCAGAGGTTTCATGAATTCTTCGAGGAGGATCTCCCCGGGCGGAATCGGTTCCAGACGCTTCCTGCTCATATGTTCATCCCTCAATGATAATCGACGATCTCGACCTCGTACGCGCTCCCCTCATCCCAGCGGAAGCAGATCCGCCATCGTTCGTTGATACGGATGCTGTGCTGACCCTGTCTGTCACCCTTCAGAGCCTCGGGGCGGTTGCCGGGTGGCGCGGCCAAGTCCTGCAGAACCCGGGCCCGGCGAAGATACAGCAACTTCCTCCGCGCAGGCCTCTCAAACGCCTTGAATCTTGCCGCAGGCAGGTCGTTAAAGAGGTCCTCGCTTTCTTTGTCTTTGAAGGACTTGATCACGGCCACAGTCTATTACTCATCACGTCACACGTCAAGAGTGATATGCATGGAGTAACGAGCCCGCCAGTGTGATTGACCATGACGCCTCTCCTTCTTCCGGGATGTGGTGATTATGTCAACTCCAACACGGTCCCGGAGACCCATAGCCGCGGATTTAATAAGTTCAATTATCGATTGTGGATTGCGGATAGGAAATCGCCCAAATCCAAATCCGCCATTTGGGCGACTTGTGGGGCCTTTCGCTCCAGCCAACAGCAACAACTTCTCGCGCGACTCCGGACGTGCTATTCTAAAGTGGATCGGGGCGCAAATTTCCAATTTGGTATCAGAGCAAGTATGAACGGAGGGCTTGTGGAGTCCGTCCAATGATTGGTCAGACTATTTCCCATTACGAGATTATCGAGAAGCTCGGTGAAGGTGGGATGGGGATCGTCTACAAGGCGCGGGACACGAAGCTCGAGCGTTTCGCGGCCCTCAAGGTGTTGCCGGCCGACCGGGTCGCCGACGCCGAGGCCTTCATGCAGCGGGCCATCGAAATTGCGCGCGCGCAGGGTGCGAGATGTTTCGAATTGCGGGCTGCCACCAGCCTTGCCCGACTTCACCTGGACCAGAAAAGGTCGGAGGAGGCGTTGCGATTGCTCGCGCACGTCTGCGGCCAGTTCTCGGAGGGATTTGAAACGCGAGATCTGAAGGAGGCGAGGGAAGTGCTCGCCCGCTGCGGAGGGAATTAGGGGCACGGACGTCTGTGCCCCTGCTCCGCACTACCTGTCAAAAGCTACATTCCAAACTCAAAACCCGCAGTGAGTTTCGTGTTGCCCCAGTTCATGATGAACTCGCCGCCCTTAGGCGCCTCCTTCAATTCGAGGGTGAACATCTCTACTGGGCTTGACAGAGTCTCCGACTTCATCGCGACGCTGTAAACGTCTTTGCTGGGGTCGTGCTGAGTTCCCCATTGCCCCGTCTGGGAGTTGAAGACCAGAATGAACTTGTCGCCTTCTTTTTTCAGCCAGAGGCTGTAGCTTCCCTTCGCGACATTGGTCGCTCCGAACGTGAGATCCACGGGTGTCGTGAGAACCGTAGCCTGATTCATGCCCATTCGCCAGAACGATCCTTCCTTCAGCTGGGAGAGCATGTCTCTTCCCTTGAGCGACGGGCGTCCGTAGTCGACGGTGATCTTGCCCGACCCGGCCTTCAACTCAGACTTGCCCCTCCCTCCCTGAGCAAAGCCAGGTATGACGAGAAGCGCACAGAGCATTCCACAGCCGATCGCGCTTAGAACTTTCTTGAAGGTCATATGATTCTTCTCCTTTGGAATTGGGTTGTGCGATCAGAAGCATAGCAGAGATTCGGCCAACAGCACACCCTCACTATGTTTAAGTTCGCGGTTCGCAGTATACCTTGCCAGCGGATTATATGACCCGATCAGGACGACTTCATCTCACAGATAACAGTCGCAGGTGTATCAGTCGAAGACTGGGAACTGCAAACCGGGAACTGCGAACTTTGGATTCTTAATGACCTTTCATGAAATGCCCGGCTGCTTTAAGGGTAGCCCGTTAGTCTTAGGGGAAATTCGTGATGATCCTCGCACTTGTTAGAGGATGATCTGCCACGAATTGCACGAATTACACGAATGCTCGGGAGGTCACGCTCCCGCTCTCCCCACATGGGCCAGCGCTTCGCGCTGCAACCGTCCTTGCTCGGGTGCTGTGGGAAAACGCGCCAGATACAGGTTCAAATGAGACATCCTTCTTTTGTCAGGGCGCTTTCCCACAGCACCGGAGCAAGGACGGTGGCCGGAGGCTGCCCATGTGGGGAGAGCGGGAGCGTGACCTCCCGAGCAGGGCGTCACCCAAGCAATTGGTGTAATTCGTGAGATTCGTGGCCCGCTTTTTCTTTCCATTATCTGGCTGAATACCCTCAAGGTACTTCACTGGTTGTCTATGGGAGGGTTTTGTGAGAAGGTCTCTGCTTTGAACTCCCGGGAGTGAGAGTGTCTTTACCAGCATCCGTCTTTTCTCAGAGACAGATTTTGTGGTTCTGGCTTCCCCTTGCCGCGAGCTGGGGGCTCATGAGTGCCGAGGGCCCAATTCTTCAAGCGGCCATCGCCCGGCTGCCCGACATGCAGACGCAGCTCGCCGCCTTCGGCATTGTGATGAACCTCGAGATCGCGATCGAGAGCCCGGTGATCATGCTTCTTGCCACCAGCACGGCACTGGCGACGAACGCGCGGAACTACCTGACGCTGCGCCGGTTTGTTTTTTGGGTGAATGTGCTGGTGACGGTTGTGGCCTTTTTGCTGGCATTCACGCCCTTGTACGTGCTGACTGTGCGCAGGCTGATGGGTATTCCGCCGGACATTGTCGCGGCGGCACAGCCGGGCATGAAGATAATGGTGTTCTGGTCGGCGGCGATTGGAGTCCGCCGCTTTCTTCAGGGTGTCCTCATCCGGCATGGCCAGACCCGTTGGATTGGATATGGCACCGCGATACGCCTCGTCTCCTCGGGAGGGACAGGCATTGCACTGGCAATAGTGACTTCGATGCCTGGTGTCTACATCGCCAGCATTGGGCTGATGGCCGGGGTGACCAACGAGATGCTTTTCATCCTGTATGCGGTGAGACCTACGGTCCGCAATATTCTGAGGAAGAAGGCGGAAGAGACTTCGGACCGGGTCACAATCTGGGATGTAACCCACTACCACGCTCCTCTCGCGGCTACCTCTCTGCTGACGCTGCTGGCTCAGCCTGTCATAAGCGCCGGACTGGCACGCATGCCGCATCCGGAGGAAAACCTGGCCGCATGGCCCATAATCTGGGGCATCCTTTTCATTTTCCGAAGCCCGGCGTTCGCCTTGCCGGAGGCGGTCATAGCTCTCATAGGAAAGAGCCACTTCAGGCAGCCCCTGAGAAGTTTTTGCCTGCGGGTGGGTACCGTGACGTCAATTGCGATGGCGCTTTTTTCTGTTACGCCGCTTCTTCGCTTTTACTTGAGGTATGGTGCGGGACTGCCAGACCGCCTGGCCCGGTTCGTCTTTCCGGGATTACTACTGACCATTGCCTTGCCTTTTATCAACTCTGTTCACAGCTGGATTCGAGGCCAGTTGATGGCAGCGCGCCTCACCCGTGTTATCTATTGGGGAATGGGGCTGAATCTGGCTGTGATATCCACGCTTATCGTTGGAGGAGTTTTTCTGCATGGGCACGGTTCAGGGACGGCGGCGGTGGCTCTCATCGCTTCGTTCGGGACGGAGATTTATTATCTTCACAGCAGGCTTCCGGCAGGAGGTCGCTTCAGTGAGAGCGGGTAGGTCGCGCAGGCTAAAATCAAGGGGAGCGGCATATGCCGGTCCTTGTACCGTATTATCCCTTCAAGGAAAACGGACATGCAACTAATCCAGATCTCTGCGTGGGATTGGGCGTTTCTGCTGGTTTACTTTTTCTCCATTGCCGCGCTCGGTGTTTACGTGGCGCGAAAGGTGCGAAGCACCGACCATTATTTCCTGGGCAACAGAAGCTTCGGCAAATGGCTAATGATGGGCCAGAGCTTTGGCGTGGGCACGCATGCGGAGATGCCTGTCTCATTGGCGGGCGCGGTGTACAACATCGGGTTTTCGGCCATCTGGTTCCAGTGGAAAAACCTGTTCATCACTCCTTTCTACTGGATTATGGCTCCAGTATTTCGCCGCCTGCGCCGCACCACCATGGCCGATGTGATCGAAGACCGCTACGGAGCATGGATGGGAGCTCTGTACACTGTATTTGCCCTGATCTTCTTCACCATCAACATGGGTTCTCTTCTCAAGGGGGCGGGCAAGGTGATCAGCCAGGCGGTTGGAGGTCATGTTGGAGTCAACCACATCGTAATTGCCATGACCATCGTTTTCATTGCCTACAGCTTCCTTGGTGGACTTGTTTCCTCGGCCTGGACGGATTTCATCCAGGGATTTCTCATCATCCTTCTTTCCTTCATGCTGATTCCCCTCGGCTGGGGTGTGGTTGGCGGGATGGGCGGGATGAAGGCGAGTCTCCAGGCTTACAAGTTCACCCTCGCCGCACCTCAGGGCATTTCCGTGTGGTTCATTTTCATGCTTACGATTAACGGGCTTGTAGGCATAATGGCACAGCCTCACCAGCTGGCAGCCGTGGGAACGGGAAGGGACGAAAGATCCTGCCGCATCGGAATGGCGGCCGGGAACTTCATCAAGCGATTCTGCACGATCGGCTGGGCGCTGGTGGGCCTGATCGCGGCTTCCATGGTAGCCAGGAATGTGGTCCCGGGAGCCATCCTCAAGGATCCGGAGGACGCCTTCGGATTTGCCTGCCATAATCTCCTTTTCCCGGGTGCCTTGGGCTTGTTGATTGCGAGCGTTCTTGCAGCCAGCATGGCTGCATGCTCGGCATTTATGGTCGACAGCGGAGCGCTTTTCACCCAGAGTTTCTACCGGAAGTATCTGGTTGCCGGGCGAGACGATCGCCACTACCTCTGGATCGGCAGGTTCAGCGGATTTGCCATTACCATGATCGGGGTGCTGTACGCCGTTTTCCTGATCGACAAGGTGCTCTACACATTTCTCCTGACGGAAACCATGGCCACTTACATGGGCATCAGTCTTCTCGGCGGTCTCCTCTGGCGCCGAGCAAACCGCTGGGGAGCGCTGGCCAGCATCATCGTCGCCTTTGCTGCGAATTTCTTCCTCTATTACCATCTTGGCAAGAGACTCGACCACTGGGATGCGAACGTCTTTCTTTGCGCACTCCTCTTGGGAATTGCAGCCCTTATCGTCTTCAGCTATCTCACTTCAGCGGAGCCGAAAGCAAAAGTACGCGACCTCTTCGCGCGCCTCGCGATTTCAACGGATCACACGGCCTCTCTCGTTGCCGAGAGCCGGGCACGAGGCGAATCCCATGAGCTTGAAAAAGCCTCTGACCTTGAGATCGAAGCACTTGCAAGGAAAACTGCGGAATCCGGTGAGGGGCTTCTTCTGGTTGATGTCCTTCGATACTGGCGGCCCAGGTGGGGTATCAGATTTCGCAAGGCCTACCGCCGCGATCTTACAGGTTTGCTCTACTGCTGGGGTGTCGTAATCATCCTCATCGCCATTGCCTACGGCATCCTCTCACTTAGATAAGAATGCCCATCGGTTTTGGCTACCTTCGTGGTCTTTGTGTCATCGTGTTGTCTGCCAAAGGACAACACGAAGACACGAAGATCACAAAGAAACACGAAGCTCCACTAGCGGACGCCACGCAGGGCCGTGTTCGCCGCTACCGGCAAAAAAATCTAAGAGCAGCCGCCGCAAAAGCAATTACAATACAGCCTGTGGTGAAATGCCTGATTGGCATGTGATCCAATTCAAATTCAGATAGGAGGATCACCATGACCCGAAAAATCTCCCGCCGGCGTTTTCTGGCAGAGGCATCTGCGGCTGGCGCCGGTATTGCCCATGGTCTGCCGAAGACCGTCGCGGCAGCAGGTGCCGCAGTTGTCCCTGCAGCCTATGTTCCCAATCAGAAACCCGCCCTGCTAGGCGGCCAGCCCGTTCGCAAGGCGCCATTTCCCAGTTGGCCGAGGTACGGCCAACTGGAGGAGAAAGCGCTCCTCGATGTCTTGCACAGCGGCAAGTGGTTTCGGGGGGACGGACAAAACGTCAACCGATTCGAAACAGCCTTCGCACAGGCGACGGGATCCAAGTACTGCGTGGCTACTGCGAACGGCACGAGCGCTCTGATTACATCGATTGCCGCTCTGGGAATCGGAGCGAGCGACGAGGTTATTATTCCTCCCTATACTTTTATCGCCACGATCAATTCCGTCCTCCTCCACTACGCGCTTCCCGTGTTCGTGGATTCCGATCCCGAGACGTTCCAGATTGATGCCCGCAAAATCGAAGCGGCCATCACGGAACGTATCGCTGCGATCATGCCAGTGCATCTGGGCGGCTCTGCCGCCGATCTGGACACGATTCTGGCCGTAGCCGCGAAACACAAGTTGCCGGTAATTGAAGACGCATGCCAGGCCCATATGGCTGAATGGAAGGGCCGAAAACTGGCGACCTACGGAGCAACCGGCTGCTTCAGCTTCCAGGCAAGCAAGAACCTGAACTCGGGGGAGGGAGGCGCGATTCTAACCCAGGACGAGGAACTGGCTGAAAAATGCTTCGCCTTCCACAATAATTGCAGAGGGAAGAAGACCGACAGCTACGATTTCTCCTACCGGGGAATGCGCGGCGCCAACCTTCGGCTGACGGAGTTCCAGGCAGCTCTACTGGTAGCCCAGATGACACGGTTGGAGGAACAGTCCCGCATCCGTGTGCAGAACGCGCAATACCTCACGAGTATGCTGAGCGAGATAAAGGGAATCGCTCCGGCTCGCATGTATCCCGGCTGCACGCGCAATGCCTACCACTTGTATATGTTCCGGTACCAGTCGCCTCAGTTTGCCAACTTGCCGCGGGCCAAGTTCCTGAAGGCCCTGGCGGCGGAAGGGGTCCCTGCTTCGGCTGGGTATGCGCCCCTCAATAAGGAGCCTTTCCTGAAGACCACTTTGACCTCGCGCGGCTACCAGAAGATCTATTCAAAGGAGCAGATTGCGCGCTGGGAGCAACGCAACCAGTGTCCGGAGAATGACCGATTGTGCCAAGAGGCGGTGTGGTTCACGCAAAACATGCTGCTCGGCAGCCGAAGCGACATGGAGCAGATCGCCGAAGCCATACGCAAAATCCACGAGCACGCTGCCGAACTCGCACGAGCTTAAGGGCCTGTCAATGAATAACGTTTACACTTTGCTGCTGGCCTGCGGGCCGCAGCCCGAAGGGGCGCGGCGGCGGGCGGGCATCTGCCTCGTTGCCGCTCCTCGACGATGCACACTGACATCGCCTGCGTCGCGGCGCCTCGCATCTGCCCGCCCGGCGCTCGCGCCGAAGTGCAAACGTTATTCATTGACAGGCCCTAACCTCCGGCAGATAAAGTTCTTGTTCTTTGAGGTCTTCGAGGTCTTTGCGGTTTGCTTTTAGATCCACACCGCAAAGACCACGAAGCATTGGAGTATTTTATGAAAAAGACGCTGGTTCTCTGGTTGATGCTCGGAAGTTCCGCGTGGGGAGCGGAATTCAAGGCGGGTGTCGCCCGCCGCATCATTACGCCCGCCCTGCCCATCTGGATGTCGGGCTACGCAGCCCGAACCAAGCCTGCCGACGGCGTTGTACACGACCTCTGGGCAAAAGCACTCGCTATCGAGGACAACCGGGGTCGGCGCGCGGTGATCGTCACTACCGACCTAATAGGGCTGCCGCATGAGGTATCTCAAGCCGTGGCGATGCGTGTGCAGAAGCAGTTCGGCCTCGGCCGGGCCCAACTGCTTCTGAATTCGTCGCACACGCATTCCGGCCCCGTGGTCTGGCCGAGTATCCGCGTGCTGTTCAACTTCAACTCGGAAGATGCCCGGCGGGCGGAGCTCTATGCGCAAAGGTTAGTCGAAGACCTGGTCGCAGTTGCAGGGGAGGCGATCCGCGATCTGGCCCCGGCGCAAATCTCCGTCGGGCATGGAGCCGCCGTTTTCGCTATCAACCGGCGGGAACCCACCAAGGAAGGAGTCCGCATCGGCGTCAATACACAGGGCCCAGTCGATCATGATGTTCCAGTCCTCAAGGTCACCGGGCGGGATGGCAAGCTGCGCGCCGTCTTGTTCGGATACGCTTGCCACAATACCACTCTTGGCGGGAACTTCTATCAGATCTCGGGTGACTATGCGGGATTCGCTCAGCTGGAACTCGAAAAGCGGCATCCCGGTGCGGCGGCGATGTTCCTGATTCTTTGCGGTGCCGATCAGAACCCGAACCCGCGCGGCACACTGGATCTCGCCATGACCCATGGCAAATCAGTGGCGGAGGCGGTTGAGCGCGCGCTGGCCGGGAAGCTTCGCACCGTGCGTCCTCCTCTGCGGGCCGCTTACAGTGAGGTGAGTCTCGAATTTGCGCCGCACGAGCGAAAGACTTTCGAGGCAGAGGCCCTGAACACTGATCCTTTCCGCCAGCGGCGGGCCCGGCTCATGCTGAAGGCTTATGACGAAGGCAGGCCCGAGCGAAGCATCACCTATCCGGTTCAGGGTCTGCGCTTCGACAACGACCTCACGTTGCTGGCGCTGGGCGGAGAGGTCGTCGTGGATTATGCCTTGCGCATAAAGCAGGAGTTCCCTCGCGAAAATCTGATCGTAGCCGGATACAGCAACGATGTGATGGGCTATATTCCTTCACAGCGGGTGCTGAAAGAAGGTGGTTATGAGCCGGTGGACAGCATGATCTATTATGGGCACCCGGGTCCGTTCAGCGCGAACGTCGAAGATACCGTCATCGGTGCTGCGCGTCAGATATTGCGAAAGCTGGGCGCGCGCTGACAGGCAGGGGGACGGTCACCAGTGTCCCCCATACCAACAACAAATAGAGGCTCAGGTTCCGGGGACAGGTGACAGTCCCTTTTCTCGCTTTGTCCTTTATACGGGCAATCCGGAGGCTGCTCTGCCGCGCTACGAGTCCGCGAGGATGCTGGCATCGCTAGATACTCGAACCCTGCGAAGGTGCCGCGCCGTTGAATTCGAGGAGCAGCCCGGAATTCAACCGAAGCAACCGCCCGCGGGCCAACGCCTGGTATGGGTCGTGCTAGCAGCGGTAGTGATTCTCACGGTGTAGATTTTTTGGAACACGGCCCGGACCAGTGGAGGAGACGAGCGGGATATTGCGGGGAACGCGGCAAACGAGATCGAGAACTGAGAGGAGATAGGCGACCGACCTAATACCGTTGGTTTTAGAGATACATCCCGCCCATTTCTGCTTCAGAATGTCATAAAAATCAGGAAGCTCCGAACAAAATTGCGTTATTTCCCGTATTCATGTGCAAGGTCACCGGTGTCTTTAGGTTTCGGAGGAATTCTATGAAAAGATCGTTGATGGTTCCCACGGTTTTGCTAGGGCTCGTTACCGCATGCTGGATGGCAAGCGCACAGGCCTATACCAGTAAGAAGGCTGCACCGGTTAAATTGGAGCAGGCTAAAGTTTCGGCAGAGTCCGATGCCTCGGACATGCGCGCAATAGAGCAATCGCTCGGAGAAATGAGCGGGGAGATCGATCGCATGGCCAGGGAGATGGATGCAGTGGCTTGGGATTGGGCTCGACAGGGAGACCACTGGGCCCGCCATGGCGATCGGTGGGCGGAAATTGGAGAACGCTGGGCAGAGCATGGCAGACGCATGGCTGCAAAAAACGAGGCCCGCGCCAGAAGAGCCGAGGCTCATGCGCATAAAATGGAGGCTCACACCGACTGGTTCGAAAGACGGATGGAGCGTTTCGGGGAGCGGCTGGAACGCTCAGGGGATAGATTCGGCAAGCGGATGGAGCGTTTCGGAGAAACGATGGAACGCTGGGGTGAAGAATTCGGCAAACGGATGGAGCGCTTCGGCGAACAGATGGAACGTATCGTCAACCGAATCGAGTGGGCCTTAAAATAACTCTGCGCCCTTATCAATCCGTTTTATTGTGCAGCCTCACTAGCTGCCATGACTTGTCGGGTGAAAGTCCCGACGATGGGATATTTCCCGTTCGCTCATCTAGCCTGATCCCCAGCGTTGACCGGCAACCGACGGCGCCAAAAGCGGAAAATAGTGGACGCTACCCTATATTTTGTATTGTGGGAGCTTTCCCCCTGTCGCGGTGGCAGTCAAGATATAGGGTAGCGTCCCCTATTTTTCCCTATTTTTCCTATTGGATCAGCATAAGACAGGATTTGGGGGACAGGCTACTCAACCCCCAAACTCCTGAGTGCATGGCCGCAGGTAGTGGCGATTATTCGGGAATTGTGTAGCCTATCCCCAAAACTGCAAAGGCTTTCGTGAATGGCGGGCAATTGGCGATGGCGAGTGGCAGCGGCAGAGGTAGGGGGACAGTCGCCAGCGTTCTCGATGAAAAATGGCCGCTTCTCTGGAAAGAAAATCTCGAAGCGCTGGTTGATTGTCACCTGTGGCTCGTCGGATTCGACCTGGCTGAAGTCCGGGTTCAGTGCGATATCAAATGTGAGCGCATCGCGCAGCACGAATTTGGCATCGAGGCCCGCACGCGCCTCGGCATCGACCCGGAAAGCGGGCCCTCCGGGCGCGGCTGGCGGCGAAATAAGGAATGAACTGCATGTTGCGGCCCGGCGAAATCGGTTCCAGCCCTTCCAGCGATGCGAATTGCTGTGCCAGGCTCGCAATCCGCTGGGTGATGCGGGGCCAGAACGATCGCTCGTTGTTCCTCCGTATGGAGCGGCTCAATGCAATACCCCAGGTTTGGAGAGGTGCGCCGGAAAAGCGGAGGCTCCTGAAGGGAATGGCCATCAAAACGACGAATCCCTGTCCCGTCAGCCGTCCCTGCGAATGCCAGAGGGCATCGAAGCTGTTGTCCTGCTCCTGCCCCTCAGTCCAGATGCCATCCTGCTGAATGCCCAGGGGATTGGCCGTGAGTACATAGGCGCGATGGTGATCGTGGAAGGTGTTAAGATGTACAGCCACGCTGTCATCGCTCTCAATGTCTTCCTGCTTGGACATTCGTGCCCGAATCCTGCCGGGTTCGTCCCTGCAGACAAAGACCACGTAAAGATTATGGTCGTCGTACGATAGGCATGCCGAGGTATCCTGGCTCGCAGGTGTTCCATCACCAGGCTCGTACTGGCGCTGTTGGCTCGACATCCCGGCCAGCTTGTCACCCCGCGAAGAGATTCGTCAGCAGATCTGGGGCGACCACACGTATGTCGATTTTGAACAGGGACTGAATTTCTGCGTCCGACAGATCAGGGCGGCTCTCGGAGACGACGCGGAAACCCCCCGATATATCGAAACCTTACCCCGTCGAGGCTGTCGCTTTATTGCTCCCGTAGAGGAGGCCACAGGGGTTGGCGCATCGGGCACCCCGCCACCGGTGGCGAGATTCAGGCCTTACCTGAGGGCACCGTGGATTGGTGGGCTCGGGCTTATCTCGGTGTTGATCTTGATCGTGCTGGCCTATCTGGCCTGGCAGCGGGATTGGATCCGGCCGCGATCCCGTGCGGGGCGAATCCTGATCGCGGTATTGCCCTTCCAGAACCTCGGAGGCGATCGGGAGCAGGAGTATCTGAGCGACGGCCTGACCGAGGAAATGATCACACGGTTCGGAGGATACAATCCGGAACTGCTGGGCGTCATCGCGAGCACTTCGGCTATGCGCTACAAGGGCTCGGAGAAGGGAATCGACCGGATCGGGCGAGAACTGGGCGTCGATTACGTTCTCGAGGGGAGCCTGCGGCGGGCGGGAGATCGGGTGCGTGTAAGTGCCCAGCTGATCCGGGTTCGGGACCAGACCCATCTCTGGGCCCAAACCTACGAGCGCAACTTGCAGGACGTCCTGGCGCTGCAGGCTGAACTTGCGCGGACCATCGCGGGAGAGATCAGCATCCACCTCAAGACCCGGGGCGGGCCGCAACCTGCGGACACACGCCCCATCAAGGCTGAGGCCTACGAGGCCTATCTCAAGGGCCGCTACTTCTGCCGCAACCTGACGGGTGGAGGTGTGGAAAAGGGAGTCGAGTATTTCAAGCAGACGATCGCACAGGAACCGGGCTACGCGCCGGCTTACGCCGCCCTTGCGGAGGCCTATTACGCGCTGTCCAACATGCAGCTTAATCCGCGCGACGCGATGGCGCAGGCAAAGGCGGCCGCCGCCAGGGCCCTGGAGCTGGATGATTCGCTTGCCGAGGCGCACGCCGCGCTGGGTCTGGTCAAGGCATTCTATGAATGGGATTGGCCGGGAGCGGAGCGTGAGTTCATGCGGGCGCTCGAGCTCAATCCCGGCTGGGCCGGCGCGCAGGGCTGGTATGGGGCGTATCTGGCGCTCATGGGCCGGCTGGAGGAATCCAAAGACGAACTGGAACGGGCCCGCCGTCTCGATCCGCTCTCCCTCAGCATTAACTCGACGACGGGACTGCCTTTATACCTGGAAGGCCAGTATGACCGGGCAGCGGAACAGATGCTGAAGACAGTGGAGCTGGACCCCAACTTCTACTTGGCCCATGTCTCTCTAGCCTGGATTTTCGCCGGAAGAAAGGACCTAACAACTCACCCTCGGAGATCACAAAACCTAGCAGGCTGCCCATAGCTTGCAGGGCCCACAAGCCC
>Ga0315277_10007559_pt1 | contig 14096 bp, 13 predicted proteins | sample YL17G05_15_MG_FD_203695 | JGI IMG/M metagenome (GOLD analysis project Ga0315277, IMG submission 203695) | Sediment microbial communities from Yellowstone Lake, YNP, Wyoming, USA - YL17G05_15 | ecosystem: Environmental > Aquatic > Freshwater > Lake > Sediment | place: USA: Wyoming | collected... | reverse complement strand
TATTACGGAGAAGAAACATCTGGAGTTCCGGGCGGAGATGTTCAACCTGACTAACACTCCGCAGTTCAGCACGCCAGTCCGTAGCGTTTCGAGCGCAACCTTTGGTGAGATTACAGGTGCGCAGGGTGAACGCCAAATTCAGTTCGGACTGAAATTCAACTTCTGACGCTTCATGGCATCTCGGGTGGGGGCCACCCCACCCGAGACCACACAAATAGGAGACGCTGCCCTATTCTTTAGGTGAAATAGGGTAGCGTCCTTCCTACTCCAGAATCGCTGTAAGTCTCTTTTCCTCGAAAATGACGTCGCTTCTCGAGAGTCGCCTAATATTGTGGCGCGGCCACTCAACAGGAAATCAGAGCCGCGGCCGAAGGGAGCGGGAAGATCTTACAAAGTGCTTATTGACTTAGCTCCTAATCCAGATCATCCGAGCAATAAAATGCAAACCGCGAAGACCTCAAAGACCTCAAAGTCCGTGGAAAGAGGCTGGATATGACCGTGCATCCGCAGGGGGCCTCCGGCTGCACGGTCACATCCAACCTGGGCCTGCCCCTGGTTGGTGGCATCGTTCATCAACGGTGCGAGCTGGGAGATCAAGGAGCCTTTGAGGTCTTTGCGGTTTGCATCATTAGATTCCGGCTTTGCGGCGTTATGAGCTAAGTCAATAAGCATTTCTTACAATACTGTTCAGTATTTCCGCTTTCTTGCGCGCGCGGCTCTGAACGCGCCCATGATGAGAGGCTACCAAACCGCGCGCTTATAGTTGGTTTGAATGATAGTGTCTTTGGTCACTAACCAGTCGTAGTCCAATTTCGCATGCGCCACAATAATCCGGTCAAACGGATCTCTCGTCCAAGAAAGATCCCTGGCTAAAGAAATGATCTCGACAAAGTCCTTTCGGCAGATTTGAAGATCCAGGGCTTCCTGAAGATGCCGGATTACGAATCTGGGCGGGTGTTTGATCCTGCCGATTTCATGTAGGAATTGCATCTCCAAAAGGGCGGCGGGGGAAATGCCGATTGCGGCTTCTTTTTGAAGCAGTCGTCTGGCCCTTTTGCCAAGGAGGGAAACATCTGTGTGAAGCGCAATGGCCACGTGAGTATCCAGGTAGATCACGGGCGCCACTCCTTCAACCAGTCTACCTTAATCAACTCATCCAGCTCACCATTGAAACAATCAGGATGCGGCTTTAGATTGGCGAGCTTGTCGGCTGTCTCCAGGGGAATAATCTTGAATCGTCGGCCTTTGCTTTCCACCTCGACGGGTTTGCCGGTCTTGGCTGCTTTGTCCAGCACTTTGAAAAGGTTTGCGCGAAGATGCGAAGCCTTCATTCACTTCCTCCTTTTCTCCTTTATGCAGGGTAGCACATGTTGTACGCATTCTGGATCAAAAAAGCGTACGTTATGACAATTTGCAGAATCACCAGCCGCTAATGACCCGAGTGGATTTGCCGATGGCTACTAGAGATATCGCGCGCTTACCCGCGGTGCTGGGAGAGAAAAAGTGCGTGACCTCATCGTGGTAAAAGGTCAGTCCCGTAGCTCCAAGGCGCTGGGCGCAAGCGGCCAGATAAAGACGCCCCCGTACTACTTACGATCAAATCCTTTGCCTCTGGGAAAGAATCTGCTCATCGCCGAGACAGGGAGCACGCAGAAAGATAATGGGACACGGATGAACACCGATTCACACAGATCGTCCAGTTGTCATAATCTATCCTGCTTATTGTACAATCGATCCGCGTGGAAGGTAATTATGCGAGCGGCTCAAAATCGCGCGCCGCGGAGTTAAACTGACACATCTTATGCGAGAATCATTATTGTTAGGAGGATGGCGCCGATGAGCATGGTCGCGACCCGAACAAGGTTATATGCGGAGCGGATTTATGAAATTGGCACAGAAAACGCTTTCAAAATTGGGCCTCACATCGCCCGCCTCGAGAGCGAAGGGCACAAAGTGGTCCGGCTGAATCTGGGAGAGCCTGACTTCAACATCCCTCCCTTTGTCAGGGACGAGGTGAAACGCCAGCTTGATTTGGGGAACACTCACTATTGCGATCCGAAAGGCATCCTGCCCTTGCGCAGAGCCATCGCCAAACAGATGAAAGAAATGCGCGGACTGGATGTGTCGCCGGAACGGGTTGTGGTCTTTCCGGGGGGCAAGCCCTCCATCGGCTTGAGCCAGGAAGTCTACTGCAATCCGGGCGATGAAGTGATCTATCCCAGCCCTGGATTTCCCATTTACGAATCCTTCCCACGCTATCTGGGAGCCGTGCCGATTCCGCTCCATCTATCTGAAGAATCCAACTTCACATTTACTGCGGAGCAGTTAGGGCGGCTGATCACCGCCCGGACCCGGCTGATCATTCTGAACTTCCCCTCGAATCCGACCGGGGGCGTGGCCACTAGGGCGCAGCTCATCAGTGTGGCCGAAGTCATAGAAAAGAAATGCAGCCCGGATGTACGTGTGTATTCGGATGAAATCTATGAAAACATCGTGTTCGACGGGCTCAAACATATCTCCATAGCAACGATCCCCGGCATGCCGGAACGGACCATCATCAGCAGCGGATTCTCCAAAAGCTTTGCCTGGACGGGCGGGCGCATCGGTTACGCAGTGTTCCCGACCGAAGATGAAGCGAACACATTCAAGAATCTCAATATCAATTACTTCTCGTGTGTGCCGCCCTTCCTTCAGGAAGGAGCGCGCGTCGCCCTGGAGCATCCCGAAAGCAAAGCAACGATCGCCGACATGGTCAGTACCTTCCAGCAACGGCGGAATGTCATCGTGAAGAATCTTAACGAAATCGATGGCATCCGCTGTAAAACCCCCGGCGGCGCATTTTATCTCTTCCCCAATATTGCAGGAGTCTGCGAGAAAGTCGGAACCATAGCCGCTTATAATGATCTGCCTGCGGACATCAAACAGCGAACATCTCCATCTTCACTGTTCCAGATGTTCCTGCTCTACAATCATCACGTGGCTACATTGGATCGGAATTCCTTTGGCAAGATCGGAGCAGAGGGACAGCATTACTTGCGCATATCCATTGCCTCCGAACTTGAAGAGTTGGTGGAAGGTGTGCGCCGTTTGGAAGCTGCTTCCAAGGACCGCCCAGGTTTCGAGAGGTTCATGGAAACAATCGCCCTCCAGGTGATCTGAGAAAACACCGCAGAGACGCAGAGAACTCTGGCGCTTTTGGGGCGAGTAATGTAGGGGCACGCGGCAGCGTGCCCGGGCCCGAAACAGGGCATGCTGCCGCATGCCCCTACGGGTTAGGGTGCGGCGGAGTAGATCACTTTTCCGCCGAGAATGGTCGTATGGACCTTTACATTTCGGATCTCGGCCGGGGCTATGTTGAAGATGTCTGCGCCCAGGATCACCATATCCGCGAGCTTGCCCGGCGTGATGGAACCCTTCTCCTTTTCCTGAAATTCCGCGTAGGCCGAGCCTATCGTGTAGGCTGACACAGCTTCCGCCACAGTGATCTTCTGCTCAGGAACCCACCCGTTCGGGTTCTTTCCATCCAGTGTTGCGCGCGTAACCGCAGCATACAGGGTCAGCATCGGGTTCAGCGGCGCGACGTACCAATCCGTTCCCAGCGCAAGGCGCACGTTTTGGTCGAGGAAGGTGCGGAAGGGATAGGTCGTCTTGACGCGCTCGGGACCTATGCGGCGCTCGGCCCATCGGCCGTCATCTATCGCGTGATACGGTTGCACGGAGGCAATCACTTGAAGGCTCGCGAAGCGGGCGAAATCTTTGGGTGCCACATGCTGGGAGTGCTCTATGCGAAACCGGCGGCCGCGGGGCCCGTGCGCCCTTTCGATTTGCTCGTACATGTCGAGGACCATCGAAATGGCTTGGTCACCGATTGCATGTGTGCAAAGCTGCAAGCCGGCTTCATCCGCGCCTGCCAGTCTCTTCAGCATCTCAGAAGGCGGCTGCATCTCGTCGGAGAGGAGCCCACGCGTTGCGGGCGCGTCTGTGTAAGGCTCGAAGAAGTACGCAGTCGTCGAGCCGAGAGAGCCGTCCGCGTAGCCCTTCACCGCACCGATGCGCAAAAGGGCGGAGCCGAAAGCGCGGCGGATGCCGATCCTGGCCTGATCCATCCAGCCGGTCTCCATCGGTGCCACGTAGATTCGCGTCGTCAACTCGCCCTTTTCGGCGAGTTGCATGTAGAGCGCAACATCCGCGTAGCCGGGGTTCATGTCCTGTACGCTTGTTACCCCCAGAGACGCAGCGTGTTCCATGGCCCGCTTGGCCGCCCGCAGCCTTTGTTCAGGTTTGAGCGGAGGAATGATCTTGTAGACGTACCCCATGGCGGCATCCTTGAGAATGCCGGTGGGATTTCCTTGCGCGTCGCGCACGATCGTTCCGCCCGGCGGATCGGGCGTTTTCGCCGTCACGCCGGCGAGGCGCAAGGCGGTGGAGTTGGCGAGGCACATGTGGCCGTCGTAGCGGTTCACAAATACCGGAGTGGATGGGGTTACCGTGTCGATCAGCGCTTTGGTCGGCAGAACCGGCGGATTCCACTGCTGCTCATCCCAGTCGCCCCCCACGATCCACTCACCGTGTGGAGTGCTCTTGGCGCGTTCCCCGATGCGGCGTGCAAACTCCTGCGGGGTGGAAGCGTCTCTCAGTCCGACATTGTCCAGCTGCCGTCCCCCATCAATGAAGTGCACATGCGCGTCATTGAAGCCGGGCATTAGAAGCCTTCCTCCGGCATCGATCGCGCGCGTCCTCGTGCCGCGCCAGGCCTCGATCTCGGCAGAACTGCCCACCGCCACGATACGATCCCCGATCGCTGCGGCCGCTTCGGCGCGCGGCTTCGCGTCGTCGACAGTCCAGACCTTCGCACTGGTGATAATCAGATCCGCCGCTGGTCTATATCCGGCATTAGTGCAGGCGATCATGCCCGCTAGTATACCAGCCAGAACTCCCAGCCATTTTATTTGTCGTGACATTTTATCTCCTCAGTCACAATTGCGGATTGCGGATTATCGATCTGCTTTGTTTCAATCCGCAAGCCGCAATCCGCAATTCATCTTGTTGCCTTGGTCATGAAGACGGTGGTTAACTGCTCGCCGTCATAGTAGAAAACATATTCGCCGCCGGGCGTGAAGCCGTGGGAGCGGTAGAAGTCGACGGCAGCGAAGGTGGAATAAACGAAAATGTCCGCAAAGAGTGTCGAGGGCACCATGGACTCAAGGTGGGCGAGAAGCTCTCCTCCGATGCCTCTGCCCTGGTGGCCGGGAGAGACGTAGAGAAGCCGCACTTCGTTCATGTCGAGACCGGCCACGCCGAGGATGCCCTGGCCGGAATCATAGACCGCAACATAGAACAAGCCCGCGCGCTGAAGCATCGTTTCCGGTGATTCCTTGCCACAAATCCTTTCCTGTAAGGCAGCCGATATCTGGGGATCGCGCTCGATGCAGGCGTGGATCAGCTCGCAGCAAGCTTGAGCGTCTTCCGCACGGAATTGTCGGATCATGCTGGCTCCTTCGCGCCTCTGACTGCGGATTGCGGATTGAAAAACCCAAAATGCTTATTGACTTAGCTCATAACGCCGCCAAGCCGGAATCAATGATGCAAACCGCAAAGACCTCAAAGGCTCCTTGATCTCCCAGCTCGCACCGTTGATGAACGATGCCACCAACCAGGGGCAGACCCAGGTTGGATATGACCGTGCAGCCGAAGGCCCCCTGCGCATGCACGGTCATATCCAGCCTCTTTCCACTGACTTTGAGGTCTTTGAGGTCTTCGCGGTTTGCATTTTTTTGCTCGGGTGATCCGGATTAGGCGCTAAGTCAATAAGCACTAAATCCAAATCAATAATCTGAAATCCGCAATTGATTCATGGGATATATGCGATTGCGTCGATCTCCACTTTCAGTCCCGGCGAGGGCAGCGAAACGACCTGAACCGTCGTGCGCGCGGGCCGGTTCTCGCCGAACATGCGTGCATAGACGGTGTTCATCCTGGGAAAGTCCGATATATCGGACAAAAAAACTCCGCATCGCAGCACGTAATTGAGGCCTGAGCCCGCTGCTTCCAGGATGGAGGCGACATTCTTCAGAACCTGCTCTGTCTGGCTTTCCACATCCGGACCGGCCATCTTTCCGGTTGCCGGGTCGGTTGCACCCTGACCTGAGACGAACAAGAGCTTTTCGAAAATCACTCCAGGAGAATAGGGACCAGAGGGTCTGGGCAGTTTTTCTGATTGAACCGGATAATGTTTGGATTGTGGTGTCATGAATTACTCTCCGTTTGATCAACAAGCGGGTTCAACTTCCAATCAGTTTATCTCAGAGGGCTGGTATACTTGAAAGCTGAATTTATGAGCGCACTACAGAGACACAGAAGTTACAGAGTGTTCCGGAGGAAATTGAGCCAATGAAAAAAGCCCTCGTTGTCTGCGCGCTGCTCATCCTGATTTCAACCTTCACACAGTGCGCGCGCGGTCCTGCCGGAGAGGAAGCGCCCGAGGTCGGCTACGCGGCGCCGAACTTCAAGCTTTCCGATCTATCGGGACGGGAGGTATCGCTGGATCAGTTCCGCGGGAAGATCGTGATGCTGGACTTCTGGGCGACCTGGTGCGGACCCTGCCGGCTGAGCATGCCCATGCTCGAAAAGCTGCAGAGAGAATATCCCAAGGACCTGACGCTCCTCGCCATCAACCTTGCCGAGCCGCCCGATCTGGTGCGCAACTATGTTGAAAGGCAGCACATTTCATCAATGGTCCTGTTAGATGAGGATGGAAAGGTCGGCGAGGTTTACCGGAGCGAATCCATCCCCATGCAGGTTCTCATCGATCAGAAGGGGATCGTTCGGCGGGTCTCTGTCGGATACAGCTCGAGGCTGATAGACCAGCTCCGCTCTGCGATTGAGCAGCTCCGCTGAAAATCTGCCACGAATTTCACGAAACAAAAACATTTAATTTTTCGTGTAATTCGTGCAATTCGTGGCAGATTTCTTTAAAAGGCGCGGAGGGCGATGTCGGCCAGGGCGTCAATGAACTTGGCGTATAGGTTCAGCGAAGCGGCCCTGCGAAACTCCTTGATTCCCGCCTTCCTTGCCAGCTGCTTGTAGAAGATATCAATTTCCTGCAGGGTCTCGATGTGATCTGAAACGAAACTGATCGGGATGGCCAGCACCTGGGGAATCCGATCCCGGCCGAACTGCGCCAGCACATCCTGTGTAGCCGGCTCGAGCCACTTGACAGGGCCGACCTTGCTTTGGAAAGCCAGCGTGGAAGCCGACGTGGAGCTCAGCCGCTGATTGATCAGCTCCACGGTTTTCCGTGTCTGCGCCAGATATGGATCACCTTCTTCGACATACCGGGCCGGGATCGAGTGTGCGCTGTAAAGGAGCTGAATCTTCTCCGGATTCGGATCGGGAAAGCCGCGCATGGCCTCCTGGATCAATTCGGCCATCGCTTCGATGTAAAGCCTGTTGTCAAACCATGCATCGACATATTCGAATTCAGCTTCTGAAGAGAGTCCGCTTTTGTCGGCCACGCTCATGAAGTACCTGACGCAGGATCCGGTGGTTGTCACGGAGAACTGAGGGAAAAGGGGGAGAACGGCCAACCGTGTGATCCGGTCGCTCCTCATCTGTTTTACCGCGTCGTCGATTGTGGGTTTCCAGCAGCGCATTCCCACGTAGACGTTCGCAGGGCAGCCGCGAGCCTCAAGGCGCGTCCTCAAAGCCGCGGCCTGCGCGTCGGTGATTTTGCGGAGCGGTGATCCGCCCCCGATCTGGCGATATAAGGCGCGCGACTTGCGTTGCCGCGTGGTTGCGATCAGCCAGGCGATCAGCTTGCGCAGCACATCGTTCTTGATGCGGATGATCTCGGGATCGGAGAAGAGATTGTAGAGGAAAGGCCGCACGTCTTGGAGCTTCTCCGGCCCTCCGAGGTTAAAGAGAATCACTCCCCGGCGCGTGTCTTTTAGAGACATGGGTCGATAGCCTTTGACTCACAAAGAGAGCTTAGGGTCTGTCACAGAATAACAGGTCCACTTTGGCGCGAGCGCCCGCCGCCGCGCCCCTCTGGGCTGCGGCCCTCAGGCCTGCTGGCTTTGTTGCTCGCTCCTTACATACCACCCCGGGTATGCTCGTCGCTCGCGCCTCGCCAGCGGGCCTGAGGGCCTGCAGCAAAGTGGCCTGTTATTCTGTGACAGACCCTTAGAGCGTTTTGGAGAAAACCGGCCGGTCCTTCGGCTTCAGCAGGTACTTGTCGAACACCATTCCCACGTTGCGGATGAAGATGCGCCCGAGAGAGGTGACGGAAATCGTCTCCCGGGTGAGGGTGATCAGGCCGTCGGCCGCCAGAGGCTCCAGACGAACCAGTTCGTCCGCGAAGTACTCGTCGAAATGAAGGTTGAATTCCTCCTCGATCTCCTTCTTGTGAAGCACGCAGTGGCAAAGAATCTTGCTTATGACTGAGCGCCGGATGACGTCGTCTTCGGTGAGGCGAATGCCGCGCATCGTTGGGAGCCGGCGCTCGTCCACCGCGCCGTAGTAATTCTTGAGATCGCGGAAATTCTGTGCGTAAACGCGATCGATGCCGCTGATGGAGCTGACTCCCACTCCGAACAGGTCCGCGCCGGCTTTCGTGGTGTAACCCTGGAAGTTCCGATGCAAGGTGCGGCCGCGCTGGGCGACGCACAGCTCGTCGTTCGTGCGCGCGAAGTGATCCATGCCGATGTAAACATAACCGGCCTGGGTGAAGCGTTCGATTCCGGCGCGAAAGATCTGAAACTTGTCCATCCCCTGGGGGATAAACTTCGCAAACGATCCCTGCTGCTTTTTGAGCCACGGAACGTGCGCGTAGCTGAACATGGCGACGCGATCCGGGCCCATGTCGATCACCTTGTCGACGGAATCCACGAAGGTTTCCGGCGTCTGGTGCGGCAGGCCGTAAATCAGATCAATGTTGATCGACTCGAACTCCAGCGCGCGGCAAAGGTCAAAGAGAGCCTTGGTCCACTCGTAGGGTTGGATGCGGTGGACTGTCTGCTGGACGATCGGGGTAAAGTCTTGTATCCCCATCGAGATCCGATTAAAACCCAGGCGGCGCAGAGTTCTTGCCTGCTCCTCGTTGGTGACCCGGGGGTCCACTTCGATTCCCAATTCGGCATCCGGAGCGAAGTTGAAGCGCTCCTTGGTGTGCAGGAAGAGATCTTCGAGGTGAGCGGCGCTGAGGTAAGTGGGAGTACCGCCTCCCCAGTGGAGCTGGACAACCGGACGTGTGGCGTCCAGCCTCTTGGCCAACTGGCCGATCTCCCACTTGAGCTTCTTCAGGTAGGGATGCGAGACCTCGTGGCTCTTATTGATGACTACGTTGCAGCCGCAGAACAGGCACAGCCTCTCGCAGAAGGGGATGTGTATATAGAGCGAGATCGGTGGGGCAGGACGCTTGGTGTTCGAATCCCGAACTGTCTGATCGAAGTCGGTGGGGCCAAAAGAATCCAGCCACTCCGGGGCAGTGGGATAACTCGTGTAGCGGGGACCGGGGACGTTGTAGCGGTCAAGGGTCTCCCCGGTGACGTTCAGGGTTTCCCCCCGCATGTTGATGTTTAAATCCATAGGTCAAAAATCTACCATGAACCCCCGGTTCATCCAAGGTCGCCAAAGGACAACACGAAGACACGAAGGACACAAAGACTTAGTTTGTCTTTGTGTCCTTCGTGTTTCTGTGTTGTCCTTTAAGGGCTCGCGCAAGAATTACTTGGCATTTTGCTGCTGGCCCCCAGGCCCGCTGGCGAGGCGCGAGCGACGAGCTATACCCGGGGTGGTATGTGAGGAGCGAGCAACAAAGCCAGCGGGCCTGGGGGCCGCAGCCTGAAAGGGCGCGGCGGCGGGTGGGCATCTGCCTCGTTGCCGCTCCTCGACGATGTACACCGACGTCGCCTGCGTCGCGGCGCCTCGCATCTGCCCACCCGGCGCTCGCGCCAAAATGCCAATTAATTCTCGCGCGAGCCCTAAGTGCTGTAAACGCACTCCTATCTCGATGTGGATGCTGTGCACTGAGGCTAGCTCGATAATCCGAGCACCCTTTTCACGCCCGCTTCAATGGCTGAAAGGCCGGCGTTTGGAACGCGGCCGATTCGCTTCTTCAAGCGCGACTTGTGTGCGGGGCCCAAGACTTCGCACTTGGCATAGCTCTGAACCTTCAAGCCAGTCAGAGAGGGATCTTCGGCGAGCGGGACTCTCAAAGGCCCGGGTTTAGTAGTTATCGGGATGAGCAGAACGTCAGGGCAAAGGTCATTGATGGGATTAATGCTGATGACAAGGGCGGGCCGCGGCTTTGGAAATCCGGCTGGTTTGAAGGTCCAAATCTCTCCTCGGCTTATTCGCTCCACATGGCCTCCGCAACCGTGCGTTCCCAGGCTTCGCGCTCCGCTTGTTCCTCATCCTCTTCCCGGTAGACAACTAATTGCTTGCGTAGTCGTTTCTCTTCTTCCAGCTGCCTGATCTTCGTCAGGACAAACTCCAATTTTTCAGATCGCGTCTTACCCGGCAACGAATCAAGAAACTCCAAAAGAGGCCTTTCAACCGTCGCCGATAGCTTCCCCTTCATATCCTCTTATCTATCCTCTTCAAAATCTGACATTGCGTCCTATTACAAAGGATACACGAATCCAACAAAAACTGCCACCCATTGCACGAAGGAGCATGTTTTTATTTCGTGTAATTCGTGGCAGAGTTTAATTCGTGGGGTTGCCGGCGGAATCGCGCACTTCTATCGGCCCGAGCTGAAGTCTCGCCAATTCCGATTCAATCTTGGCCCGGTCCCCTACGGCCACCACTACCATCCGCGAGGGCTTCAGGTATGTCTCGGCCACGCGCCTGACGTCTTCCGCTGTAACGCTGTCGATCTGCCCGGGAAGCCACCGGTAGTAGTCCTGTGCGAGGTTGTACGCGAAAAGCTGCCCGATGCTGGAGGCGGCCTGCGGCGTAGTCTCGAACAGTCCGGGGAGCGAACGGGCGATGGAGTCCTTCGCCATGGTCAACTCTTCGGGTGTCGGAAACGTCGTCCGCATGCGTTCGATTTCGTTGAAGATCTCCTCAAGCGCCGCCGCCGTGACATCGGTGCGAACCCCGGTTGCCACCATAAATGGTCCCGGCCCGCGCCTGAAGACAAATGCGGAGGAGGCTCCATAGGTGAAACCGTGCCTCTCTCTCAGGTTCAAGTTGATCCTGCTCGTGAAAAGACCGCCGAGCTCCGTATTCATGACATCGATCGGCACGTAGTCAGGATTGGATCGCTCAATCCCCACGTGTCCAATACGAAGCGCCGTTTGTGGCGAGCCTGGCTTATCCACTATGACAACCCTGCGGCCTGTTTCTTCCTGGACGTCAGGCAGCCGAAATTGGCTGGACGGGCCCCTCCACTGGCCGAGGTGCTTCTCAGCCAGGCCGCGCAGCTCTTTTTCAGTTAGGTCGCCGGCTACGACAAGCGCCGCATTGCCCGGCACATAACCTGTCTTCCAAAAGCGTGCGAGGTCTTCCCGTGTGGTGGCGTTGTTCGATTCCTCCGTTCCGACTTCGGTGTAACCGTACGGGTGCTTCGCTCCATAGATGCAGTTACAGAACACCTTGCTCGCCAGGACGTGAGGATTGTCCTTCTGTTGCAGAATCTGCGTGATACGGTCGTGGCGGACCCGAGCGATTTCATGCTCGGGAAACTCCGGATGCAGCGATACATCCGACACGAGCTCGAAGGCTGCGTCCACATTCCTCTTTAGTGTGCGAGTCGTTATGAAGGAGAGATCTGCGGATGAACCGGTGGAAAGGGCGGCTCCCAACTGGTCGGCATCAGAGGCGATCCGGAGGGCAGACCTCTTCGCGGTCCCTTCGTCCAGCATCTCGGCGGTGAAGGAAGCGAGACCCGGGAGTTGGGCCGGATTTCGCTCGCTGCCGCAGAGGACGATCAGATTCGCCGAGACAATCGGCAGGCCGTGCTGCTCGACGAGGAAGACCCTGAGCCCGTTTGAGAGGCTGAAGACTGTCGGCATCGGAAGCTTCAAAGTAAATGCCGGTCCGGGGCCAGGGGTGCTGCTTCGCCAGTCCTGATCGGGCGTATCGCTGGGTTGCAGAGGCGTGGAAGGCGGGACATGCTCTGCCTTCGGCACGTCTACGACTACCTTGGTTCCAGGTACTCCGTAAATGACCACCCGTGCCTGGCGCGGCAGCTTGCTCCCTGCTGCGGCCTGGAGCGATGCCGTGCTGGCCTTGTAATACCTTTCCAGATCCTTCGCCAGGTAGCCGGGGTCTCCCAGGAAATGGTTATACTGGCTGAGACGATCAGCGACGCCGCCAAAGCCACCCAGGGTTTCGAGACCGCGAATGATGGCCGATTCGATCGTGTTGCGCGCGCCTTCGAGTTCCGATTCGGTCGGGCCTTCTTTTCGAAGGGCCTCGATCTCCTCATCGATCGCCTTTTCGAGTTCTTCGGGTTGGATGCCCGGCTTGGCTGTAGCCTCGATCGTAAATATCGAGCCGAGGGCTAGCGAGTACTGCTGAGCGCTTGCGTCCTGCGCGATGCGCCTCTCGTAGACAAGCTTCTTGAACAGACGGCTCGACTTGCCTCTGCCGAGAATCTTCGCAACCAGGTCGCACTCCGCGTCGCCCTGCGTGAAAATCGGATCCGTGATCCAGGCCAGGTAGACCCGGGGCAGCTCGACCTGGTCTCCGACAACCACCCTTCGTTCCGAAACGATGGGCGGCGTCTTTACCTCGATCTTGGGCACCGCCGGTCCGGGTGGTATGGGACCGAAATATTTTTCAACGAGAGCCTTGGTCTTTGCGGGATCGATGTCGCCGACGACGGCCAGGCTGGCATTGTTGGGCGCATAGTAAAGCCTGAAGAACTCCCGCACATCCTCGACCCGGGCGGCTTCAATGTCGGCGTGAGACCCAATAACGGAAGCATAGTACGGATGGTCACTGGGGAACAGTTGGTGAAAAACCTCCTCTTGGACCAATCCATAGGGTGCGCTTTCGATGCTCTGACGCCGCTCGTTGCGCACGACGTCGCGCTGGTTCTCAAGCTTCTCATCGTTAAGCTTGTCGAGCAGGAACCCCATCCGGTCGCTTTCCAGCCAGAGCGCCAACTCCAGCTGGTTGGACGGGAGCGTCTCAAAGTAATTGGTGCGATCGAAATCCGTGGTTCCGTTGAGGTCGCTGGCGCCGGCCGATTCGAGGTAGCGGAAGTGCGCCTTTTCTCCCGCGTACTTGGATCCCTCGAACATCATGTGCTCGAAAAGGTGGGCAAATCCTGTCAAGCCGGGTCGCTCGTTGGCAGGCCCCACGTGATACCAGAGGTTTACCGCTACAAGGGGCAACCTGTGATCCTCCAGCAAGATGACCTCGAGGCTATTCGACAGCTTGTACTTTTCAAACTCGAGTTCCGGAACACTCTGCTTTGTCGACACGCTCTCTCCCGTCAGTTAAAAACAAAAATCCTACCATAATCCGTTCCTCTGTCTAAGATTGACGAGTACCGGCCACCCCGTATTTCAATCGTCAATCGTCAATCGTCAATAGAATTGGCCCACCTCCGCTCTTAAATGCTTAGGGTCTGTCACGAAATAACAGGCCCACTTTGCTGCAGGCCTGCGGGCCGCAGCCCGAAGGGGCGCGGCGGCGGGCGGGCATCTGCTGCGTTGCCGCTTCTCGACGATGTGCATCGACATCGCCTGCGTCGCGGCGCCTTGCATCTGCCCGCCCGGCGCTCGCGCCAAAGTGGACCTGCTATTTCGTGACAGATCCTCAGGTAACGGGAATCTGGTTTATATTAGTTTAATCCTTATACCGTTCTCGCACATTGTAATCACGCGGGAAAAGACGGAAACTGGCTCCGAATTCCCGTTCGGTCCTGGCCTCTATCCTGGGTCGCACCGGAAATCCGGTGCCTGTCCCCGTCTTTTCATTCGCTCTGGTGAGCCGGAGGTCCGTACTACTTAGGGCTCGCGCAAAAATTACTTGGCATTTTGCTGCTGGCCCCCAGGCCCGCTGGCGAGGCGCGAGCGACGAGCTATACCCGGGGTGGTATGTGAGGAGCAAGCAACAAAGCCAGCGGGCCTGCGGGCCGC
>Ga0315277_10007558_pt1 | contig 14097 bp, 12 predicted proteins | sample YL17G05_15_MG_FD_203695 | JGI IMG/M metagenome (GOLD analysis project Ga0315277, IMG submission 203695) | Sediment microbial communities from Yellowstone Lake, YNP, Wyoming, USA - YL17G05_15 | ecosystem: Environmental > Aquatic > Freshwater > Lake > Sediment | place: USA: Wyoming | collected... | reverse complement strand
AGCGATATGCAACCTAAAAAAGATCTGACCTAAAAAAATTTTAACTCCGGCCGGTTGACCCGGCGCGATCATGAAGTCCTTGACCGAACATGTTCCCGTGACGACGCACGAGCGGGAGGAGATCATCGACATCACGCGCCAGATCGATGCCATCGTGCAAAAATCAGGGATAACGAGTGGTATTTGTATTATTTTCTCGACACACACGACTTGCAGCGTGACCATCAATGAAAACGCGGATCCCGATGTGAAAGCCGACATTATCGATGGCCTCGCCAGGACATTCCCACGGGACGGGCACTACCGGCATGTGGAGGGCAACTCGGACGCGCACGTGAAGACCAGCATCATCGGTCCTTCCCTCACGGTCATCATCGAGCACGGGCACCTCCTCCTCGGCACGTGGCAGGGCATCATGGTCTGCGAGTTCGATGGCCCGCGGTCGAGGACCTTGGCGGTCCACGTGCAAGGTGAATGAGAAGCTTGATATTTATTCGCTGTTTAAGCCCACGACCGTCAAAGGGTGGCAAGGATCCGCCCCAAAAATCCCTGGCCATCAAATTTAAGTCCTTTCACGTGGTGGATCCCGGTAATTAGTTACCAAACGTTCAAACTGCGATGAGCACGATGCCGAGCCACTTGAAGGGATGGATTTTTTTCATCAACCTGGCACTGATCCATGTTTCGTTAACCGTTCTGCTCGCGCCTTTCCTTGATGTCTGGATTGCCGGGCTCGTGGTGGCGGGAGTCATTGGTGTCGCGACATTCTTCATCGTTGGGCTCAGCTACGCGCAAGATTTTTCCGATTTCGTGATGTGGGTCCTCCTTCTTGGATTGCCAGCCTATTTCATTTCCGTCGTCCTGGGCATCGGCGTGCGCGGTATCTACTCCGTTGATTCCGTCGGTTACGTGGTGATCCTCGTGCTATCGAGTTTCGTGGCGCAACCCGGTACCCTCGCCGTCACCAGCATCCGCTGGAAATCGTGGTTTCCCGCCGAGGAAGAAGAAAGCGAGGAGGCGGTCAAGCAAGTCCAGCCGCACGCCGGCTCGCGAAAATTCTCCTTGAGCCAGGAAAAGCTCGCCGACGTGAAAAAGCTCTTGAAAAACGCGAAGCGCGTGCGCATTGACATGTTTGCACGGATCATGGGCGTGGACAGGGGCGAGTTTGAGAAATGGCTCGTCGATTGGGCGGATAAGTACGGGTTCATTATCGATGCTGACATCGTGATCGTGGAAAAAGCCGACATCGAGAAATTCATTGCGAGCCTTAGTCGTGATATCCCTTGAAATAGGCCACGACCGGAACCACGTTCTCGGCAGCATAGCCCGGCTTGATGATGAGCGCCTCGATCATGCTGGTCCGGAGCTCTTCTTTCGGCCCGAGGAAATAATAGTGCTCATTGGTCCGGATCACCGCATCCGGCCAGTGTTCCTTGATGAACGTATTCTCCCGGTGCTTGTTCTTGTACCACAAGGAAATTGCATAGCCCGCCGGTGCGGTTTTTGTCCAGTTGACCAGTTCGAGTGCGTCTTGTTCCCGCCATTCATCGAAATACGTGGCGTGGCGACCATAATAGGGTGGGTCGATGTAGGCGAAATCTCGTCCCGTGGCACCCGCGAGCGCCTCCTTCCACGTGCAGCACTTGAACTGGTATTCTCGCGCCGTGATCAGGTCCTGAACCCAGCGCACCTGGTTGACGATCTTGGTGATGTAAGCCTTCGTGAACCGGTGTGGTTTCCTGCCAAATGGCGTGTTGAATTCTCCGCTCGCATTAAACCGGATGAGGCCGTTGAAACAAGACCGGTTGAGAAAGAGCAAATAAAGTGGATCGTGGGTGGCATTAAACTTGTCCCGCATCTCGTAGTAATGCGAGTCCTTGGACGTGCCGGATTCGGCTAGTTTTTTCCCGTGCAGCTCGAGAAAGGCTTTCACACCGTCGGGAATGATCCGGCGGGATTGGATGTCTTGGTAGAAGTTGACGAGATGGGGGTTGATGTCGGACAGGACCGCCCTCGACGGCGCTGCGTTGAACGTCACGACGCCGGAACCCATGAAGGGCTCGTACCAGGTGCCCTCGCCGCTCCACTTGATGTTGGACGCGATGAAGTCGACGAGCTTGGACTTGATGCCCTGGCACTTGATCGGGGGAATCCGCACGTGCTCGATTTTCGCGGGGAATGCCCGGGGTTGCATGGAATCACGCGACATGAGTTTCCAGCTCGTCAAGACCATAAAACTTGTACATCAAAAAAACCTGAACATACGGTATTCGAGGAACGTGGCCAGAATGACGACGAGGATGATGATCACGAGCGTCCGGCTCCGCGTGCCGCGATCCAACAAGCCTCCCAGGAAGTACACGGCGGTGGTCAAGGCAGGGATGCCGAGCCAGATAAGAACATTGATGGACACCTGGATTCCCGTGTAATAGATAGCCGGGAGGAACACGATAGATAGGCCCATGCTGGCGAGACGCGAGGCGAAGACGAGCCCGGTATCCTTGCCCAGGCGGGCAAGATAGGCACCCCCTTTCGACCCCGTGGAAAGCACGTCCACGAATGCGATGTCGACCGCGAAATTCATGAAGAAGATCGACGTGTAGAGCAGGAACGCGGAGTTGAAAACGCTCATGCCCGGCTCCATGACCTCGTTCGCGCAGGCGTCGTAGGAAATAGAAAAAAACACCACCGACCCGGTCACGGCGATGATGCCAGCGATCCAGTTGCGCGTTTTTTCGTCGTGTAACCATGCGTTGCCCTTCACGATCGCGCCGGACTGGCGAGCGAAGTAATATTTTGACATCACGAGGAACCCCAGCACGATAACTGGGAAGAATAGCAAATATCCCCACACGACCGATGTGGCGCCGCTCGCGACCGCCAGCCCGAGCAAGAAGGATATCGCGAGCAAGATCCCGAGCACGGCGAGCGCGGCACGCCTGGCAAGGCGAAGCCGGGATGGCGAGGGGGTTGCCCCCGCGTTCACGGGTGGCGAGGCAGCCGGGCGCGGGAAAAGTGGGCTGCGAAGACCAGTGAAGAGCACGAGGAACAGCAAGATCGCCGCGGCCACGAGCCATCCCCCGGCAGCGTCGACAGATCCCGAGGGCACGTCCTCGATGGTGATGGCCGCGGCCTGGGATCGCAGCACGCCGGGTGCCGGCACCTCGTCACGAGCGAGCGACCAGTTCAACCACGCGATCGCGAGCGCGAGCGATCCGGCATCGCCTTCATTACCAGGATGGTCCAGCCCGGGGCGAACGATCACGTAGGTATCGTTATGGCCAGATACGTTCGCCAGTTGTGACAAGGAGAGAGAATTTTCGGGGGGAATTTCGATATCATTCTCCCCGTGGAGGAACAAGATGTCGCGCGGGAGCGTTGCGTTGATCCACGTGATCGGGGATCGGGCTTGAAGGCTCGCTTCGTCGAGGGCGAAGTTGGGAAGGCTACCGATCAACTGGGCGATGGAAAACTCCTCGACGAGCAGGCTCGTGAAGTTCGCAGGGGGATGATATGCCACGGTCGCCGCCACGCGGGAGTCCTTGCACGCCGCGAGGACCGAGAACATGGCGCCCAGCGATTGCCCGCAGAGCGAGACCTTGCCGGGGTCGATGGTAGGATACTCGTTGAGCGCCCACGTGATCGCATCGGAAAGATCTGCAGGCTCGTCGATCCCGAACGAGGCGATGCCGGACGAATCCCCGTTTCCACGTGCTTCCACCGCGATCGCGACGAAACCACGAAGGGCGAAATTATATGCTTTCCACAGCATCTGCTCCTTCCGGCCGTTGATGCCGGGGCTTAATACTGTCAGGAAAGCCGAGCTGGCCGGGATACTGTCGAACCCGGCGGGCAAGACGGCGTACGCGGCGAGGCCATTCCCGTCCCGCAGCGGGATGCGCACCTCCCGAAACGTTATCCCGGATGGGTTGGCGCCGTAAAATGCTTGGATCCCGGGTACTTGCACCGCCACGTCTATGATCGCCGCGCACATGCATGCCGCGAGAAGCACGGTTAGCATGGCAATCGCTGCCACGCGAGGTTTCCGCCGGCCAGCAACCCATCGGGACATGGTAACTCCTTTCTCCTTTACCTTAAAAAAGATCGCTAGCTGTTGTCGAGTTTTGCGGAAAAATAAGATGTTGGTCAAGGATAATCCTTTTTCCACGAGGATAGCGAGAGAAGAAAAAAGAGTTCGATAGACCACTTGCTTGGTGGGAAAGAGGCGTGTAAAAAAGCATCCACGAGCCTGCTCACAAAGCGAACACGATTTTCGTGCCCACCACGCACGACTTTACCTTGTCGTTGCCAAGACGCTCCTTGAGAATGTCGACAGGACAAGGTTCGTGATGGATCCTGGTTCGACCTTCAAGCATGCCATGTTGGCGAGCAAGATCCCGCCAGAACCGCCGGTATCGAAGAGGACCTTGCTCTTGCCCATCGATATTAAGAAGCTTTGCCCGTGTGCACCCGTAAGACCAGGCTCCGGGCCAGCGATGTTACTATACACGTTCAATATTTCTGCATCCATTCAATTCTCGCCTCTCTCCCCCGGTGGGATTAACTCCCGGGAGATGTTTATTCCCTAGGATCAAGCGTTATAAAAGGCTACCCGCGTGCCGCGGCGTGCGGCTGCAAGTATTTGTAATCAAGATCGAAAAGAAAATATCACGCTTGAAACAGCGTGAAATACAGAAATGGTAATGAAATCGGGTCCGGTTAGCGCTTTCCGGGTTGGATCCCTTTCTTGCGCTTGCGCACTATCAATATCGCGGTAACAGCAGCGACGTTCGAGACCGTGAGGTAGATCGAGAGACCCGTGACCGCGTCGGCGTAATCGGGGGCTTGCGGTGCCGCGCCATCGGTACCCCATTTCACGACCAGGAGCTCGTCATCATAGTTGACGCGCGTGTGCGTGTATCCCGCCGTGAACAAATCATCGCCGCTCACGAGAATGGTGCTGGCGGATTCCACGCCGGGATGGGGGGTGCCCCACGATCGCTGCCACGCATCACCTCCATCGCGATCGAGCTTGTACACGTAGATATCGTAGCCTCGATCCTCGTCGTAGCTGGAGCCGGCAATGTAGATCCCCGTATCGTCGCCCCAGATGCTGGTGACCGACGTGATCCTCCACGACGGGTATGTCTTTGCCCAGATGACGTTACCCGCGTGGTCCCACTTGACGATCGTGGGGATCGACTGCGAGCCGGAGGTGGTCCTGCCGCACGTGTAAATCGCGCTGGAATCGCCCCACATGCAAGATGCGATGTCTTCATTAGCGTCGCCGCAGTCCCAAGTACGGTTCCACACGATGTCACCCGAACTGTTCCATTTCACGAGGAGGTAATCGTGCGCGTACCAACTGCGCTCGGTGACGCCAAACGTGTAAACATCAGCACCCAAGCCCCACGCGGCCGCAGCGTGGTCATCGGCTGGTGAATAATTGACGGTGCGGTTCCAGATCGAGTTCCCGTCCTTGTCAACTTTCATGAGAACCATATCATCGTCTCTGGAACCGCTGATCGTGTCCACATCCACGCAAACGTACACCACATCTCCTCCATCGCTCCAGGACGCCATCGCTTGATCGTCCATTTCCGTTCCCCATGTCCTGTTCCACAGCAGCTCGCCGGTCGCGTTCCATTTCACGAGGAAGAGATCGTCGTAATGGCCGCTGATCTCCGTTTCGACGTAGCCGCACGTGTAGACGGTCGATGCGTCGCACCACGCCGATGCCGCCGGGAACACGTCCTCATCCAGGGTACCCCAGGACGTGTCGTACAGCCTCGTACCGTTGAAATCCCATTTCACGAGCACGAGGCGGATGGTGTCGGACCACGTATTGCCTTGGCTACCGACCACGTAGATCGATGTCCCGTTCCCGCAGATCGCAGTCGCCGACTCGTCCCTTGCTGTTCCCCACGTGCGATACCAGGTCGACGATACGGGCGCTGCCGCGGCCACCGGCAATGCGATGCACGTGGCGACCAACGCAGCGATAACAAGCATTTTCTTCATCATGATTCTGGTCGCCTCCCCCATTGATCCGCTGTCCCTTGCATGGCGAGGATCCGGTTGTTGAAGCCATACAAGCCTTGCAGTTTATCGAGCAGCGGCGCCATTTCCGCCCTCAAGCCAGCGTCATGGCGAATTCGCTGCTTCATGGAAATGACCACGAACAAAAGAACCACTTCCATGGCGCCGAGGAAGCAGAGCGCGCCGATCAAGAACCCTATAATCGGTCCAATGGGAATGACGAGCTGCAGAAACTCGATCAATCCCATCACGACGGCGGGGATGGCATAAGCGGCGTAGGCGACCCGCGATACTTTCTTGTTGCTGGTAGAGAGCTTGGTCAGGACATCGAGGAAATCAAATCCCTTGGCGTATTTGGCGTAGTCTTGCCACGCGACAACGACTTGCCCATAGTGATATGCAGCCATGGAATAGAGCATGACACCGCCCAAGTTTATGGCGAGCAACCTCTTGATCTTGTCGTTGAGCTTGGCCAACGGCGCGAGAGCCGCCTGGGGAACGTCGGGGGGCGTGGTGGTGAGATCGACCGGCTCAAGGTGCTCCATGACCTTGTCAACTAGCTCGGTGCTGGTGGCCTGGTCTTGCGAAGCATCTCCCTTGTCGTTTCCTGCCTCACGGGCTCGCTCCCAGTTCGTTGGGAGAGTCCGCATCACATAGTAGGTACCAACGCCCGAACCTTGTCGCATGAACGGGTTGTTCATCATCACCGGCGCGAGCTCGGGGGACACATCAGTGGTGACAACAATGGCGCGGTTGATCCGCTGCTCCAGCACGACCGTGTATATCACGACCAAGGAATACGGGATGATGGCACCGGTCATGAGAAACAAGGCGATGGTCATGAAATACAAGGGTGCCGGGACAGACAAAAGCACGTGAACCACTTCTGGGGTTCCCAGGGGACGCGAGAGGCTCGTGATGGTGAGGACCATGGCGCCGAGCATAAATATGCCGAGCATGAATGACGTCATGTACACCGCGACGATGCCGTTGGTGTTGATCTTGCCTTGCTTGCGAAGCCGGCCGGGGTAACTCCCTAAACCGGTGGCGAAAAGCGAGTTCACGAACAAAGCCAGCATGAAAATCCAGAACGGCGTCTGCAGCGTCTCAGGCACGGAGTTGATCGCTGCTTGGACGTTCGAGTCCAGCTCCATAGGAACCATGCCGAAGATCGCGAATCCCGAGGCGAACAAGCCGCCCTCGCCCACGATCATCAAGACACGGTCCCGGAATCGCGCGTGTTTCGCTTTTTTCGTCCAGTCCTTCGCCACGGGAAATTGAGTTTCCAGGTTTATTGAACGAGCCCATGATTTCGCTATCGCGTAAGTGAGCAGCGCGAGCAGCCCCCAGACAAGCATGATCCATCCAAATAACTCGCTGTACAGCATCGTTCGTTTCCTCCTTCGATCCGTGATATAGGGAAAATAGAACACCTATTTGAGCTTAATTCCCAGAACGATTAGCTCGCTGATGCTCTTCGTTGCACGAGTTCGTGCCAGCTCCGGAAAAAAACCTTTTTAAGCCACGCAGAGTCTCGAGTTCAAGCATCGATACACGAGGCATGCACGATCGTTGCCCGGTATCGAGTAGTGATCGCTAACCAGCGCTGGAGTTGCCTTGGGACATGGGAAATAGCGACGATTTCATGGCAATCGTGCTTGGTATGGAAAGCATGCACAACTTGCGTTTATCGGAGATCCTCCGGAAAGCACTGGGAAAAAACAATGTCTTGCGTTTCCTGGAATCCCAGCACTTGCTCGAATGCCTGGCCGAGGGTATCTCGAGGCCGGCCGGGATCTTTTTCGATCTCAGCAGCTTCAGCCCCGAGCATTCAACTGAAACGATCGGGTATATCCGGAATCAATATCCAACCGTCGTATTCTGCATCTACATGAGCAACGAGGAGGAAAACGATATATGGCCACGTCTTCCCGCGAACTGGCAGAACCGCCTGGACCATTATTACAGGCTCTTCAAGGAATCGGAAGACACCGAATTGGAACCAATCGTGAGGAGGACGCTGTTCGCTATCATTCGTGAAGCCAAGTATAATATGACGGGGACCCCGATCCGGATAACAGATCCTAATGATGGTGGTGTTGTTTCGTTACCCCCTCACGCTACCAAGAATCCGGAACAAAAAATGAAGGATTCGATCTTCATCAGTTATTCCAGGCAAGACTGGGAATCGTTCGTCTCACCGTTCACGAACCGGTTGCACGACTTGCGATTTCCCGTTTGGATCGACCAGCACTTGCTCATCGGTGGCGATGACTGGATGGACGCAATCGGCGAAGCGTTGGACATGTGCAAGATGTTGCTGCTGATCATGAGTCCCGATGCACTGGAATCAAAATACGTGAAGATGGAGTACCGGTATTTCTTCAACCACGATAAATTCATGATCCCGATACTTTACAAGGCGGTGAAGCGAATCCCGCCGGAATTGGCGACCATGCAGTATATCGACTTCAGCACCAGGAATGATAGCAAGGCGTTTTCCGAGCTCGCGAATATCATCAAAACGAGGATTCCTTCCCGCCCTGGTTGACTTGTTTCGGTTTCCACTAGCGATCCTATGGCGCCCCCCATGGTCTATGTTCACTTCATGAACCAGCCTGACATCATCAGTCCAAGTTATTATCCGTCTTACAAGGAACCATCTTTATGAACTACTTTTCTGGTGGAACTCCCATTGGTTATTTCATGGCTCTCACCATTTGGGTAGGAATCCTGGGTGGTCTCGGAATGATAATTATCGGCGGTTTCATATTTACATTTCGTGGAGTATAACTACAATGCAAACAGCATAGGATGATAACCCCAGCGTGTTCACATCCCTCTTTTTATTGGCAGTAACTTATATTTTACATAATTTTTGAGATATCGTTGTTGATATTGTTTGGAATCGTGTTCATGGGCACATTGTTATCACGTCTTGACTTTTTCATCATCGGCATCACTCTTGGCATTTCTAGGTTCCTTTTTTTGAAATCTGGACTGCGTTTGAAAGAGATCAATCAACCATCGAGGCCATCAAGAGCCAACACAATTAGGTGGATGTATTGACTAAAGCATTGGAGATCGATGAAAGTAGTGATGAGCAGGTCATCACTCGTATTCCCGGTTACAAGATTGCTGGAACTAGCAGTGAGCACCTTGCCGAGCCAGATTTATATGCCTGTGCTCGATTGTGATATTTAACCTTGAATCGCGAAATCAAAAAATTCGTACGGGAATTCGGGATTGACGAAACCTCTTCCCTTTATGCCGAGATCGTCGCCGCTTGCAAGCGAAAGCGCAGATGCGTGAATGAACTATGCAAAAAGCGGCTGAAACTGGTAGATTATCTCGAGCTGAATATCAACGCCGAGGATCTCGAGCCAGCGAACCGCTTCAGCGAGAGCATGCGGCGCCTTTTGGGATTGTGGAGCGACCCGAGGATCGAGCTGTATTGCTGCGGATGCTTTGAACCCGCCGCGAGTGCTGGGAATGCGAATGCGAAGGATGAAAAACTGCTGGAACGGGCACGATCCAGGCGCATCTTGAGGAATTTCGTGATCGCGTCCTTGCTTTTTTTGGGAGGGATGTGGATGACCTTGACTTTCATGGCTGGTGGGATATTGTTGCCCCTCAGGATTGCAGGCATCGTGATTGGCGGGCTGCTCTATCTTGCCGGGGTATTGGTGTTTTTCAAGGAAAGGACCGAGGATGACCGGGAAAACCAGGAAGCACGAAGGGCAAGATTAGAGCCCCAAGCCACTATGACGTGAAAATCCTTCGGTTCGGAACCCCGGAATAACGAATATTGTTATACGATTAACCTCGATTGTATTATCACCAACATTCCTTGCAAGAGGAATGTTAGATGACAGAGCGTCATCTATGTTAGATGACCATCGTCTCGTGATCACCGAACTAAATAACAAGCTTCTAATCACGCTCGATATCAAGACGAGAGAGATCATTAAAGTCTTCGAGGGCATTAGCCTTAGCGAAAGCAATCGTATTGAACCAATATTATCTGGCCGCTATTTTGTAACAGTCGATGAAAACGTTAATAACCGATACGCAAGGACGCCGGGCGATAACCGGCCTCTGGAATGGTGAGATCCATATTATCGATCTTATGACTGGAGAACTGCTTCAAGTGATACAAGCACATTGTGAGAAAATATCCTTAGAAAAGATGAAACAAATCGACCCCGACATCGAAAAAACAAATCTCTATACTTTGTTTACCCCTAAAGAGCGAATACAAATCCTTCAATCAGCAAGTGAAACGATATGTTTTATCTGGATGATAGAACCAAACAAGATCATCTCTGCATCGAAAGATGGTAAAGTACGCGCATGGGATATTAAAACAAGCACCATGATATACGAATTTAACCACGATGAGAAAAGAAAATGGGATGCAAGAGTCGTGATCACGGCAAATAACGACTTTATCGCAACAGCAATGACCAACCATGACCTTATAAAGAATGAAATCCGCTTGTGGGACATAAAAACTGGAAAACTTGTGCGAATCTTGGAAGGCTATGCGCGTTCTGTGACTGCGTTAAAATTTATGCCTGATGAGAAACGATTGATCTCTACCGGTGAAGATTGGTGCACTTACATATGGGACGTATATACTGGTAAGCTGTTACTTAAAATATTTCTTGAGGACTGGAGCAGTGCAGTTTGTACCGATGATGAAGGTAATCATCTGATTGCTGATTCTCATGACCCTCATTTCGACTATTCAACACTCGTTAAATGGGATTTAAAGAACCTCTCGCCAGAAATTATTAAAAATGAAGTGTATTACCGTGCAAAACGCGAACACGAGTTTTATATGGAAGACGAGAATAGTGTAACAGACATGGCAATTTCAGGTGATAAGCGAGTTGTTGTCACAGGATGGCGTGATGGCACCATTCGCGCCTGGTCGGTTCCTGATGGAAAGAGCTTCGGCACTTTTTATTGTCGTGGGCGCGTGAACGCGATCACATTTATTCGTGGCACGCTGAAATTTGTTACAGCGGATGATTTCGGCGACGTGACCGTGTGGGATATTTTCAAGAATCGAAATCTATTATGAACATCCTTTGCGTGCACGGATTTCTTTTCGCCAACCAACATTTTCGTTATTCAAACCAAAATAGATGACAATGATACCGATTCATCCAGGTAACTTACTCTCTTGCGGTGTTTCTCCATTGAATATTAGGAAATAAGTCTCCTTTATTTGCGGTCTTAGCGAGGAACGGATTTTCTTCATTTCATCAAGATAGGTTTGTCCTGGATACTTTATGCCCTCTTTGTCAATGGTGATAACGTGATTAGACTGATTCCGCACACTAATGGCACGCGCGTTCATTATACGCAGTTCTTCTTCTTGTTGACTTGTGAGAAACTTGTATAGATCCTCCCGTTTAGCGGCTTGTTCAGAAGATAAGGACTCTTTCTTCATGATTTTGGATAACCAATAATCGAGATCATATCCACTCCATTTTTCACTGGTGCCAGAGATAAATCCCATATTCCATGGCTTATGATAGCTTTGAATCTCGATTTTTTGTGTATTGATTAAGAAACAGCATTTTTTGCACTGATTTACAAATAAAGAGTTGATAGTGCCACAGTATGGACAAAAATCCCAATATCTCTCGCCTAATCCTGTTATTATTGTTTGCATTGCAAGATCTAACATTGTACATCTTTGTTTATCTTCGATTACGCCTTTTAATGGAAACATGGTCAAACCCGTATCGCATTCATCGTATCTCCAAAGGTGACCCCGTTCTGGTCCAGAAATGATGAGCACGTCCCAAATCGTACATCCATGATTATTGACGAATAATACCCCGTCTGGGTTTTCCCAATCTAATGCATCGGGCCGATAATATTTGCTCTTTGGATTTAATTCTAGAAAAGATGGAAGAAATGGTTTTGAACAGATATGGCTACTATCATAAAGGTTATAGTATTTCCCTTCTCTCAAAATTTGTGAAAAATTCCAGAACCCCAATCCATCACTTACTTCCGTTATTAATCGTCGATAATCTTTCGGAAATTGAATATGATGTTTTTGCTCAAACTCTTCAATAATCGCTAGAGATGCGGGTGATGGTAATGGATCCGAAATAAGTAACTTATCCTTGATCCGGATTAGCTCTTGGTAATACTTTTTTATTAGAGTCAATATCTCTTCGAAAGTATTCTCCGAATACCTCATTATCACACCGTCCGCTTGTGATGTAAGTTGTTCACGCTTCACGCTTCTTCATAAAATCAACACAACTAGTTTGAATCGGAGATAAAATGAATCAAAAAAGAAGGGAGCCTAACTTCTCCAATGAACATTAGATTCCGCAGTGATCAATTAAAAGGTGTAAAGATTTTTGTCTGTAGTCGCTGTAAAATCTAGCCATCTCGTTGATCATTATCAGTTCGCAAAGAACGGGAGCATATTCATGGAAAAACCTAGGATCACGTATTTTTTTACCAATGTCGACAAGTTGCGCCATCGGTTTCTTTATTTGATACAACCCGTGGTCAATAGAAGCATTAGCAATCTTCATATTCATATCACCCAACAAGGCCTGGAATACCGATTCGGTTATCTTCCCTTCAATCACATCAACGATATACTTGTGAAAAGAAAGGACAAAGAGCAATAAGGGTTGGATGTAACCGATCCCGTCTATCGCTTGGGTTGGGTAAAATCGCAACCTTCTATTCTGTGGATCCGACACTTCCGTTAGATAACTCGTTGCCCAGTACATCCGTCTAAGATACGCATTTGCGGTAATGTACAACTTCATCCATTCGCTTTGCGAGGATCGCTCCGATTCCATATTCGTCACGAGGGCTTGTAAAAAAGTAAATGTCTTCATGATTTCCTTTTCCAGCCACTCACGCTCGATGGAGAAGCACGCCAGAAGCCCTCCCGTCATGATCTTCATCCGCATTATCGGTACCTTGGCGAGCATCCGCATACGCAAAGGTATTGGGACGCTCTTGAATCCCATTAGCTCTCCACATTTCACACAAGGACCTATTCCTGCCAAGAACTCGTAATTATCTCTCCCGCATTGATGTGCGGCCGGGATTTCATTGTGAAAAAGCCTGTTCATTCCGCAATCATAGCATTCCCACGTGTCACAATTGAAGCACCTGAAAAAACGGCTTATTGCCATGGTCTTGCCGCAGAAGAGGCACCTCTTTATATTTGGATTCTCCATTTCAGGTCCGTCAAAAAAGTCAAAACCTCCCTCATCGAAAGCGCTTATTGAATATTTTTTATTGTTCACGTTAGGGTGAACGATGGCGAGCTCCGTGTATCCCTTCGTCTTAAGGTCTTCCACGACGTCCTTAGCTTTTTGTTCTGAATCGACTTCAATTATTGTTTTTAGGAAACTCATAAGATCATCCATCCTTCTGCATATTATCGTATTCTGCCGCGCGCTGAACATTACATACCTACTTTTCGTGTAATGGTAAGAATTAGTAATGTTTTTGCACGAGCATTATTCGGGTTCATTGACGCGTAAGCTTTGAGCTCTTCAAAAAAGCGGATGTTTTTTGTTAATATAAATCGCAAAAAAATTGCAGATGGTAGTGCCCAATCATGGGTTGGCTGAAATTTCAATGCCATCTCGTAAAATTCCAAGCTTCTTTGTAGTTGGTTCATGTTTATCAAGAGATCCCCCGTATCGATGTATAAATCCATGTTGTTAGGTTCCATTTCAATGCATTTACTATAATATTTCAATGCTTCTTCAAAATTTCCTTCTTCTCGGTATGTCTTTGCGATGGATAATGCGAATTTCATTTCTCGCGTCTCGGAAAATGCGTCCAAAGCCATGTTGAGAGCCCGGTTATACTGGCGGCTATTTCGCAACGCGATGGTATCTATCCATTGAAGATACGTGTTTTTTCCTGCTTTTTCCATAAAAGCATCGATGATTTGCGCCACATAATTCCATAATAACGCTAAATCTTCTCCTTTTGAACCAGTTGGAGGGAGCATTTGGAGCGGGATTAACCACGTCAACAAAGTTTCAG
>Ga0315277_10007557_pt1 | contig 14097 bp, 10 predicted proteins | sample YL17G05_15_MG_FD_203695 | JGI IMG/M metagenome (GOLD analysis project Ga0315277, IMG submission 203695) | Sediment microbial communities from Yellowstone Lake, YNP, Wyoming, USA - YL17G05_15 | ecosystem: Environmental > Aquatic > Freshwater > Lake > Sediment | place: USA: Wyoming | collected... | reverse complement strand
CACGCTTTGTAGGAGAGCACGGCCTGCATATACTGAGCGCGCTCGAATGCCGACGGGTCGGCGCAATTCTTCTGGCTCATGCTTCCCCGCAGCTGGTTTACCGATTCATAGCCGCGCTGTTCCATCCACTCGACCATGCCTTTCTCAATCTCGCGGATGTGCCCGATGCCGTTGCGCAAAAGGACGGAGCAAAGCTGAGCGACCTTCGCGCCCGCCAACAGAACCTTCAGGACATCCTGCGAGCTGTGGATTCCGCTCGTCGCTGCCAGGTCGGCCTTGACCCGATCGTAAAGGATGGCCACCCAACGCAGCGGCAGGCGCAGCGCTTGGGGCGTGCTCAGCAGCACATTGGGACGGATCTCGAGATTATCCAGATCCATGTCAGGCTGGTAGAACCGATTAAAGAGGACAAGGGCGTTAGCCCCCGCCTCATCCAAGCGCCTGGCCATGTTGGCCAAGCTGCTGAAAAACGGGCTCAATTTCAGCGCCACCGGAATGCTGACCACGAACTTGACCGCTTTGAGAATGTCGACATAGGTTTGCTCGACCTCGGCGGACGAGCACGTCGTGTCTGTGGGAATGAAATAGATGTTGAGTTCGAGGGCGTCGGCACCGGCTTCTTCTATTCTCTTAGCGTAGTCCACCCAACCGCCAATCGACGTGCCGTTCAGGCTGGCGATAATCGGAATCCCGACGGCTTCCTTTGCCTCTCGGATCAGGCCGAGGTAACCTTCAGGCCCCACGCGGAACTCTACAGGAGTCGGCAGGTAGGTCAGGGCTTCGGCGAAGCTCTCGGTGCCGTGCTTCAGGTGGTAGTCGAGCGCCTCTCGCTCCCTCGTCAACTGCTCTTCAAACAAGGAATAGAGAACAACTGCCGACGCACCGGCGTCTTCCATCCGTTTGATGTTATCGATGCTGTCCGAAAGAGGTGAGGCGGAGGGCACGAGGGGCGTTCGAAGATTCATTCCCAGGTATCGAGTGCTCAGGTCCATATTCTCTCCTTCCAGGCTTGATACTCCGTTGCTTGCGGCCAGGGTTCGCCCCATTATACCTTTGCCGTTCGAATTCGTCCCGCAATACCCGACGTCAAACCTCCGACCCCGCAATGTCACGAGGGTATTGGAGGTCCCTTGCAAGTTGGTTCGCTGCGCTCGCCAACTTCAGGGGCAGAGGGACAAAGGAGTCAAGGGGCAAAGGGAAGAGAATCCATCTCGGACCCTTTACCCCTTGAATCCTTGGCCCCTTGAAACAATGACAGACGATGCGGCGGAAACCATTTTGGTCTCAATTGGTCGTGTAATTTCCGAGACGTCAAGTTAGGATCCTGCCAAATCGACCGAAAGCTGTCAGCACTCCTCAGCTCTCAGCTTCGTTGTCCGGCTGGCTGAGATGCGAGTTGAGCAACCAGGAATAACTCTTTCAGTATGTGCCCGAGAAAGGTAGCCACGTTGTCGGGTTAGACCGCAGACTGGCTGAAGGCCTGAATCCCGACTATGGAATCCGGACCTCCAAGTCGGAGGATGGAATTCAGTGGTCGGAAGTCTGGATCTCTTGTGCTACGCGATAAGCCATCTTCACGCAGTCGTTGAGCCCTACGCCGTAAAAAGCATTGCCAACGAGATGGAGCCCAGGGCGCCGCTGCGCCAGCTCTTCGAGGCGGGCGCGCCGCGCAATGTGCCCAAGTGTGTACTGTGGGATCGCGCGCCGCCAGCGGTAGACACGCAGGAAAGTCGGGCAGGCACAGACGAGATTTCGGGCGAGAATCCGACGCCCGGCTTGGCCCCAGATTTCCCACATACCCTCATTCCATGCGACGCGCGTCACAAGCCGGTCCATTTTGATGACCACCTGCAACCGTTCTCCCAGGCGCGTGATCAGGAGATCCAGGCCGCCCTTGAACGAAGTCAATCGTCCGCCGGGTCCCGCAGGGCCACTCTTTCCTACCGCGCCGCTTGGGGGGGGAAGAATTCAACCCGAAACTCTCATAAGGCGGCGGCATCCTGGCGTGCCTGGCAGGAAGGGTGTGCAAAGATTCCATGTCGACAGCATCAATCGGGTGTAAAATCCTCCCCTGTAGACACCGGAGCAGCTGGCCGAGTTGACATAAGCTAAGCGCGGAAGTTGGGAAGGCGCAAGATCCGGGCTTCGATCACAGAGCGCCACTTGTTCCGATTATCCCCGGTGCCGCAGGTTGCAGCGTGCGAACGGAGCAAGGCGGCCACAAGGCGGCGAGAGAATCTGCCAAGCGAATCCCATGCTGAGCGCGCTCACCGGCGGACCTCTTCTATACTGAGTATTGGGTGCAAATGGAAACGGATCTCAAGTCGAGTACGGCCGCATTTGACAGAAGGCAGGTATATAGACCCTTCCTTGAGCGCTTGAACCCCATAGCTCCTCTCCGCGATTTGGTCGATCATGACCTGATAGTACCCCGCGATCACGATCCTTGTGACGCAGGACAGGCTCCAATCCACGTTGCATTGGCAGACGCTGCCGAGTTGAGCCGCGGCACGCAGATGGCGCTTGTGGGTGGTATCGGCTCCGGCAAAACTACCGAGTTGCTGCTCACGCAGAGGGTCTTGAGCCGCCACAGCGATGCTGTGAACATCTTCGTAGATCTGGCCGATTACACAGACCTCAACGAGCTGAATACTGGGGCAATTCTTGCTACAGTCGGCATGGAGCTTTACTCACGACTGAAGAGAGAGAATAAGAAACCGCCGGACGAGGTTACATCGGCACATACGAAACTGCGCGAGCTTGCTCTTGGCAAGACAAAATGGGTGCCTGTGGAGGAGGCGTATAACCATGACCAGGGCGACGACGAAGGACCGGGTTTTGTCCCTGTCGATGTCCCCGGGTTGATGCGATTGAGGTTTCCTGCACTTCGACATGTAGTCAAGGAAGTCAAGGGACTGCTCCTGACCATTGCTTCGCCGCTCCTCGAGAATGACGCCCAAATCACGCTTCTGATTGACGGCCTCGACCGTTTGATTCGAGCGGAGCGCTTCCGCCAATACGCCGAGCAGGACCTCCAGGCACTTAGGGGGACGAAAATGACTGTGATCGTCGTCGCTCCCTTACTGCTCTGGTACGACAAGAGCCGATTTCTCCAGGACTACTTCGATCTCGTCAAGCATATTCCGGCTGCGGCAGCTGATCCGAGCGATTCAGCTTTTCTGAAGCAGATTCTGGAACGCCGCGGTGCCCTGGAATTAATGGATCGTGCGGAGGTTAACTCCATTGCGAAGTATTCAGGCGGAGTCTTGCGCGATTTGTTGACTTTGGCCCGCTCGGCAGCCGAATACGCTTACCGCGACGATCAAGACCGCATTGGCCGTAAGCATGTGCAAGCAGCCATCAAGCAACTGGGGAAACGCTATCTCGTCGGGTTGGGCGCGACTGACAGGTACCGCTTGCAGCGACTTGCCGACGACAAGGCGTTCCCGATCCAAGACTCGTCCGCCCAGGAATTGCTCGTCAACCGCCAGGTGCTCGAGTATTTTAGCCGCGGACAGGAGTTTTTCGCCGTTCATCCTGCACTTGCCAGCGTGTTGCCCAAATCCAAATGATCGATTTCTCGGCTACAACGGCTTTCCGGCTTGTCAGAAGGCTCGCTGCCGCGGGGCAAGACACTCCATCCTTATATCTGCTTTTGTGTGAAACCGCCGTTATGGATGCCGTTCGGGCTGACATAGCGGCGGAGGTACAGGTTCAGCTCGGATTCAACCTCCGATTGCTGGCCGCCTCGGAGGTGCGACCGGAGAGACTAGAGGACGCATTCAGACCCGACACCGTTGGGCATGTAATTCTCGTGACTCTAGATCATTGGCTGCCCAAGCTGATCGAATCGTTCGACCGCAACATCGTGTTGTTGACGAGAGCTGGAATGGTGTTGTTGCTTGCGAGCCACGAGATCGCAGAGCACGCTCTAGCGGCGGGTCCCAACTTGCGCAATCGCCTCACGGACATCCTTGTGGTCAAATCAGATGAGGCCTTCGGAGACGAGCGCGCGTGAACATCGAGAACGAGTTGTTGCGGCTTGCACGAGAGCGCGAACATAAAGCCGAAGGCGCTTTGACAGAGATGCTCTTGGAGCCGCCGGACCGACTGCGACGACAGCTTCGGGACTATCTCTCTCGGCAAGTTGATCATGGTCGGATGAAGCGCACGGACGAGAGGATTCCTCAGCTTGCAGCGGCTCCGGGAGGTCTCAATGAGCTGGCCTGCCCGGAAACGGAATTCTCATCCGGTGCGCGGCTTGAATTCCGGATTCAACTTGAAGCGACGCAGCGCGGCTGGCTCGTGAGGCAATTCCATTTCCATTTGCACTTCCCACGAGCGCGCAGCATTAACATGGTCCGAATCCACCTGAAGGCCGAAGCGTGGCACGATCCGTTAAAAGTTCCACGCTGCCACATGCACATCGGCAATAGCCGGGCACACATACCCTTCCCCATAATGGACCCGCGGCTGATCTTATATCTCATCTGCGAGCGCCTCGAGCCTGATTTTAAAGTCTGATTCTTCGCCTAAGAGCCGCCTCGTTAAAACGTTTTTTGCAGATCACCTCAGAGGTCTCGATTGCGTCGGCCTGCCTTCGAGAGCGCCCCCGATTGGCTCCACAGCACCGGATCGCGATATAAACGCCCTCGGTACGACCTCAGCGTTGATGTTTTGCAGGGCGCATGGTTGTATTCCTTTGAACCCTTGCGCACCGCCCCTCATCTATTATATACGCGAGGCTGGATTCTCTCCTCAGGAAGGAGTAGAGTGGGATCAGTAAAGCCTCGCGAGGATAAGACTATGAGAAGCGCAAGAAGCATTCCCAAATCCCTCTGGTTGCTGGCGTTAGTTGCGGTTATGGCTTTGCCGCTTTTGGCGCAAGAGGCTGCCCAAAAACCGGTTCAGGATTCCAGGCTAGTCGTTCCGGTTGGGACTGTTTTGCCGGTTTCTCTCAACACTTACCTGAATACGAAAAATACCGAGGTAGGCGACACTTTCTATGCCGACACTACCTACCCGATATGGATTCAGCAGCGGCTTGTGATTCCACGCGGATCCATAGTCAAGGGCACGGTTACCGAGGTCGGAAAGCCCGGTAAGATCTCGGGCAAAGGCAGGATGGCGGTCAGGTTCGAATCGATCCTCCTGCCCAACGGGATCGAACGCGCTTTGGTGGCTGATTTTCATGGGATTCACGGTCCGGGTGCGGAAAAGATCGACCGAAAGACGGAGACCGTGGAGCAAGGAGGGACCAGCAATAAGGGCGCTGATATAGCTACTGTGGTTGGCACTGCAGGCGAGGGCGCGATGATCGGATCGATCGCATCAGGTCGAACTGCCTCAGGGGCAGGGATCGGCGCAGGCGCCGGAGCCGCCGCAGGTGTGGCGATCGTTCTCCTCAGCCGCAGCAGGGACCTTGTTCTCGAGCCGGGCACGCAGCTCGATCTCGAGCTGAGACAGCCTTTGAGTTTCGCTTACAGCGAGATTATCTTCAGCCAGAGTGAATTGAACAGCGCCCAGCGAGCTCCCGTCACCCGACCTGGTAGGACGCAGACCAGGCAGCCGAGTGGTTTTTCGTGGTTGCGCTTCCCGCGCATATGGCGGTGGTGAACCGGCAGGATCGTTAGCCCCGCAAGAGCTTGCTCGCTTCGCTCGCCAACCGGGGACAGACGGGCGGAGGGGCTACAAGATCAGGGTTGGGTGCTGATCTTGGCCTCGAGGCTTCGAATGAGCGCATCGAGCATCCTTCCCACTTCGGCATGCAAAGAGAGCACTCCTTCATGAAGCATGCCGCTGTGCTTAGACTTGGACGTGGACCCTCCTTGCGCTAGGGAGGCTTGCTAGTCTCTCCTGTCCATTGCGAGAGTGCGCTCACTAATGTGGCTAATAAAGAATGTCTAGGTCCAGGTCCAAGTCCCGGACCAAGTCCAGGTCAAGCCGCAAGCTATTCCCTGCGGTAGGATTTTGATCCAGCATGTCCGCCAAGGCTGCTGTCTGAATCGCAGGGGATGTCCCCTTTTTGCGTCTGCCACCGAAGTTCTTGACAACCCGACCGAAGCTGGGATATTCATCCGTGACTTTGGAGCCATTCATGGCGAATCTGTTCCGCTGGGCTGACATTCGACTCCTCTACTGGCGGGAGCTCCGCTCAGCGCTGCGCGAGCGAAACATCGTCGTCAACGGCATCCTGTTGCCGATTTTCCTTTACCCGCTGTTGCTCTGGCTGATCTACACGGGCATGACATTCGTCAGTGGACAGACGCAAGGTTTTGCATCGCGTATCATGCTCGAGAACCTGCCGCAGGCGCACCAGGAGCTGAGGAAGGAGTTCGAACGCGACCCTCGCATCGAACTGAAGGACTCGCAGGACCCGACCGCAGACATCCGGGGTGAGGCACTCGATCTAGCGGCGGACTTTCTTCCGCCCGCAGCCGCCGCCGCGCCTCTCGGCGGCAACTTCGGAGTCCGGCTGACCTATGACAACTCCAAGGACCGGAGCAGCATCGCTCGTGATCGTTTCGAAGAACTGCTCTCGCGCTACCGGGACCGCTATCTGGAGCATCAGGCGAGCGCGCTCGGTCTCTCCACGGCGCAGCTCCAGCAATTCTGGATCGAGACGCGCAACGTGGCCACCAGCCGCCAGATGGGACAGTTCATTCTCGGCCTGATGCTGCCGCTCTTTCTGATCATCATGGTTGCGGTTGGCTGCATGTATCCCGCAATCGACAGCACGGCGGGAGAGCGCGAGAAGTCTACTTGGGAAACATCCATGACGATCGCCACGCCACGCGCGAATATCATTGTGGCCAAGTATCTCTACGTTGCGACCATGGCCACGCTGGCCGGAATCCTGAACCTGACCGCAATGCTCCTGTCGGTGAAAGCGGTGCTCGCCCCGATTATGGGGAACAGCACAGATGAGGTGTCGTTTCGAATTCCGCTTGCTTCTGTCCCGCTCATCTTGCTTTTGACGATTCTGCTGGCCTGCTTCGTGGCGGCCGGCATGATGATCTTTGCCTCTTTTGCCAGGACTTTCCGGGAAGGACAGGCGATGGTGAGCCCGTTCTATATTGCCGTTTTTCTGCCGGTATTATTCCTGCAAGTGCCGGGGATTCAGTTCACCACAGGACTGGCGTTGATCCCCGTGGTGAACGTCGCCATGGTATTCCGTGAAGCCATTGCCGGGACTTTCCACTGGCCTCTGATCGGGATCACGCTCGCAGTCGAGGCGCTTTGCGTAGCTCTGGCATTGTGGCTGGCGGCAACCATTCTCCGCTATGAAGACTTCCTGATTGGAAGCTACGGAGGCAACTTCGCGAAGTTTTTGAAAGAACGATTGCTCGGCGGCAGGCGCCGGGGGAGGCAATGATCCATGGATCCTGTGGTCGTGCGGGGGCTGTCGAAGACTTTCTATGACGAAGCGCGGGGCGAGGTGAAGGCCGTGCAGGAAATCGACTTCGAGTGTCGCGCCGGAGAGATTTTCGGCCTCCTCGGCGCAAACGGGGCCGGCAAGACCACCACGCTGCGCATGCTCTCCACGATCCTGACGCCGACCGGCGGGAGCGCGACCATCCTGGGACACGACATCGCCGCGGAGCCCACAGCGGTGCGCAAGTGCCTCGGATTTTACTCGGCTACCACGGCGCTCTATCCTCGCCTGACCGCGCGTGAGACGATCGAGTTTTTTGCGCGCATCAACCAGTACGCGGGGGATGTGAAACAGCGCGTCGATTACCTGATCGAACGGTTCGGCATTTCCAAGTACGCCTCGGCCCGCGTGGACAAGCTTTCCACGGGCATGAAACAGAAGGTATCCATTGCACGGACCGTGGCTCACGACCCGCCCATCCTGATCTTCGACGAGCCCACGGTCGGCCTCGACGTGCTCAACGCCCTCGAAATGCAGGATGTGATTCGGGAGTTCCGTTCGCATGGCAAGACCATCCTGTTCTCGACTCACATCATGAGCGAGGCGGAGAAGCTTTGCGACCGCATCGCCATCATTCATGCGGGGCGCATCCTCGCGTGTAGCAACCTGGAAGGGTTGCGACAGGTGACAGGAGAACGTTACCTGGAGGACATCTTCGTCCACTACGTAAGGGGTCAGGGATGAACTGGAAGATCGTTCGGGTGATCTTCGCCAATGAGTTGCGGATGCTGCTGCGCGACCGGCGCACCATTGTCCTCGCCATCCTTCTGCCCTTGCTCATATATCCGCTGATGATCTACGCAACCAGGACCACGACCGAGCGGCGGGCGAAAAACCTGGCAGCAACCGTGTACCAGTACGCCGTGACCGGATCGCAGGCAGAGCAGGTCCGCGAGCTGATAACCCGGAGCACAGAAGCCGCGGCGCGCGCGGCAACGCCGGGGAAAAATGAAAAATCGGGTGCCGCAGACTTCAAGCTTCAAGAAGTCAAGGTTAAGGACCCTGCCGCGAGCCTCAAATCGGGCGAGATTCACTTCTACTTGGAGGGATTGAGTGGAAAGGAAGCCGACGCCCTGCCAAAGAAAGCCGCCCCTTTGAGCGCTGAGCCGGCAGTCGGGCGTTCACAGGCAAAAGGGCCGGACCAAGTCGCTCCAGAGCCCTCGCGCCTTCCGGGCGTGCCCTTGATTCGCATCTACTTCCAAGGAGATCGAGACGTCTCGCAAGCAGGAAGTTCGAAAATGCGGGATCTGCTGTCCCGGACGCGACGCCTGGATCGAAATGCGCTCCTGCTGCAGCACGGCCTCCCAGTCAAGCCTGAGCTGGTTATGGCCTCCGATGAGACCAGTATTGCCAGGGCATCACAGGTTACCGGCTCGTATGTCGGACGCTTTCTGACTTTCATCCTCCTGATGTTCCTGATGAGCAGCGGTTCCATCGTGGCAATGGACAGCATTGCCGGCGAAAAGGAGCGCGGTTCTATCGAAACCCTGCTGACCACTGCCGCAGAGCGAATGGAGATCGTGGCCGCGAAACAGCTCTCCATCGTTACCGTGGCGTTGGTCATCACATTCTTTCAGGTCGCGAACCTTCTCGCCTACGTGAACTTCAAGCTCATCGCGCTTCCCAAGGATTGGGTGATCGAGGCCCCTCCCATAACCATCGTGACCCTCCTATTGCTCTTTATCCCGCTGGCGGCGTTCACCGCTTCGATCCTGCTCATGATTTCCGCGTACGCAAAGTCCTACAAGGAAGCGCAGCTTTATTTCTTCCCCGTCCTACTCTTGAGCTGGGTGGTCGCCCTGGCCGGAGTGCTTCCCGGCATCGCGCTGCGCTCGGCCATCGTGCTGGTTCCGGTAGCAAACGTGAGCGTGGCAGTGCGCGAGATCATGGTCGGCAAGTTCGATTGGCCGATGCTCGCATCCGTGTTCGCCGTGATGGTGCTCGCGGCAGCCTGGGCGTTGCGCGCTTCTGCGAACATGCTGTCGAAGGAAAGCCTGATCACGGCGAGCGAGGCCGACGCGGCGGATCTTGCCGGCGGTGCGGCGCTCTTCCCAAAGCACGTGCTGCGTTGGTATGCCGTTATGGGAGCGGTCCTGTTTGCCATAGCGCTCAACGTTCCCCAACTGGCCACCTTCAGGGCCCAGATTCTCTTCAACGAGCTTGTCATCTTCCTGGGCGCGGTGTTGTTGATGATCCGAAAGTACCGGCTGAACGTGCGGGAGGCGCTGGCTCTGCGACCCGTGAAGCCGCTTGTCTGGCTCGGAGTGGTCCTCGCGATTCCATCCGGACTCGTGGTCGCCACCGGCGTCTTCCGGCTTGCGAACCTGGTCATTCCCGTTCCCCAGCGGGTGCTGGAGCAGTTCGGTCGCGAGCTCATGCCCAAAGAGGTCCCCCTCTGGCAGATCATTCTTCTCATTTCCATTCTGCCGGGGATCTGCGAAGAGATCGCATTTCGCGGGACCTTGCTTTACGGCCTGCGTCGCAAGCTCCGGCCTGTTGCGCTGGCTCTGACCGTTGGGGTGATCTTCGGTTTCTTCCATGTCGCTCTGTTCCGGATCCTGCCGGCCGCATTTCTAGGCGTGATGCTGACAGCAACGGCCCTTCTGACCGGGTCAATCTTCCCCGGCATGGTGATGCACGCCGGCAGCAACGCTCTCGGCTTCTGGCTGGCCGATTCCGGAACGTCCGTCGCCAACCTTGGCTGGAGCTGGTACGTGGCAGCGGTAGCTGTCTTTGCGCTGGCATTTTACATCTTCTATCGCGCCCGCACTCCTTACCCGGGCCTGCGCCCCTAGTCTGTGCGGAAAAAGGTGCCTGTGACCAATTTCGTCGGGCCATCAGTCTTCTGCATTCGCACTGTATTGGTGTATAATGCGGCTTCCCGCGCGCAGTCTCGCGGCGCGCAGCGTAAACAGTTTGACCCTAGGGGCTTCAGCACTGGCCGCCGTCACTCCCACCGCACAGCCCTGGGATGGTAAGTTTCAAGACCACCCGCTCGGTGCGCATAGCGCGGGCTCAGTTCGAAAGGCCGGAAATCATGCCCGTAACTATTGGCGTCCGTAGAGAGGATAAAAACGAATGGGAACGGCGTGTCCCGCTAGTTCCCACCGACGTGGCCCAATTGCAGGCCAAGTACGGGCTTCGCTTTATGGTTCAATCCTCGCCCATCCGCGTCTATCGCGATGAAGAGTATCTCGCGGCCGGCATCCAGGTCGGTGAAGACCTCAGTCCTGCGCAACTGATTGTGGCGATCAAAGAGGTGCCGGTGCCCTTGCTGATGCCCGGCAAGACCTATATGTACTTCGCCCATGTCACCAAAGGGCAGCCCCACAACATGCCGATGCTGCGCCGCCTGCTCGAGCTTGGCTGCTCCCTCGTGGACTACGAGAAAATTGTCGACGAGCAAAATCGCAGGCTCATTTTTTTCGGCCGTCACGCAGGATACGCAGGGATGGTGGAAACGCTCTGCGGCCTCGGCCAGCGCCTCGCGACTATGGGCCTGCAAACGCCATTCGCGCAAGTAAAGCACGCTTACGCATATCCCGATCTTGACTCCGCCAAGGGACACCTGTCCGACCTGGGCAAGCAGATACTCCGCGTCGGTCTGCCGCCTAGCTTGCGGCCGCTGGTGATCGGACTCTCCGGCTACGGAAATGTGTCCCGAGGTGCTCAGGAGGTGCTTGACTGCCTGAATGTCCGGCAGGTCGCCGTATCCGAGCTTGCTGCCGAGGCCGACACGAAGTCGGAATGGGGCGAGATTTTCAAGGTGATCTTCAGGGAAGAAGACCTGGTTCGGCCGGCGGATCCGGATGCGGCGTTCGATCTGCAGGATTACTACAAGAATCCGGAACGGTATCGAGGCTGTTTTGAAGCGCACCTCCCCTATTTGGATGTGCTCGTCAATGCGATCTATTGGGAAGAGCGTTATCCGCGCTTGGTCACTCGCGAGTGGGCCCGCAGAAGCTATGTTCCCGGCGCACAGCCGCGCTTGAAAGTGATTGGGGACATTAGCTGTGACATCGAAGGCAGCATTGAGCTCACCGTCAAAGCCACGACGCCGGACAGTCCCTGTTACGTCTACGATCCCGTGACAGACGCGGTTCACGATGGCGTCTCCGGCAACGGACCGGTCATCATGGCAGTCGACAACCTGCCTTGCGAATTCCCCAGGGAATCCTCCCAGTATTTCAGCGCGGTGATGCGCGACATAGTGTGGGGCCTTGCCGCCGCGGACTGGCGAACCGATTTCGCCGAGCTTGATCTGCCTTCACACATCAAGAAGGCGGTCATCGTTCACAAGGGCGAGCTGGCGCCCTCCTATCGTTATCTTGAACAGTTCCTTGAACCTGTTCAGCAGCCCGTCGATAGGTCGTGAGTTATTGTCCGGAAGGTCCACTTCATTTTGGCACCTTCCTTAGCAAACGGAGAACATTATGAAAAAAGTCTTAGTATTGGGAGCCGGACTGGTAGCCAAGCCATTGGTGCGTTACTTGCTGGGCAATGGCTATCAAGTGGTCATGGCCAGCCGCACGGTCAGCAAGGCGGAGAGGATGATCGCCGGCCACCCGCAGGGAAAGGCATTCGCTCTCGACATGCAGGATGAAGGGCGGCTGACGCCGTTCATAAAGGACTGCGACCTTGCCGTCAGCCTGGTCCCTTTCAATTTTCACCCCGTGGTTGCCAGACTGTGCATCGCCCAGCGGAAGCCCATGGTGACTACATCCTATGTATCGCCGGCGATGCAGGAGCTTGACGGGGCGGCACGCGCAGCCGGCGTGACTGTGCTGAACGAGATCGGCGTCGATCCCGGAATCGATCACATGTCGGCCATGCGGGTCATCGACGGCGTGCGCCGCCGCGGCGGCCGCATCATCGCCTTCAGATCCTATTGCGGTGGCCTCCCCGCGCCGGAGGCCAACGACAATCCCTTCGGGTACAAGTTCTCCTGGGCCCCCAGGGGCGTCCTGCTCGCCAGCCGCAACAGCGCCCAGTACATTCTCGATGGACGGAAGGTCGAGGTGCCTTCGCATCGCCTCTTCAGGGACATGCACATCCTGGCCGTGGGAGACCAGGGGGATTACGAAGCCTACCCGAATCGCGACTCGATCAGCTACGTCGACGTTTACGGCCTGAGCGGCATCCAGACCATGTACCGGGGCACGCTCCGCAACATGGGCTGGTGCGACTGCCTGTTCAACTTCGGCAAGCTTGGGTTGCTATCCCTTGACGAGGTTGATGTCAAAGGCAAGACTTACGCCGACTTCATGCGAGGCGTGGTCGGCTGCAGCCGGAGCGACGACCTCAGGACCGCGGCTGCCAGAAAGTTGGGCATCCCGCGCGAGGCTTTCCCAATCCTGAATCTCGAGTGGCTGGGTATGTTTTCCGACCGGCAGCTCAAGCTTGACCGCATCAGCCCCCTCGATGCCATGGGCGAGCTGATGTTTGAGAAGCTGGCCTTCCGGCCCGGAGAGCGCGACATGCTCCTGCTGTTCCATGACTTCCGCGCCGAATTGCCGGGCGGCAAGCGCGAGCACATCATTGCGCAGATGATCGACTACGGCATTCCCAACGGCGACTCGTCCATGTCGCGCACCGTCTCGCTGCCGGCCGCGATCGGCGTCAAAATGATCCTGACCGGCCGGATCAAGGCAACCGGCGTGCTGCGCCCGGTCACGCCCGACATATACGATCCCGTGCTCGACGAACTGGCCGCGCTCAACATCGCGTTCCAAGAGAAGACGGAAGCCTTCTAGACTAATACCTTGATTCTGCATCAAGGCTCAGTAAGAATATCGCGCATGGACTCTGCAATCATCAAACGCATCGTCCAGGAAGTGGCTCTGCCCGAAGCATCTGTGGCAGCAACTCTTGTACTGTTCGAAGCCGGAGCTACAGCTCCGTTCATAGTCCGCTACCGAAAAGAAGCGACCGGAGGCATGGATGAAACCAGAGTCCGCGCCATCCAGGAACGGATGATTCACTACAAAGAGCTGGAAGCAAGACGCTCGCTGCTCGTCAAATCTCTGGCAACGCAGGGTAAACTGACGGAGGAGCTGCGCCGGCAGATCGAGAACTGCTGGGACAAGATCGACATCGAAGACCTGCACCAGCATTGCCGGCCGAAGCGCAGGACTCGGGCAACTGAGGCAATCGAAAAGGGATTGGAATCCCTGGCTGAATATATCTGGGGTCAAGATCCTGACGCGTGGAGTCTCGAAGAACACGCCGACATCTTCATAGATTTGGAGAAAGGGCTCGCCGACCGGCAGCAAGTCCTTCAAGGAGCTTCGGAAATCATCGCGGATTGGATTGCCGAGAGCTTTGAGCTGCGCAAGACCCTGCGGGAGATGTTGTGGAAGGAGGGGTTCGTCGTCTCCACGGTCGTTCCCGCCAAGGCAGGTCAGAAGACCAAGTACAACATGTACTACGACCGCCACGAGCCTGTGGCCTCGATTCCCTCCCATCGAGTTCTGGCGATCAGAAGGGGAACGAAGGAGGGCGTTCTCACCTCTTCGATCCAATGCGACAGTGCAAAGGTGCTCGAGCTGATTATAGATCTGGTCACGCGGGATCGTGAGTCGGCGTTCGCGCCCATCCTGGAGGTGGCTGCCCGCGACAGTTACAGCCGCATCCTGCGCCCCCTGATCGAGACCGAAGTCCGC
>Ga0315277_10007554_pt1 | contig 14103 bp, 13 predicted proteins | sample YL17G05_15_MG_FD_203695 | JGI IMG/M metagenome (GOLD analysis project Ga0315277, IMG submission 203695) | Sediment microbial communities from Yellowstone Lake, YNP, Wyoming, USA - YL17G05_15 | ecosystem: Environmental > Aquatic > Freshwater > Lake > Sediment | place: USA: Wyoming | collected... | reverse complement strand
CCACCTCCCCCTGCATCAACGCGGGGACGGATGTCGGGCTGACGGAGGATTATGCGGGGAATCCCATTGTGGGATTGCCAGACATCGGGGCGTATGAGTATCAATTTTTCAGCAATAGGTTTCCTCCAAGACTTCCTTTGCGGCTTCCGTGTCGAGTGCCTTTAAGAAAAGGGGGATAAAAGATGAAAAGGGTCGATCTTAGAAATTATATAAGGATTCTTGCGGATGAACTAACCGAAGCTCCCGAAGGACTGTTTACAAATATTGAGTTAAACCTTCTTATCAATATCTCTCAGCAGAATGTCGCCCTTGCGCTTGTCCCCCATATCCCCTGGGCCATCACAAAAACTTTCCTCATCACTACGACAGCAAATAAAAGAGAGTATGAAATTGCGGTCGATTTTGACATAGACGATTTCTTCATGATGGACGGAATTTTCCACAATGAATCAGGATACAGACAGGCCGAGCTTCTATATCTTGAGAAAGATCAGCTCGTCGAATACAACATTATCGGAAGAACCGACGACCCTAAAGTCTGGTCATGGGAGTCTATGGGGGTCATAGCATTTGATCCCTGTCCAGACCAGAGCACTACCAATAAATACAAAGGGGTCTATATCCCCGTTTTTAAAGACCTGAATGAGGACGAAGAACACGATCCAGAGAACGATAAATATGCGATCCCATTCAACGGCTCGACCATCCTGACGCCGGCCCATCCACTTATCGCTCTCGATGTGATGAAACAATGGGTCATCCGGTCCGGTGAGAGTAGCGCGGAAATAGACAAAAGGTATAACGGGATCTTGCGCGACGTTCTTTTTACCATGAGCCAGGTCCAAGGACTAACTTGGAGGGGAAGGGCAGACATAAGAGAGATAATCGGGAAATAAAGAGATGCCCAAAGGTTTAAATCGTTTCGGTGAAATGAAAAGTGTCGCGGGGAGCCTTAATGAACTTTCACCGCCGACGGATACGCCGGAGGGCGATGTAATAGGTTGCTTGAATATGAGGCCGAGCCGGGATGGGATAAGCCGGGAGAAAAGGCAGGGCTATATAAAATTTGACAGCTTCTATGATTTCGGTTCGCAGAAGATTAGGGGATTTTTTGATTATTGGGACGAGTCGGGAACAAATAGATATGTTGTCGTAACCGATAAAAAAATTTACACAAGGGCAATAACCGATGAAGAGTGGTTCGAGATTTATTCTCAGGCCAACGAGATTCAGTTCCCGATAAAGCCCGTCGCCTATCTTAGAGAAAGGCCGATCATCGTCGGCTTTGACCAAAACTTTCTGATTGAACCCTCGACCGTCTATGGTCTCGGAATCGTAGGCCCCGAATCAGCGCCGAGTACAGTCGAAGGAGCAGATGGGAACCTAACCGGAAGATTCAAGTATGTCGTCACTTATATGAGGAGTGGAAATTTCCAGGTCGAGAGCAATCCTTCCCCGATCTCCTCAAGAAGTGTGGGGAGCGCACATCGAGCAAGAGCAGGCAACATAGCGACAATCGGGACCGCCGCCGCTCATAGTTTAATAGTCGGGAGTGAGGTTGTAATCGCTGGCATGGGCGGCACCGGATACAACGGAACATGGACAGTCGCCTCTGTCCCGGATAACACACATTTTACCTGCAGCAATACTGGTGCAGACGAAACTGAGACTGCCGATACCGATGGGATAATAACATATCCAATAATAGTAGGAAGGGTGCGAAGCGCACACCGCGCAAGGGCGACCAACGTGGCTACTATCGGAACCTCGAGCCCTCATAGTTTAGCAGTCGGAAATGAAGTTGTGGTCTCCGGCATGGGTGGGACTGGATACAATGGGACATGGGTAGTTGCATCTGTTCCTGATACGGCCCATTTCACCTACGCTAATACAGGAGGAAACGAAGGCGAGACCGCTGATACGGCTGGAACAATAGCCTACAAAAAGAAGATAAATCTTTCCGCTATTCCCGTATCTTCAGACCCCAAGATAGATAAGAAGCGCCTTTACAGGACGACAGAAGATGGGGAGATTTTCTTCTGGCTTGTGGATATTGATAACGCCACGACGACCTATGAGGATAACCTGACCGAACTTGGTGATGAGGTGAGTTACGATAGGTATCCGCCGCCTATCTCGATTTTCGCAGAGGTTTGGGATGACAGGCTTTGGTTTGTTCCCAAGGACTACAGAAATCAGCTTCACTTCACAAATAAGGGATCAGCCGAAGAGATGGCTTACGATAACATCGTTTCGGTCCAAGGAAAAGACTCTGACGAGATCATGGCAATTAAGGTTTACATGGATTCTCTCTATGTGCTGAAGCATAAAAAACCCTTCAGGATAGACAAGGTGGGTGAATCATCCTATCAAATGACCGAGCTGCCGTTTAAGACGGGGACTGATTGCCCGGCTTCGGTTTGCGTCGTGGGCGGATTTTTAATGTGGTATTCAAAGAGGGGGCTTGAAATCTTTAAGGAAAAGGAACTTGTCGATCCGCCAATCTCAGACTTAATCCCCATAACAATAGAATCTATCAATCAGGATGCTGTTGGGAAATCTTTTGGAAACGAGTTTGAAAAAAGAAATGAATACTGGCTCTCCGTTCCAGTTGGATCATCAACAGAGCCAAATAAGATAGTCGCCTTTGATTACATCAGAGCTAAACTCACGCCATTTGAATTTGCCAATGGTCTTACCTGTATGCACAACATCAGATCCGGAACAGCTAAGCTTCAGTTTATAACAGGTTCTTCGGATGGGAATCTATTCATTCAGGACTCTGGATACACCGACAACGGGACTCCGATTGAAAGCAATTTTATGACGAAGCATTATCGTTGTCTTACCGGGGAGAGGGGAGTTTGGAATACCTTGAGAAGAATGTGGGCGGAATATGTCTGTCCATTTGGAAGCAAGATTGTCCTAAATATCTACAAGAATAAACAGAAATTCCCCGTCGCCTCGATTGAGCTTGAGGGAATGAGCCCGACGGACCTTGACGAGAAAAGATCTGTCGTCGGCAGGCTTATTAAACTCGGGATATCATGTGCCTATTTTTGCTTGGAGTTTGTCCATAATGAGGAAGCCAAGGGGACGGTGAGAATCCTTCCCCCGGAAATTTACTTTAAAAACAGAACTTGGAAAAGAGACATAGAGGCAGATTAAATGAACAAGAAAATATATTTCCCCCCTCCCCCACCCGGCCTCCCGGCTTATATAAAGACTCTTTATGGGGCACTTATAGAAAACTTCAAAAAAGTAAGCTATGGGACTTCAGCGCCCACAAGCGGTTATTGGGAGAGAGGGGATATCTGCTGGAATTTGGAACCCTCGGCGGGCGGGCCTCCGGCTTGGCAATGCGTCTCCTCGGGAAGACCAGGAACATGGAAGGCGTTTCCCAATTTAGCGAGTTAATGGGGAGAGAAAGATGAATTTTAAACTGATACGAGGCGATGACCAAGTATTCATTTTAATATTTAAGCAGGGTGGAGTCGTAAAAGACATAACGGGATGGACCATATTTTTCACTTTGAAGAGAAACCAAGACGACGCCGACAGCGCCGCTGTCATTAAAAAGACAGTCACTTCTCATACCAACCCGACCCAAGGAGAAACGGAGTTCCGTATTGCCGCCGCCGAAACAGACCCACTTCAGGGAATCTATTATTACGATGTCCAATATAAGAATACCTTGGGAAACGTGGGGAGCGCACACCGCGCGAGAGCTAGCAACGTAGCCACCATCGGAACCAGTGCCGATCACAACTTGGCGGTCGGCGATGAGATTGTCGTTTCCGGCATGGCTGGCACCGGGTACAACGGGACATGGATAATCGTCTCGGTTCCCGATAACACGCACTTCACCTTTGCCAATACCGGAGGCAACGAAACAGAGACCGCTGATACGGGTGGGACGATAACGCATAGGAACATAAAGACCGTGATGATCGGCACGATGAGCTTTGAAAAAGACGTCACCCGGAGAATATCGTGAGCCTGACAGAGATTATCGTTAATATCAGCGAAAAGATGGAGGCAACGGTCGAGTTGTCGGGCGGGGGAAAAGGCGATAAAGGTGATAAGGGCGATCGGGGTGATCCCGGTCCGCAAGGGCCAGGCGGAGGAGAGTTTCCTTCTGGTCTCATTGTCATGTGGTCGGGTCTCCTCTCGGCCATTCCGAGCGGATGGTTGCTTTGCGACGGAGATAACGGCACTCCCGATTTAAGGTCAAAGTTTATTAAGGGGTCTGCCCCCGGTGTCGAGCCAGGGGTGACGGGCGGAGCGGCTACCCATGACCATGATAACCATGCAGATTTAGTCCATGCAGGAGCAACGGTCGGAAACCATGCTAAACAATACCATTCCGGGTGTGCAGTTGCTCAACACGGAAGCCAGTCCCATAGTGGGACTGCTGTTGCTACCCATACTTATGCAGATACCCAAGCTGGGACTGGCGTCCAGCGTGTATCCAACGGTGGACATTCCGTAACGCAGCCGAACGCTCATCCGGCTCTATCCCATGACGTTACTCAGGCAGACTATCACCAAATTGGAGCTCATCAGGTGACGCAGCCAAGTGACCATGTGATATCCGTTCATTCCGTTGAAGGCAACGAACCGCCATACTACGCGGTCGCGTTTATAATGAAAAGTTAGGGAGGTTAAAATGTCTAATGGATTTGGGAGCTTAATAGGCGGAGGTGCAGGAGGCGTAGGGGCGGGGGCAGCCGGGGCAGGTGCAGCCGCTGGAACGTCTGCTCTTCCTTGGTCGATCCTCATCCCCATCTTAATGTCCTTTCTCGGTTCTATGTTTGAAAAAGAAAAAGACCCGCTCGAAGAAGCAATGAATCTCAAGAGTCAAATGGGGATTCTCGGTTTCAAGCCGCCTTATCAAAGCCCCTATGCAAAAGGTCTTGATCCCGTTGTGCTTCAAGCGCTGATGGCGCAACTCGGGCGGACCGCCAACTGGGGATGGCCGGGGGGGATGGGGATGGACACAAGTTTTATTGAGGAAGCACTTGGAAAAATTGGCGCCGGACGATTCGGTGCGTCTTTGCCGGGGGCTATCCGAAGGAGGTAACCAATGGCCTTGCCAGGATCTATCATCAAAAAACCGCAACTTCAAGATCCGAACAAAGGTGGACCGACAGGAGCCGGGCCTGGGCCTGGAACCGTCCAAATGTGCAAGGAAGAGTGTGCCAGAAAGTTCCCCATGTATTACAAAGACCTCCTTCAGAAAGAATCCTATGATGCGTGTATTAGTAACTGTGAAGCTAGCGGAAATCCTGATAATCCTAATCCGCCGGTGCCGCCGGTGCCGCCCTCGAGCCCGACTTCAAGCGAGGGTTGCCCGGAAGGTACTGGCAAGGCCTATGAAGGCTGTCCGTGCGGGGAAGCCTACGGAACGAAGACGGGCAACTGCGCTCCTGGTTATTTCTTCGTCAAGAGAGATGCTTGGGAAGGACAGAAAGATGGAGTTAGCTATTCGGAAGGTCTGATCGGAACCTGCCACTGTCAGAAGGCCGTCGATGATTGGAAGGCGAAGAAGAAAGGCCAGGAATTCAAATGGAGTTCCGAGATGCAAGCTCTCCTTTCGCGGATTCTCGAACGGGCCAATATGCTCCTTGACGAACCGTTGGGATTGAGCGAGGAGGAAAGGCAAGCAATCTACAGCCGCATCTACGAGAAGATCAAAGGGACGGAAAGGCCGGCGATCCAGTCACAAATGGACGTAATCTCCCGCCAGGGACTTTTGGGAACTCCCTATGCGGAACGGGCGATAACGGGTATCCAGCGCGGAACGAGAGAGGCGCTTGGAGGAGTCGAGAGAGACGTAGAGCTCGAAGAGGCACAGCGGAGATATGAACAACTCATGGGGACGACCGGCATGGCACAATCACTCTTCGGGTCGGGGATGGGCGCAGAGCAAATGGCGGAAGCCCTGAGCGCCGCAAGACGGGGGGAAGGCCAGACCGCGCTGCAGATGATGCTCAATTACTTTGCCACGATCTACGGTGGACAGGACAGTAGTTGGTGGCAAGCGATTCTAGCTAGGTTACTAAATCCCGGACAATAGGGATGAAAAAATGAGCGACAAGATCAGCAGGCTATTCAAGTCGATAGAACAATATTGGCCTTATCTCATTAAGGATGAGATGCAGAAGCGGGAGGTCATGCGCTGGCTCGAAAAGAGCCTAAAGGAATACGCCGCCTATGGGGAAGAATCAAGGAAAACGATTGAGGCTGGCAGGCAGGCTACGGGAAAAGAGGATATTGCGAAAGCAATTTTGAAATATTTTGAAGGTAGAAATGTTCCCGAAGTAGCGGCCCCTCAATCTTTACAAGGAATGGGACTATTACCAGAGGGAGTAACTGTTCCACCCAATGTTGACCAGCAGATAGCCGAGGCGAACGCGGCGCTGGCGCAGCTCGTAAAATACCAGATGGCTGGAGAGATCCCTCCACAAGAGGTCGTTGATAAAGTTTCCAAATTCTTCGGGGAAAAGACTCTCAGTGGGGCAGCTGGGGAGATTGTCAAACAGAAAGAAAGTGCGGCAGAGCGTGAGATAAAGGGAAGGGAGGTAGCGGTTCAGGAAGCTCTCGTTCCTGTAAGGAAAGGAGAGCTAGGCATAAGGCTGAAAGAACTAGCGGGGCAGATCGGAGACATGACGGCAAAGGAAGCAAGGGCTACATTGGAGAAACTGGGCATAGAGAGAAGAAGATATCAGGCGCTTCTTGAGTCAAAAACAAGCGAATCCGGCGATCTTCTTGGAGAAGAAGGGGCTAATCAAATCAAAAAGAACATAGAGGAGATTGATAAGCTCGAAAAGGAACTCAAGAAAAAATTTCCCTCAGAAGTAACGCCGGATGAAACAGCAACTGGAAGGATTACGGCAACAAATCCTAAGACCGGAGAGAAAGTATATTGGGATGAGAAATTAAAAGAATGGATTCCCTTGAAGTAAAGCCGACACCGCCTTCTGGATTTGTCCTTGATACTCCGGGATATATTCCGACGCCCCCGTCCGGCTTTCTCTTGGATAAGCCGGGATATCCTTCGACACCGCCTCCTGGATTTTCCCTTGATACGGCTGCTGAAAAAGTCTTAGGCGGAGAGATAGGCCAGGTGATCGGAAGGCCGCCTAGGGAGCTAGAACCAAAACCAGGACTTGGATACATCGCCAAGGAAACGGCAAGGGGGACAGTTGAGGATATAAAGACTGCCTTGATGAATCTCTTGAAACAGGGCGGTCAATTTATGAAGTACAGCGTCTTGGGAATCCAGGAACCGGAGCAGGCCGCTGCTGAATTCTATGCTCCTACGCCAGCTGCAACGGAGGCCGTACCGAAGACCGTTGGTAGGGGTCTATTGGAAACAGCTAAGGGTTTGGGAAAGCTCGGCGGGGAATACGCTCTTTTCGCTCCGAAGACGTTGATAAACCTAGCCAAGAATCCGAGAAAGCAAATAATCGAAGACCCGCTTGGCACTCTTTTCACTTTAAGCGTATTGAAAGGACTCATCCCGGGGAAAGCCGGGGCAGCGGTCAGGCCACAAGAATTCTTGACAAAAGAGGAACTCGGGACTGCCTTTAAAGAAGGCTTAGCGGGATTTCCTGAAGTTAAGTTTGAGCCTGAAGTTATAACCACAGATGTTCTCAACAGATACAACGCTACGCTACAAAAGATGACCGAGACTTCAGCTCGACAACCGGAAGAGATCACAACCTGGCCCGAAATGCCGAGGGTGAGGAAGGCTGAGACAAGTCCAGAACTTAGGAAATTCTATGAAGAGACGAAGGCGGTCGAAGAAGAGGCCAGGAAGCCACTCTCGATAAATGTCAAGCAAGAGACTGACGGTTCACTCACGATCACACAAACATTGCCCACCGGACCACCGGCAAAAATAGAGGGTTTGCCTCCTGGATTTAATGAAAGGGCCGAGATGCGTCTTGTCGGTGCGAGTGTGGACAGAAAACTTCCACAGTTAAAGATGCTATCAGAGCAAGGTTGGAATATAGAAGTTGACCCTGATTGGAAAACAGCAAAGATAACGAGCAAGACCGAGCCGTTTACTGGTGAAATAAAAGAGTTGGGCGGGAGGACGATCTGGCGGGCATCGAAGCCAACGGAATCTATAACCGTTCAGCCTAAAACGGGAAGGCCCGTCGAGCTTAGAGAGCTTCAGGGCGAGGTTCCTGAGAGTTTATATCGAGGCAAGAGCGAGATCGGCGAACATTATAAGGGGTTTCAGACCGGGATTGATTATGTTAAGCCAGTCGGGTCGGAAAAATTTTACACCTTCAGGTATGCGGAAGATGTATCAAGGTTTGATATTAAGAAGGCGGCGAAGCCAATGCCCACGCCGGAAGTCCGACCTCAGCCAGAAGCGGTCAAACCCATAGAGGTTGCCCCACCTCCTGCTAAGCCCGTGCCGATGCCAGCAGAAGAACCCGGAATACTTTACCGAAAGCCGCCAGAAGCCCCGAAAGCCGCGCCCGAGCTGCCAAAGGGCCCGCCAGAGGCCGAGGCTCGTGCAGGCGCTGTGGCAGGTAAGGCGATTGAGGGGGGGGCCGCTAGTAGGGTAGCCATCCCTGAAGCAAAGCCTAAAATAGAGGCAAAACCAATAGAAAAACCCCCTCTAGAGGAAATGTCGCCGGAAAGGGTAAAGACGTTCGAGAAGGAAATTGAGGATCGCCTTTTAAATCGGAAGGAGCTGACACCGGAGCAGAAGGAATATCTCAAGAAACATCAGGCTTATGAGGAAATCGAAAGGCCGGCAGTAGAGGAGCTGATTGAGGAAGAGGCCCCGATTGAAGAAGTGCCGAAAGGTGCGCCGAGAGAGCGGCTGGTTAAAGTCACGATCAAAACCCCGTCTGGCGACTTCACCCAGGAAATAACAGAGTCTTCAGTCGAGCGGATTAAAGGCTATGCGAAGAAATTGAAGATAGACGAAAGAGTTTCAGTTGGATCCCCCTATCTTGGAAAATGGGGCGAGACTCTTCCTCCTAAACAGATCGAAACTCTGCTCAAGGAGGTTATGCGAGATGTAAAGACACTCAAGCCAGAGGTTTGGGAGAAATACTCGGGCTATCCGTTCTGGCCAGAAACCCAAAAAGCCTATAAGAAAATCAAGTCTGAACAGAGGATAAAGCGGGCCGTCAAGTTGGAAGAGATAAGGCAGGAACTTCAGAAGACGCCCGAGGGAAAAGTCGAGTGGATGTACCTTGAAACCGAACGGCAGTTGAAAGAGAAGAGGACGCCGACTTTTAAAAAGGCCATAGCCACAACTAAACGCACAACGCTTGACACCAGCGCAAACGTCAAGAATACACTCCTCAAAGACCTCGGCCAGGAAGGGAAAGAAGCCGTAATGCGGCATGATCTTATCGCCGGGGCCTCGGCAAAAGCGGAAAGGTTTATCAAAAAAGCTGAGGACAAAATCTACAAAGGGTTGTCGAAAGAAGAGGAGGGTCTTCTCAATAGAGCCATTCAATCCCGTAGGACCATCGGCATAGAGAAATACAAAATAAAACAGGGCAGGTTGGGATTTGAAGAAGAACTTAAAAGACGAAAGGAAATCGAGCACCCTCACGGTCTGACCGAAATGGAACATCAGAGATACACGGAGAAAAACATTCCCAAGAAAATAAACGAAAGGGCCGATGCTTACTTTGGCGAAATGAAAAAGGTCCTTGATGATCTATTGGATGAAGGACTGATCTCGGAGAAAGAACACAAAGACTTGGTAAGCAAGGGTGACTATTCTCCGCGAAGGTTTATTCAGTATATCGACCCCGATAATACATACACGATAAGTGGAAAGACGATTACCGTCCCCGATTCCGGCCTGAAGGCTCTCGATGAAGGCAGTATTCAAGTGATGGAGTTGAACTCAAGGGAACTTCTCAATCAGGTTATATCGAGAACACATAGCAGGATTTTCAGGAACAGGGCGAACAAGGCACTTTATGAGTTGGCCGACAAAGTACCGGATAACGGTATTGTAAAAGAAGCAAAAATCATTCGATACAGCGAAGAAGGCAATCCTGTTTATCAACCCGCTCCGGCAGGATACGCGAAGCTCAAGACAGTCATCGAAGGCCATGCGAAAGAAATGCTTATGCCGGACGAATATGCAAGAGAATGGGTCACACGCGATCCGCTCGTAAATCAAAAGATGGCTACCATTATTGGCTGGCTCTCGGGAAGCAAAATTCTCAAGACTATGGCGACAGGCATAAATCCTGGATTTGCGATTACAAACCTTCCGAGAGATATCGTCCATATCTGGTTGACGACTTCGGACTACTCAAGTTTCCTTCCTAAATTCGGAGCGCAGATGGCTAGGGATCTCTTGACGGTCTCTAAAGATGCAATCCTAAGAAGAGGAAGATGGGAAAACTACATCGACGAGGGCGGGGGGATGAGCTTCCTAACCTACCAAGGAAGACCATTCTCGAATCAAGTAAAAGGAGTGGGGTTACTTCAGAAAGTGCTCGGTTATATTGGGGAGACGTCCGAAATTTTGACAAGGTTGTCATTGCGAGAGAGAGCAATAAGGAATGGCAAGCCTCCGACTGAGGCAACATGGACGGCGAGAAATTATCTGGACTTTTCTCAGGGTGGAAACGTCATAAAAGCCCTTGATACGGGTGTCCCCTACCTCAATGCTTCGGTTCAGGCAACGAGGGGTCTTTTCCGGGCCGCTGCACAAAGACCAGGACAAACTATTTTGAAGGTAGCACAGCTCGGGACGCTTGCAACGGGGCTTTATCTCGCAAATAGATATGGAAATCGTGAATGTTGGGACAGCATCCCCGACAGAGAAAAAGTTAATAGCTTCATTATCACGACGCCTTTCAAAATAAAAGACAAGGCAGGAAACGAAAGGCATTTCTATTTCAAGATAGCCAAAGACCAGTCTCAGCGTATCCTTTGCACGGTCTTCGAGAATCTTATGGCGAAGGCCCTGGGCGAAAAGGTTGATGGTGATCAGATCGCCGCCGCGGTTCAGGACTTTCTCCCGATCATCCCTGATCAGAATATCCCCCCGACCATAGACGCTTTTCTCGGTTATGTGGCCAATAAGGACTTTTGGCGCAGAGAAGATATCTGGAAAGGGCCGGAGGTTGCACCGCGCGAAGAATACACGGTTTATACGGACCCGGCAATCAGGGAGATTGCCAAGAAAGTCGGCGCTTCCCCGGAGAGACTAGACTATGCCATGAGTCAAATCTTCACTCGGGGGAATATTTACACAAGCCTTGTCAAAGGCGGCCTCAATTCCCTGTTCGACGACCTTTCCGATAAGGATAGACAGACGGCGACAGAAAAAATACTCGCAGCCGTTCCCGATATCAAAAGGGTTTTCAACATGACCCCGCCCTATAAGCCACAGGAGATCAAAGAACTCAAGGAAGCCAAGGTCGAGGAATCGACGAGAAGGTATGCGCAAAAACGAGAGCTTGAACAGATGGCGCAGAAATTCTATACGAAACTTTATGATGAGAAAACAAGAGACCAAGAGCAATACGACAAAATAAAGACCTTTATCAGGAGCCAGCCGCAAGAGGACAAAGAAAGGTTGGCCAAGTGGTTTGTGAATTACGGAAAAGTCTATGACATTCCTGACCGCTCTTGGTGGATGCAGCTCGGAGATATGCCCCCTGAGACCAGGGCAACCGTCTTCTGGAATAAGTACCATGAATCAAGCCCCGAAAAACAAGAGGAGATGAAGAAGATTGTCAGGAAGATTCCGGGGATGCTGTCGGAGCGATTCTCCAGGAGATTCGATCTTCTCCTCCATAAATGGGAACAAGAATATGAGTAAACCGTGGACAAGAAAAGAAACTAATTTCATAAAAAAGAATTGGAGCAATAATCCATCGAGATTAATAGCCAAAAAAATGAATAGGACCCAAGATGCAATAAGGTGCAAAGCGGCGGAATTAAAATTAAAAGCCAATAATGTTTATCATGGATCTGCTTATTATTCATCTCCTAAAGAAAACGAATTTGAATTAATTTCTAATAATAAGAGAGGTTATATCGCTGGCATAGTTGATGGAGAAGGAAATATCTCAAATAGTGTAAATAAGGGCCGAAATAATACCCTTGATGTTAGGGTTTCAATCTACAATTCAGATAAAAGACTCATTGATTGGCTACATAAAAATATTCCTAGTTCTCGTTTGTGTCTCAGAAAGACATCAACTTATCCAAATGCAAAAAAACAATGGGTTATTCGTATTGATGGGAGTTTAAAAGCTAAAAAATTTTTATATATCCTATATCCTTTTCTGATAGTAAAAAAGAAAAAAGCAGAAGAAATATTTAAACATAATACAAAATATACCCCAACCTGGTTAAGTTATAAGGAGGTGATGAAAAATGCCGGAAAGACCATACAAAATTATGCTCGATCCGGGCCATTAATGGGGGCAATGACCCCGGCGCAGTAGGCCCAGACGGACTCATGGAGAGCTCTATCGTGCTGGATATCGGAAGACTCTGGAAACGGTGCGTCGTTCAGGGCGATTATCTCTACTATGCCTACGTGACAAGGTTTTCGGATAGGTATCTGACGCTTCCTGCACGATGCAAATTGGCGAATGATAGAAAGGTCGATCTATTCATCAGTCTCCATTGTAATAGTTTCCGAAACTCAAAGCCGGAAGGTGTCGAACTCTGGTTCAAAAAGGGATGCGAAAATTCGGTCTCCCTGGCCGCGGAACTCTATCTGAGTCTTCTCGGCACAATGCCGGGAATAGTGGGGAGGGGAGCGAAGTCTTCGGCTGATGCACCGGAGGGAAGTCTCTGTGTCTTAGAAAATGTCATGATGCCGGCTGCCCTAATTGAGTTTGAATTTCTATCGAATCCTAAGCACTTCATTTCTGATATTGAAGATCAAAGGCGGGTAGTGAAGGGTCTCGCTGAGACAGTCGAGAATTTTCTTGAATCGGGAGAATATCAATGAAAGACCTTTTTAAAGCTTTAGAAGCGGCCATCACTTTAGGAGCGGCCATTTATAAAGCCATCAAAAAGGCGAAGGACAAACATGAAAAAGAGGCTATTTATAGGGCTGCTGCTGACCACGATCTTGATAAGCTCCGTGAGCTTGTCTTTAAGTAGTTGCGGAATATTCAGCAAACAGAAGGTTGTCTTCATTGATTCAACGATAGATATTCTCGGATTCGTGGAGAACGACAAGATCATAGCGAGTGCGCCAATAAAGGATGGTGTAATCGTGACGGCAGGGTTTATCGCTGAGTTTAAGAGAATGAAGAAAGCGCTAGAGGAAAAGTAGGATGACAATACCAGCAATCGTAGTAGATTCAACCACACTCGGGCTAATCATAACAAGTGCAACCCTCATAATAAGAGATATAATCAAAAGCAAAAAAGGAAATCCAACAAAGTTACCTTGCTCAGAACATAGCAATAAAATAATAGCTATTGAAGCCACACAAAAGGTTAGGAATGAATGGCTAGAAGAGTTCAAGGAAAAAAATACCGAGGAACACAATCAGCTTTCAGAGAAATTAGACTTACTTAACGGAAAATATAGATAACTATGTCTCCGCATAGACATGAACTAGAGGATATTATTTTTGAAGGTTTAATTTCTCTAAGAAACATTGATGAAATAAGGTTTAAAAATCCTTGCTCAGCGGATATTGGTATTAGGCAATCAGATGGAAAAGTCCAGGGTAAAAATGCGGGAGAAGAATGGGTCAACTTAGGTCCAGGCCCACAGGGAACGCAAGGTTTTCAAGGAAATCAAGGCTTTCAAGGCGCGCCTTCTACGGTGCAAGGTCCGCAGGGATACCAAGGCAATCAGGGTGATCCTTCAACTGTTCCCGGACCGCAAGGAAATCAAGGTTATCAAGGATACCAAGGAGTTCAGGGGGCCCCCTCCTCCGTCCAAGGACCGCAAGGATTCCAGGGTAATCCGGGGAATCAGGGTTATCAAGGAACCCAGGGAAACCAAGGAAACGTCGGAAGTCAGGGGAACCAAGGAAACGTCGGAAGTCAGGGGAACCAAGGAAACGTCGGAAGTCAGGGGAACCAGGGTAATCAAGGGAATGCCGGAGCAGGAAA
>Ga0315277_10007552_pt1 | contig 14105 bp, 13 predicted proteins | sample YL17G05_15_MG_FD_203695 | JGI IMG/M metagenome (GOLD analysis project Ga0315277, IMG submission 203695) | Sediment microbial communities from Yellowstone Lake, YNP, Wyoming, USA - YL17G05_15 | ecosystem: Environmental > Aquatic > Freshwater > Lake > Sediment | place: USA: Wyoming | collected... | reverse complement strand
GGCCGTACACCCTCTCAGGCCGGCTACCCATCGTAGCCTTGGTGGGCTGTTATCTCACCAACTAGCTAATGGGCCGCGGGCCCATCCACATGCGGCAGCATTGTTAAGAGGCCACCCTTTGGCCAGAGTCGCATGCGCGACCCCGGCGTCATCCGGTATTAGCACCCCTTTCGAGGTGTTATCCCGGTCATGTGGGCAGGTTGCCCACGTGTTACTCACCCGTCCGCCACTGGGTTGGATTGCTCCAACCCCGTTCGACTTGCATGTCTGAGGCACGCCGCCAGCGTTCGTCCTGAGCCAGGATCAAACTCTCCGGTAGTATCTTGAAGCCCTCTCGGGCTCCTTCTTCGTACCTTCAAGCCTGATGTTCGGCTCGAATTACTTTTGAAGCACTTTGCCTCGTCCCCCGCAAGATACACCTTGCAGAGCACACTGTTCAGTTTTCAAAGATCGAGGTGGTGCCGAAACCAGGCGCATTTTCGCGCCTGGACCTACATAGTACCACAGCGCCATTCTCTGAGTCAAGGCGACCGGCTGTCCGGTTTGCGCCTGCGTTTCCTGCAGACCGCCATTTCCGCGGAGTCGCGATTTGGGCTGTCAGCAGGCGCGACAACAACTATAGCACACGGGCCGCCGCCGCGCAACCTTGAGACGACACGAGATGACAAGAGATTGCGTTGCATTTGCTGGGGGATCGGCGATGGCTATCTCGTTCACAGGCTGCCCCGACAATGCGTACGCAGGGAAACAGTACCGCCGCCGCAAAACTACATTACTATTAACTCAGCTTCGTTCTTCATTATATGGAGGTGTTCGGATGCAGGATTACATTTTTCGAAAAGAAATTCGTCCCGGGATTGTGGTGCACACGATCGGCGCTGCGGAGAAAATCATGCTCTGCCGCGTGACACTTGCCAAAGGCGCCGAGATGCCGGAGCATGCACACCGCCACGAGCAGGCGAGTTTCGTGGTGAGCGGCCACATGACTTTCTGGGTCGCGGGGGTCAAGAAAGACTGCCCGGCCGGCACGGGTATTGTTTTCAAAGCGAACGAACCGCACAGCGCCGTCGCAAGTGAAGATACGGTCGTTTCCGATGTGTTCACGCCGCCTCGCGAGGACTATCTTCCTGCCTGAGGCCTCTTCCGGCCAGGCATGGTCTCACTACCGGGGAGGCGGTCGAGTTGCATAGTGTCATCGTCATTCCGGGAGATGGCATAGGCCCGGAGATAACCTCTGCGACCATCCGAGTTCTCGAGGCGACTGGCGTACCGTTTTCATGGGATTTCCGGAAGATCGGGAAGCTGGCCATGGAGGAACACGGTGAAGTCCTGCCCACCAGCGTGGTTGATGCGATAAAAGCTCGAGGTGTAGCGCTGAAGGGTCCCGTCACCACGCCCATAGGGAGCGGTTTTCGCAGCGCGACAGTCGGCCTGAGAGTGGCTCTCGGTCTCTATGCCAACGTCCGCCATATCCGGACCTGGCCTGGGGTGCGGCGGTGGGTAGACAGCGATACGGCCGAGAGCATCAAGCGGATCTCGCGGAGGGGATCGACCAATATTGCGGCGTTTGCCTTTGGGCGCTAAGTTCCAGACACAATGTGGAGCGTGACAGAAGGAAATACGCACTACTCCTTCGGCCTCATCAGCGGGAAGAGTATTACGTCGCGAATTGACGTCTTGTCCGTCAGCAGCATCGTCAAGCGATCTATTCCGATGCCCAGGCCGCCGGCCGGAGGCATGCCGTACTCAAGCGCCATGACATACTCTTCGTCCATGACATGGGCGTCTTCGTCGCCTTTGGACCGCTCGGAAGCCTGCTGCACAAACCGCGACATCTGGTCCTGAGGGTCATTCAGCTCAGAAAAAGCATTGGCGATCTCCCTGCCTCCCGCAAACGCTTCGAACCTGTGCACGATCCCCGGGTCATCCTTGGACCTCTTGGCCAGAGGCGAGACTTCCACGGGATAGTCCACCAGGAACGTTGGGCTGATCAGCGTGGGCTCAACGAATGTCTCAAGCGCCTTGTCGATGACGGTCGCCTTCGTGACCACCTTTTCCATCCTAAGGCCGAGCCGGTCCGCCACCCTCCCGGCTTCTTCATCTGTCTCGATCCTGGACATGTCCACTCCGCACTTCTGCTCGATCGCGTGGAGCAGGCGGATCCTGGGCCACGGCGGTGTCAGGTCCACCATATGCCCCTGGTACGTGATCGAAGACGTGCCCAGGACCTCGCGAGCGATGTTGTAGATCATGTCCTCGGTGAGCCGCATGATGTCCTCATAGTCCGCATAGGCCTGGTAGAGCTCTATCGATGTGAACTCAGGGTTGTGCTTGGTCGAAATACCTTCGTTCCGGAAGATGCGCCCGATCTCGTACACCTTCTCGAACCCGCCGACCATGAGTCTCTTGAGATGAAGTTCCGTCGCAATCCTGAGGTAGAGGTCGATATCAAGAGCGTTGTGGTGCGTCATGAAGGGCCGTGCGATTGTGCCGCCGGCTATGGACTGCATTGTGGGCGTCTCTACTTCGTAGAAGCCACGCGCATCCAGGTAATTGCGCATGGCACGGACGATCTTGCTCCTCACAAGGAAGGTTTCCATGACGTCCGGGTTTGTCGCAAGGTCAAGGTACCGTTGCCTGTATCTCAGATCAATGTCCTTCAGCCCGTGCCACTTCTCCGGCAGCGGTCTCAGCGACTTGCTCAGCAGCGTGAGTTCCGCCACATGCACGGATATCTCGCCGCGGCGTGTCTTGAACACCCTGCCTATGACGCCGACGATATCGCCGACGTCAAGCAACTCATACACGGCGTACTGGGACTGGCCCACGTCGTCAAGCCGGACGTAGATCTGGATGCGCCCACTCTGGTCCTGGAGATCCGCGAAGGAGGCCTTGCCGTGATGCCTGAGCGCCATGATACGGCCCGCTATGCTCACGTCTCTGCCTTCAACGGAATTAAAGCCGTCTTTTATGGCCTTAGCGCAGGAGGTTCTTTCGAAGCGAGCGCCGTAGGGGTCAACTCCCATTTCCCTCAGCTTGTCCAGTTTCTCGAGGCGAATAGCTCTTAGCTGGTCGACGTCTTGTTCCCGTATATCTTCATGCGCTTCACGCTGGGCTTCATCGGGCATAGATAATCAACCTTTCGGGTTTGCTGGGCTCCTTGCGGCCGCATCGTCGCGGTCAGCGGATCCTGGGGCTAGTACTCGATACCCACGATCTGGTACTTGAGCATCCCGACCGGAGCCGCAACGGATACGATCTTGCCTGCTTTCTCGCCGAGCACGGCTCTACCCACCGGGGATTCGTTCGATATCTTATTGCTCATGGGGTCGGCCTCCGCCGAACCGACGATGGTGTACGCGTGCACGTCTCCAGATTGCAGGTCCTTGAGCGTAATCCGGCAGCCGATGCCGGCGACGTCGTCCGGGCATTCCGCGCGGTCGTAGACCCGGGCGTTACGCAGGAGCTTCTCGATGGTTATGATGCGCCCTTCGATCCAGGCCTGCTCATTCTTCGCGGAGTCATATTCGGAGTTCTCGTTTATGTCTCCGAACTGACGCGCCTCCTTGATTCGCTCGGCAACTTCCCGGCGCCGGACGGACTTCAACAGTTCGAGTTCGTCCTCGAGCCGCTTCAGCCCCTCGCTGGAAAGGATGACTTCTTTCTGTGCCATCGAGGCGCTCGCTCCTTTTGTGAATGGGGTTGGTCGTGATAGAGCAGCATTGCACCCCAATATATGTAGGTATCACGCATTTTATAACGGCCGTGGTCAAAGGCTCTTTGTGACAACACCACGGGGCGCCAAAGCCCCGTGACACATACGAAGCACCCCGTCATTGACGGGGCTCACAGCACTTCTCCTGTTTTGGGCGAAATACATTATAGGTTAACCAAGCAAGGGTGTCAAGGTGGGTAAAGACACGGTATTGCGAGTGTTCCACACACTTGTGGTTTTCACGCCATGTCTTTCTAACGCTTGTTCCACTTTGCGCAGGTCGCGCGCGGATGGTCTGGAGAAAACCGTGGTTTCGGGCGACATCGAAGCCAGCGCAGCTTCAATGAGCGACGAGAGCGCGGGCGGTTCCACGACGACCGGGCTTCTCAGAGGCCGGGGCGTCTCGAGCACCGGCGATTGCACGACAGCGAGCTCAGGGCCCATACTTTGAGACCCGGCAGAAACCTGCCACGGCGGACGGAGTTCCACGAGGATGCTCCCCGGAGCAAGGGGCAAAGGCCGGCGATCAAGCTCACCATCCTGGAGTCCGGCTACCAGCACTATCCGTGATCGTGCACACGCATTAGCCACGGACTTGTGAATGCGTGACGCCACGCTGGAGTGACGCCAGAAGTCAGTTGCCATCCTCTCGAGTGCGGCGGGTTTGGCGCCCGCAAGGTTCACGCCCCGCACAGTCTCCGATAAGCACTGCGCCAGCGCGACCACCTCATGGAAAGACGCGCCGATGACAGCCATCTCGTACCCCGCCAGGCGCCTACCGCTTGCCGCGAAAAGCGTGTGCTCGAACGCCTGCAGAACACCGGCGGCGGCGACGGCCGCACCCGAAAGCCAGGTGGCGCCTCGCGCGTTGTCCGGTATGACCGGATCGATCGCCACGTGGGGCGGCGCTATCCGGCGCAGTTCCGTCGCTCCCCGCTCCACAGCCCTGTTCACCCGGGTGATATTGCGCGGCGCGATCATCTCTCTGGTAGCGGGCGCGACCACGATGCACCCGTCTTTTGCGCCGTGAATAAAACCACCCGGAACTTCGAAGGTCGCGGGTGGCAACATGCCGAGTATGTACTGGTGAAAGACCCTGGGCATCCAGGGCCGGACCGATTTCAGCGACTCAAACGAGCTGTACAGGGTCAAAAGCCCGTAGTCCATAGCGGCCCTCCGAGGGCCGCCTCGCGACCCTCTACCGGTTAAGCCACTCGATTCGTGGCCTCATGTTGAGTTTCTCTACCAGTTCCTCGTAGTCCGCAGGCGTAGCCTGTTTGCCTTTGCCCGTGAGCGCGACCAGCATGGCTTCCATGACGTTGACCCCGAACGACCTGCCGTCCATCTCCGGCGTCACCGTCGCGAGCAGAGATATGCCGCGCTGGGTCAGAAACTTCACGTCATCGTCGGTGATGGTGTTGGTGATGATGACCTTACCTTTCATATCAACAGGCATATGACTCTTTATGAAGTGGAAATCGCCGGCCACGATGTCTGCCCACTGGTACCAGTTCACGAACTTCGGCTCGTTCTTATCCTGTTGCTCGCCGGTTGGATACAGCATGCTGAGAGGAAGCCTGCATGCCACCGGGGCGATGAACTTCGCGAGGAAGTCCAGTGTGTCTGCGGAACGGATCATGACCGGTATACCCAGCGCGAAAGCCAGATCCCCGAGAGCCAGCTCACAGCCTCTTGCCGCCAGGGCATCGGCGAACCCGAAATGGCTCATCGCACTGACGATGAAAGCGTGCTTCTCTTTGAAATCCACTGCGCCGGTCTGAGAGAGTTCCTCAATGAGCCTGCGCTCAAGTATATGCTTGAGTCCTCCGCCATCTACCATCGGGGTGATTTTCGGGGCCTCTGCGATCGGGACAGCCGCCTGCAGCAGGTAGCCCTTTGTCCGTGCCCGGATCCAGAGGTCTATGCCACCCATGCCGAAGCATTCGACCTTGCCGTCGAGCTCCTTGATGAGGTCGACGGCACGCTTTATGTCGCCATCGACCCCTATGCGCTCAACCGACAACGTCTGGCCGAGGTAATCAACTACGACGGTCTTGTCTCTCTTGGAAGATCCCAGGCTAACACCGACAACACGTTTCACGCTCCGGACTCCTCCTCTTCGGGACGCGCCGCTTGTGGGCTCCTGAGAGTCCGGAGCATGTTCCGGAGCAACTCAGGGTCGACCCGCACGTCTCCCCTTATCGGCGAATGGCCGAGCGTTATGGTCAGCACTTCTTTGTCGAGAAGGCTTCGCATAAGGCCGAGCCTCATATCGGACGCCATGACTATCACGGTGTCGTATTGCCGGACGTCATTGATGATCCTCAACAGGTCGTTCAGGACCGCCAGACCATCGCGGTCCTTCACGAAATCCCAGCGCTCTTTGTCGGTCATGAGAAGCGTGAAGTCCACGCCTTCTTCGCGTGTAACCTGCTCGATCTCGCTTTTGTTGCCGACCGGGAAGCCGACGATGGCTATCGTCTTGCCTTTCCTGATCTCGCCGAGACCCTCGAGCCGGGAAACAAAGGTCCTGTCGGTCCCGAGCTTGTTCGCCACTTCCTGTTGCGACATGCCCTGGTACCTGAGGTCGAGGATCCGCTCGACCGAGCGGTCGATCTTGGATCGTGACACGAGCTTATCGCCGATACGGAACAGGTCCATGCGAATCCCCTCTGTGCTCAATAATGTGCACGTTTCCATTTTACCAGCGTTTACATAAGCTCGCAAGGCTGGCAGGATTTAGTGTCGTGGACTTCTCGCGGAAGGTGGCGGCGTGGGTGGGTGAGGAGACGACCTCTAGTGCCAGGGGCTCGGCGGAAAGCGGTTGAGGACCCTCCTCAAGTACTTCTGGGCGAGCGGGTTGTCGTCATGGAGCATTCCCTTCCTCAGTCCCTGTAGCGCCCGGAGCCCTATCTCCGACGTGAGCTCGAGCTCGTCGGTGAGCTGCGAGAGGGCTTTTCGTCTCGCAGTCTCGAGGGACTCGATCACGGACTGGCCGCTTTCAATACCCTCGACCATCTCCTTTGCCAGGTAGAAATGGGCAAGGTTCGTCATGGGGTTCCCACAGGCGCCGGTGCTCGTCACGCCGAAGATCTCCGGCCGCTTCAGCTTGTACCCTATCTCGACAGAGGCCTCAAGCTCGCGGCCTTCCTGAGCTATGGCCCTGGCAAGCGTCTTGGGCGTGCACATCGCGTATGTCTGCAGGGCGCGGATGATGGCGTGCTCTATCGTGTGCGCCTGCTCGGGAGATGTGATGCCGCCCACGTTTCCCTCGATGTGCACCTCGCCGCCGGATTCGTATTCCACCCCATAGATCATCACCGGCAAGTCGTGGGGCGATTTCATCTCGGTATTCCCGCCCAGGGGCTGCCAGCCTGCGCCGTCAATCACCGGGTACTGCTCAGCCCTCAGGTCTGAGACGTCCAGTCTCTTGATACCGGCCGCAATCATGAGGTTGCCCTGCGACCCAACCCTACTGACGCGGACCCTCTCTTCACCGAGGACGCGGGCGAAAAGCGCACTTATTCGTGTCTGGGGGCCATACAGGAAAACATCCTGCACCCAGATTGAAAGGATCCGGGTCAGCACGCCGGCAGGGTAGATGCTGCCGCCGGACGGGTCGTAAGGGCAGAGCACGACTGTCGAATCCGGTCCCATCTCGGACAGCATCCTTGCCGTCAGCGGGTCCAGGAATATCCCTGTGACCTCGCCGCCTCCGGGGCGCGGCAGCACGCCGTTTATTACCGGAACGAGATACTGGTCCATCAGCCTCGACTCTCCTCCAGACGCTGCCGGAACGATTCCAGGATAGCCTCGACCGCACGAGCGTCTTTCGCGACGTTCACCCGGTCCTTGACCTGGGCGCTTCCTGGAAGACCTTTAAGGTACCAGCCGGTATGCTTCCGCATGAGCGGAACGCCGGCCTTCTCCCCATAACGGGCAATGGCCAGGTGGAGGTGTCGCAGGGCCATGTCGATCCTGTCACCGGAACCGGGAGTCCTGTACGCCTGCCCTGACAGCAGGCTCCCTGCGTTTTCGAATATCCACGGGTTGCCCAGCGCTCCGCGCGCTACCATCACGGCATCGCAGCCGGTGCGCTCCAGCATGCTCTCTACATCCTCGGGCCGCCAGACGTCGCCGTTGCCGATAACGGGAACGGAGACCGCATCTTTCACGCGCGTGATCACGTCCCAATCGGCCTTCCCTGAATACATCTGTGTGCGCGTCCTGCCATGGACCGCTATGGCTGAGACCCCTGCCTCCTGGCAAGCGAGGGCGAACTCGACTGCGTTCTGGTGCTGGGCATCCCATCCCTTGCGTATCTTCACGGTGACCGGAAGGGGCGATGCGTCCTTGACGGCGCGGATCACTTCCTGAGCTTTTTCGGGCTCAAGCATCAGTGCGCAGCCTTCACGGTTCTTGATGACCTTGGGCACGGGGCAGCCCATGTTTATGTCGAGGAAATCCGGGCCCGCCTCGGCGGCCAGCAGCGCAGCCTGTCGCATCACTTCCGGCTCCCGCCCGAATACCTGCGCGCCCACAGGATGCTCGGCTTCGGATATCTCGAGTATCTCCTGCGACTGCTTGTTGGAGTAGATGAGCCCATTGGCCGAGACCATCTCCGTGTACACGCAGGATGCGCCGTGCTCGATGCAGATGGACCGGAACACAACATCCGTTATCCCGGCCATCGGCGCGAGCACGACACGGCCGTGCACGACGACGTGCCCAATCCGAAAACCATCCTCCAGGGGCTCAAGAGCCATTTAGACTGTCGGCTTCAGTCCTTCCCTCTTTACGAAATCTGCCATGAGGCTCATGGTCTTCTCCATGAGCGGTATACATATGGTGCCCTTTACATTGCGCCTGGCCATATCGTCGTGACCTTCAGGTGTGCTGGGGTCCACCCCTACCAGGTCACGGCAGTTCACTGTGCCGGCCAGTTCCCGGAACTCGCCCATGAACTTCCTTGCGAGCCTGACCGCGGCTTCTTTACGCTCAAGGTCTGAGCCCTCTGCCGTGCCGACAAGAAACCCGAGCGCCATCAGGCTCCCGGTCAGGATGCCGCAGTGAGCGCCGGTCCGGCCGATTCCGCCCCCATAACAGGATGCGATGCGAGCATCGACGCCGTAACCCCAGTGCTGGCTGAGCGCAAGCAGTGAGGATTGTGCGCAGTTAAGCCCGGTCTTGAAAATGGCTGTTGCGTTGTTTACCAGGTCACCTGTCTCCGCCATCTGCCATAACCTCCAAAATGACTGCTACCACAGACTATTCGACTCCGGGGCATGTTTACCCTCGACCGGAGAAGGGGAAAATACTTCTGGCGAGGAAAAGCCTGGCAGAAAAACCCGAGGAGGTTTCGCCTGATGAAAGTCACTTTCCTCGGACATGCGTGCTTCCTCTTCGAGGAGGCAGGCACGTCGTTACTGACAGACCCGTACCTTGAGGGCAACCCGCAGGCCTCCGCCCGGCCGACTGAGGTCAACCCCACATATATCCTGGTCTCGCACGCCCACAGCGACCACCTTGGTGACGCAGTGGACATTTCGAAGCGAACCGGGGCTACCATCATCAGCACCGCCGAAGTCGCGCGAGCCTGCCAGGAGAAAGGCGCCAAGACATACGGCATGCACATAGGCGGCAAGAAGCAGTTTGACTTCGGGTTCGTGCGCATAACGCCAGCGTTCCATGGGTCAGGCGTCTCCGGTGGTCATGCGTGCGGCTTCATCTTCAAGCTCGGCGAGAAGACCGCGTATTTCGCCGGAGACACTGGCGTGTTTGGCGACATGGAACTGCTTTCGCGGCTGGAGAGCATCGACCTGGCCCTTCTGCCGATCGGCGACAATTACACCATGGGACCGGACGATGCCGTGGTGGCGGTCGAGCTTCTGAAGCCGAAAGTGGCTGTGCCGATGCACTATTCAACGTGGCCGCATATCAAGGCGGACCCCGCGGAGTGGAAGAGAAAAGTCGAGGCTAAGGTTCCGGCCACGGAAGTCATGGTGGTGGGACCGGGCCAGAGCATCGAGATCTAGCGCTCGCTCGCCGTCCGCACGCAGGCAAGGACTTCCTTCGATGAGCATAGAATTCACCCGAGGTTCGAGCTTTTCGAAGGGAGTGAGGTTCTTGCCGAAGATAAGCGGCGGAGAAGCCATTGTCGCGGCACTGGAGGCGAACGGCGCAAAAGCCGTCTTTGGGATACCCGGAGTTCACAACCTGAGCATATATGACGCGCTCATCGACTCAAGCCTTGAGCACTACGTCACACGTCACGAACAGGGCGCGGGCTTCATGGCAGATGGGTACGCTCGAGCTACAGGGAAACCGGGCGTGTGCCTTCCGATCACGGGACCCGGCATCACGAACATGTCCACTGCTATCGCCCAGGCGTTTTCGGACTCTTCTCCGCTCGTGGTCATATCGAGCCAGATAGATGCCAACCTCTGCGACCAGCGAAAAGGCACCCTGCACGAGCTGAAAGACCAGCTCGCGCTTACTGGACAGCTCACCGAGTGGAACGCGCGCGCTCTCACGCCAAAACAGTGCGCGGATGAGGTGTTCAAGGCTTACGCCTGGCTGGCCGTAAGAAGAGGCAGGCCCGTCCACATCGAAATCCCGCTGGACGTGCTGGCAGCAAAAGATGACGTCTCGTTGCCGGCTTCGGATGCTCCGCTTTACCCGCCGCTCCGGCCCGATGAGGAGGAGATCGAAAAGGCGGCAGCGCTCATCGCCCGCTCCCGGACGCCGGTGATATACGCTGGAGGTGGTGCGCTGGCGTCGGGCGCCGGCGATGCTCTGTTACGGCTCTCGGATGCCCTGGGCGCGCCCATCATCCTGACCTGCCAGGGCAAGGGCGCAGTACCTGAGGATCACCCCGCAGTGCTGGGAAATAACCTGCAGGACCCGCTGGTCCAGAAATTCCTGGAGAAATGTGACCTGACAGTGGCCATCGGCACGCATTTCGGCGCTCACAACACGTCAAACTGGAAAACCAGGTTGCCCGGTCCCATCATCCACATGGACGTAGACAGGGACGAGTTCCAGCGAAACTATCCCGCCGCGGCAACGGTGTGGAGCGATGCGAAGCTCGGGATTGAGGCGCTGCTCCAGGCCCTTCCCGGCCATGGAACGTCCGGCCTGCTCGATGAGGTGCCACGTGTCAAGGCGCAGGTGTGCGAGTCCTTTGCGAAAGGCAATGCCTGGGAAGTTGAGTACACAGGCATCATCCGGAATGCGCTCGGACGCGACGGTATCCTTGTGTGCGACATGACCGCGCTGTGCTACCCGGCCACTCGCTGCTACCCGGTCTATGAACCTCACACGTTCATGTTCCCGCGCGGGCTCGGCACCCTGGGTTTTGCGCTGCCAGCTGCCATGGGCGCCAGGGTCGGTCGCAAGGACAGGAAAGTCGTGGCGATCGCTGGAGACGGCGGTTTCATGTTCACCTGCCAGGAACTCGCCATAGCGGCCCAGTATAACCTGGGAGTCGTCCTGGTGCTCGTGAACAGCAGCAGTTATCATGTGGTCAAGAGGAACCAGATCCGCGTGTTCGGGGAGAAGCGGACCATAGACGTGGATCTCAAGAACCCGGACTTCGGCAAAATGGCAGACTCGTTCGGAGTCTGGTACAGGCGCGCCCCCAATGCCCAGGACTTCCAGCGCGGGCTGGATGAGGCGCTGAAGCACGACGGTCCTGCAATGATCGAAATCCCGTTCGGGTCCGCATAGCCCGGGCGTCCTGGAGGTCGAACGATGAGTCTTTCGCATATACAAACCAAGTTCGCGTCTGTCTCGCGGAGCCGGGCCGGGCGCCCGGAGGCCCGTGCCAGGCTGAGGAGCGACAACATCCAGCTAGCTTACGGTTACCCGTTTCCCGGTTCTTTCCCCATTGACCAGTTGATCAGCTCTGCATCGCGGGCGCTGGAGCGGGAAGGGACTCGCGCACTGCAATATGGCGGAGGCCCGTCTGTGAGAGACCTCCGGGCGCTCCTGACCCGCCGGCTGAAGAGCCGCGGTATGAACATAGCTGACCACCAGGTCATGGTCACCACCGGGTCAAACCAGGCCATCGATCTGATAGCCAAGCTGTTTCTCGAGAAGGGCGACCGCGTACTGGTCGAGGGCCCGACTTTCTTCGCCGCGTTGAGGATCTTCGAGAGCTACGAGACTCAGATATCCGGTATGCCGCTGGATGACCAGGGCCTGGACACAGACTTCCTGGCTGCGTGGCTTGAGAAGGAGAGGGCTTTGGGTAAACCCTCGCCGAAGCTCTTCTACGTCATTCCCAACTACCAGAATCCAACGGGTACAACCCTCCCGCTCGCCCGCAGGGAGAAGCTCTTGGCGCTGGCGAGCGAGTACGACTTCATCGTCCTGGAAGACGACGCATATGGCGAGCTGTACTTCGACAATCCTCCGCCCCAGACGCTTCGTTCTATGGACACCGAGGGGCGCGTGGTGTACACAGCCACGTTCTCAAAGATAGTGGCCCCCGGCGTCCGGCTCGGCTGGGCCGTCGGCGTTCCCGAGGTCATTGCCGGAATGTCGGCGCTGAAGACCGATGGCGGCACCGGTCCGCTCGCGCAGGCAATCGTATACCACTTCTGCGACAGCAACTCGCTGGATGAGCGGATTGTCTGGCTGAGGTCGCAGTATCGCGAGCGGTGGAGCGCCATGAGGGAAGCGTTGCTTGAGCATATGCCGCACGATGCCACGTTCACCGAGCCCCATGGGGGGTTCTTCACCTGGCTGACGGTCCCGGGCGTAGACACGAGCGCCATATACAATGAAGCGGTCGAGAGTGGTGTGACGTATGTCGAGGGCCGCTCCTTCTTCCCCGATGAGCGGGGCGAGGAGTCGATGAGGCTCTGCTTCAGCTACTGTGACGGTGCTCTGATCCAAGAGGGCATCAGGCGCCTCTCTGAGGTTATCAAAAAGCACAAGAGTTAGCTCCACTGGCGCTGCCGTCAAGGCTGGCGAACTCCTATCCTGCACAGCAGCAACTCGGCAGGGGCTTGGCCATGACCACCGCTGTCTCCGGGCACGCGCTGGCGAATTCGACTGACTGCAGGACAGGCCCGGTCACGCTCGCCCTGTCTATTCGCGCAAACCCGCGCCGCTCGAAGTACTTGTCGGCCGTGGTCGTCAACAGGTAGAGTTCAGAGCAACCGGCATATGCAGCTTCCGCCGTGATGGCCTCCACAAGGCGGGCGCCCGTCCCCTTTCCCCGCTCGTCCGGCTTCACACAGAGAGAGCGGAGAAGCCCCTGGTTCTCGTATACTTCAAGCCCCACGGCACCGAGGATCGCGTGCTCAGGGCCTTCCACCACGAGGAAGTGGGCGAACTGGTCTTCAACGCCGTCAAGCGGAAGGCCTGATGCAGAGAGCAGGTCAAGCACCTGCGGGAGGTCGCCCGGTTCAGAGGCTCGGAGTTCTCCATGCTCGGCGCCGGCAAGCGGTTTGCGAGCGGAGACGAATGCCGCCCCGAGCCTCAACCCCGGCGCTCCTGGAATGTGGCCTCCGTACCACTGGTCCACGTGAACCGACGGGTTCTCGAGTCCGGCCTTGCGGAGCCTCTCCTCGTACTCCTTGACCTCCATCGAACCGGCTATGCACTCGCACCATAACCCGGCGTCCGCCTGTACCCCTGCGGGAACGGCTGCCGACGCAACGGTGTCGTGAACTGCCAGCCTCCCACCCGGGCGCAGCACGCGGTGGACCTCGCGGAGAACCGCATCCTTGTCGGGCGACAGGTTGATGACGCAGTTGGAGATGACCACGTCCACCGAGTCGTCGGGCAGGGGGATTGACTCCATCGTGCCCTTCACCAAGACTACGTTGCGGGCGCCGGCTTTCTGCCTGTTCAGCTGGGCCAGCCTGAGCATTTCGTCTGTCATGTCAAGACCGTAAACAAGACCTGCGGGCCCCACGAACTGCGCCGCCCGTATCACATCGGCACCCACCCCGCAGCCGAGGTCCAGCACGTCCTCACCCTCGTGGAGCTCTGCTCTCGGTATGGGGTCGCCGCACCCGAACGATGGGCCCACGAGGTCCGGGACACTCGTGCTGCAGCACGAACTTGCCGCTTCAGAGCAACAGCCGGTCGCCGCTTTACCGTAGCGCTGCCGTACTGCGTCGTATACCTTGCTTTTTTCGTCGCTCATCGTAACCCGCCTTTCGACAGAAGGATTGAACATGCCGCCGAAGTCCCGGCAGAAATCCGTAATGAGAGGCTTGTTGATGGAGTAGTAAGTCCACTTGCCCCTTGGGGTCTCAGTGACCAGCCCCGCTTCCTTCAGTATCTTGAGGTGATAGGACGCGCGCGACTGGCCCACCTTGAGCGCATCTATCAGGTGGCAGACACACAGGGCGCCCGGCACCGCAAGATCGCC
>Ga0315277_10007551_pt1 | contig 14107 bp, 11 predicted proteins | sample YL17G05_15_MG_FD_203695 | JGI IMG/M metagenome (GOLD analysis project Ga0315277, IMG submission 203695) | Sediment microbial communities from Yellowstone Lake, YNP, Wyoming, USA - YL17G05_15 | ecosystem: Environmental > Aquatic > Freshwater > Lake > Sediment | place: USA: Wyoming | collected... | reverse complement strand
AGAGGGGCAATTGATGATTGATGATTGATGATCGAAGGACGTAGACTCAACCCTCAACCTTCAACTCTCAACCCCCACACTGGACATCTGCCTGACGGCGCGGTAAGATCGAGCGTCGTCATTCCCCGCGAACGCCGAGAATGGCGACCCGGCTTGGATCAGGGGTCTGGCTGTGAACAACTCGTCTATCGCGAATCCCGCGTTGGCGGAAGGCCGGTCCGAGCGTGCCGCCTTCTTCTGGTGGGCGTGCACCGAGACGGGCGTCATCGCCTATTTCTTCACCGCGGTGGTGGTTCTGTGGAGCGTCTACCTGGGGCTCGACCTACCCGGGGGCCTCGGCCAGCGGCCCCCGTCGTCGAGAAGCGTGTCGGGTGACGACCCGTTTCTGGTCGCTACGACCCGTTGGGACGGGCAGCACTACCTTGAGATCGCCTCGCAGGGCTATTCCTACGAGCCGGACCGGGCGTCGAGCGTGGCCTTCTTCCCGCTCTATCCGATGCTGGTCGCAGCGGTTTTCCGCGGCACGGGAATGCCGCTGGAGTGGGCCGGCCTGCTCGTCGCGCACGTGTTGTTGATCGCCGCGTTTGTGCTCCTGGCCGCGTACGCAAGCCAACGCTACGCGCGGGCGTCGGGGCAACTCGTCGCCTACGCCGTGCTCGCCTTCGGCGTGTTCCCGACGACGTTCTTCATGCGGATGAGTTACAGCGAGTCGACGTTCCTGGTGCTGGCCCTGCTGGCGATGTTCGGCATGGAGCGGGGCTGGCGGCCGATCGTGGTGGTGGCGATTGTAGGGCTGGCCACCGCATCGCGGTCCGTGGGCGTGGCCTTGGTGCCGGTGGTTTGGCTGTACGTTTGGCGCCGGGCGGAGGCGGGCCCTCACCCCCAGCCCCTCTCCCGCAAGCGGGCGAGGGGAGTTCTGAACTGGCTCTCCCGCAAGCGGGAGAGGGGAGGTTTGGATGAGCTCTCCCGCTCAGCGATTTCAGAACCTTCCGGCCCTCACCCCCAGCCCCTCTCCCGCAAGCGGGAGAGGGGAGTCTTGAACCGGCTTGCGCGAATCGCATGTTTGACGCCCGTGGCCCTGTGGGGGTTGCTGGCCTACATGGCCTTTCAGTACGCGGAGTTCGGCGAGCCCCTGGCGTTTGCCAAGACACAGAGCCATTGGCGAGGGCGGCCGGACGTGCCTTGGGGCGAGAAGGCCCTGGCCCTGGCCGCCTGGGAGCCGATCTGGTCGGCCTACATGCCATCGTCGCCGGGCTACGCCGGGCGCTACGCGCGAGAGTTGCCCGCGTGGTGCAATCTGCAGATGGCCAACCCGGTCTTCTTTGTTGCCGCCGCGGCACTGGTTGGCTTGGGGGCGGCCAAGCGATGGCTTTCGGGCCGGGAGATCCTCTTGGCTGCCGGGCTGCTGCTGATCCCCTACGTTACCCGGGGCTTCGACATGTGCATGGCCAGCCAAGGTCGTTTCGCGGGCGTGGTCTTTCCCGTGTACCTGGTGCTGGGCCGGCTGCTGTGTGGTGCGCCGCCGGTCGTGGCGGTGGGGGTCTTCGCGTTGTCGGCTGTGTACTTGGCGGTCTACGCTGCGCTGTTCGCCGCCGGGTATGTGATGATCTGATCTGCGGGAGGCATCGCCATGAACCGCCTTGCCCAGCCTTGTCGATCCGCCTTCACGATCATCGAGTTGCTGGTGGTGATTACCGTGATCGGGATTCTGATCGCGCTCGTCGTGCCGGCGGTGCAGGCGGCGCGGGAGGCGGCCCGCCGGGCGACTTGCCAGAATAACCTCCGGCAGCTTGCCCTGGCCACCAACAGCTTTCACGCCGACCACCAGCGTTTTCCGCCCGGCCAGTGCGGAGGGAAATACAAATTCGGCCCCGATTCGTGGTGCTGGAGCTGGCTGGCGCGGCTGCTGCCCTACTTGGAGTGCAAGACCCTGTTCGACCAGGGAGACGTGCCCAGACAGACGCTCAGGCAAAGTGGCATTGCCGCCCAGCCGGTGGCGGTGTTCCTCTGCCCCAGCGATCCTTACAGTTGGCAAGGCCCGCGGGCGGACGCCAGAAACCTGGAAGGTCTTCCCGTCGGCCAGACGAACTACAAGGGCGTGAGCGGGGCCAACTGGGGCAGCGACGGCAGCCAACAGACCAACAACATCGGCACGCAATGGCCCAACGCGGGCACGAACGGCTCCTGGGACGGCCTGGAGCACGGCGACGGGATCATGTGGCGGAGCGACATCCTGACGCCCGTCGCTGCCCAGCACGTCCGCGACGGGCTGAGTCAGACCTTCATGATCGGCGAGGACCTGCCGGAGAAGAACCGCTGGTGTTCGTGGCCCTATGCCAACAACGCCTACGGCACCTGCGCCATCCCACCGAACTTCACGTACCGCGATCCGAATTGGTGGCCCAACACGCACTCCTTCCGCAGCGCCCATCCGAGCGGGCTGGACTTTGCCATGGCCGACGGATCGGTGCATTTCATTGAGCAGGGTATCTCCCTGCAAGTATACCGGGCGCTGGCCACGCGGGCGGGCAAGGAAGCGCCGAGCGACTACTGATCTGCAGCGATCAACCGTCTCTTGACCCGGCCGAAGGTGGCGTAGAGCGACGGGACGAGGAACAAGTTCATCAGCGTCGAGGAGAGCAGCCCGCCGAGGATGACCAGGGCCACGGGGTACTCGATCTCGTGGCCGGGGCGGTTGCCGCCGACGGCCAGCGGCAGCAGGGCCAAGGCCGCGGTGAGCGCCGTCATCAGGATGGGCGCCAGCCGCTCTTCGGCCCCGCGGACGGTGAGTCGATCGCCAAACTCCATGCCCTCTTCCTCTTCGAGATGGCGGAAGTGGCTGAGCATCATGATGCCGTTGCGGACGGCGATGCCCACCACGGTGACGAAGCCCACCAGCGAGCCGAGTGACAGGCAGAAGTCGTCGGCCGAGATCGTGCGGGACGCCCACGGCCGCTGCAACCAGGAGAACCTGATTGCCCAGCTCCAGAGCGGGGTGAAGGCGTTGGCCATGCCGGTGGACAGCCTGGTGAGCAACTGGGCTTACATGGTGCTGGCCGCGGTGGCCTGGAACTTGAAAGTCTGGTCGGCGTTGCTGCTGCCGGAGCAGGGCCGCTGGGCTCACAAGCATCGGGAAGAAAAGCAGACGCTGTTGAAGATGGAGTTTGCCACGTTCTTGCAAGCGATGGTTCAGCTCCCGGCGCAGATCGTCCGCAGGGGCCGGCGGATCGTGTATCGGCTGTTGTCGTGGAACCCGTGGCAACAGGTCTTCTTTCGCCTGCTGGATCAACTCCGTCTGCCGCTGCGATTTTGAGGGAATCGCCCTGGAAGCCGGAGTCCGGATGCTCCGGTGCAGCCGCGGCGCCGAGCCCCGAAAGGAACCCCGAACCATGCAGCCCCTGACAACCCCAACGGTCCTCTCCAAGCCTTCACCGGCTCGGCCGGAAAAACTCCGCCGATCGCCGAGCACCATAAACCACGTGCTTCGGCAAAGGACTTCACGCTTGTTTTGGGCCTAGACTACCGGGCTCTTGCGCACTATTCGGATGCTGGTGTTCGGTAAACGCATAGTGTGCAAGCAGTGCCGGGCGTTGATGCAGGTTCCCGACGGGACGCAGAGCCTGCGTCCCCAGCCGCATAGGCGTCTGGTTCGCGCGAGTTCACCCACCCAGATCCTGCATCAGCCGGTGAAGTACAGGTACGCCGCCAGGATCGCCAGCAGCACGATCACCGAGACCGTGACCTCCCTCCAGTCCCAACTGGCTCTCGAGGCCGCCCTGTGTTCCGCGGTCACCGTGCCGTAGGTCAGTCCCGCGATCTTCTCCAGCGAGGGGGCCTTGGTCAGGTAGCTGACGACGATCATCACCACCACCGAGACGACGAACACGAACAGGCTGTAGTACTGGAAGTAGACGTTGTTGAGGATCCAGAAGAAGGAGCCCTCGGGGTATCCGGCGAACTGGCCGTACACCTTCTGGAAGAAGGGCGTGTCTTTCAGGGCCACGGGCGTGTCGATCGCCAGGCGGAACACGCCGAGCAGGAACCCCACGATCAACGCCGCCAGGCAGCCCTTGGCGTTGAGGCGCTTGATGAACACGCCGAAGAAGAAGACCACGAAGATCGGCGGGGCGAGGTATCCTTGCACGGTCTGGAGATAGTCGTACAGTCCCCTCGCCCCTTGGATCACCGGCACCCAGGCCAGGCCGATCAGCACCATCACCGTGGTGGCGATCCGCCCGATCCAGACGAGCTGGTGCTGCGAGGCCTTTGGCCGGAACTTCTGATAAAAGTCCATGGTAAACAGCGTGGAGGAGGCGTTGAAACAGCCGGCCAGGGAACTCATCAGCGCCGAGAGCAACCCGGCCACCACGATCCCGCGTACCACGGGCGGCAGCACGTGCTTGACCATCAGCGGGAAGGCCGCCTGGCAGCCTGCAGGGTCGAGCCGGCCTTCCTTGTAGAGGGCCTGCCGGAGCAGTTCGTTCTGGCCGCTCTCGGCCAGCGCGAAACAGATCATGCCCGGGATGATGAAGATGAAGACCGGCAGCAACTTCAGCAGTGACGCGCAGATGGCGCCGCGGCGCGCTACGCGCTCGTTGGGAGCCCCCAAGGCCCGCTGCACGATGTACTGGTCGGTACACCAGTACCACAGGCCGATGATCGGGGCACAGAAGAGCATGCCCAGCCAGGGATAGCTGCTGCCTTCGCCCTTGAAGTAATACGCCTGCCTGGTGACGCGGCCCTCGGAATCCTTCTCCAGGACCGGGTCCCAGGTCCTCTCCACGCCCTTGGGCACCAGCGGTTTCCAGAGATTAAAGCCTTCGTTGTAGTCCTGGGCCACGTCGGACCCCTTGTAGGGCGCCTTTCGCAGCTCACCCCAACCGCCCAGCTCGATCAGTCCGAACACGGTGAGCAGCATCGAGCCGATGATGAAGATGACCGTCTGAAGGGCGTCGGTATAGGCCACCGCCCTCAACCCGCCCAGGATGGTGTAGACGCCCGTGAAGATGATTACCAGGAACGAGCCGATCCAGAAACTGTCGATCACTGCGTTGCCCACCGTCAACTCCAACTCCGGCAGCAGTGTGCGAAAGACGATCCCGCCGGCGTAGATGCCCACCGCGATCTTCGTCAGTACGTAGGCCACCAGCGAAATGATGGAGAGGACCCAGCGGGCGGTGGGGCTGAAGCGCTTTTCCAGGAACTCCGGCATGGTGTAGACCATCGAGCGCATGTAGAAGGGGACCATCACCCAGGCCAGGATCAGCAGGCACCAGGCGTGCAGCTCGTAGTGGGCCATGGCCACGCCGTCGGTGCAGCCGGAGCCGGCCAGACCCACCAGGTGCTCGGAGCCGATGTTCGAGGAGAAGATCGACGCCCCGACGAGGAACCAGCCGAGGTGCCGGCCGGCCAGGAAATAGTCGTCTGCCGTATCCTTGCCCTTGCGGAGCGTCCAGAGGGTGATCCCCACCAGTGCCCCAAAATACAGGGCGACTACGATCCAGTCCAACGGGTGCATGAGTTGTTCCTTTCAGAGTTGCCCCGGGTGGCTGGGGTCGAACGAAGTGAGCCCCCAGCCTTCCGGCTTCCCGGGGGCTCGCCGACCAACGCTTCGCGTCGGTGCCCGTCGACCCCGGCCACCCACCATATTCGTCATTCCCCAAACGGCAGCCGCGGCGTGTACAGCCCTGGCGCGTCTTGGGTCGCATGGTACACGTCCATGCCCAGGTAGTTGCCCAGCGCCTCCCACAGCACGTTGCCCACGTGCGACTGGGTAATCGCCACGTGGTGCGGAAAGTGCCTAAGCAGCACGTCGCGGTAGAGGCGCTGGAGGTTCGGCACCCGGCACCAGCCGTAGGCCCCGAAGGTCTCGGCCGGGTTGTCCTCAATCTTACCTTCGGCGATGGCCGCCTTCCAGGTGCCGTTCGAGGCGTCCTCCGGGCCGCCCTCGGGGCCTTGGGTGACGCGGCAGAGCGTCAAGGGTGCAGGCCTGGCGACAAACTCCACCGTGCCCACCGCGTCTTCGTACTTTGCCCCGCCGCTGGAGACCATAATCTCATGCACGCCCAGCTTGGGCTGCGACTTGGCGAAGGCCTTGGGGAACACGCCGCAGTGCCAGATGTTGGCCAGTTCCTCGTCCTCGTTATGCAGGTTGTTCCAGTCGGCCAGTGCGGCGGGCGTGCCGCTGGCCAACTGGCAGGCGTGCATCGAGAGGGTGCCCAAGATGTCCGATTCGCAGGCGCACGGCAGGCCCTCGTCGCCCAGCCGGCTCATCGTCGCGCAACTGCACACGCCGTAGTTCGCCTGGATCGAGCTCCAGCACTGGACGGCGAAGGCGTCGATCGCGCTGTCTTGCTGGAAGCGGCGGAGGAACAGTTCCAGCTTGGCGCTCCGCAGTATGCTCTGGGAGCTTACGCCCGAGACGTCGGCATACTGGCCGATCGCCGCGACGATCTTCTGCACCTCGGGGTCGTCGTCGGCCAGCGCGCGGGCACCGGCGATGGCCTCAGAGAGGTCGAGCACCACGGTGGTCGGGCCGAGCCGCTGCAACTGCTTCTCGTCGAAGCGACAGGTCCAGAAGGCCTCGGGCCGGGCGCCGATCTGTCCGTAGCGGGCGTTGCGGATTCCGCCCACCACGCGGCAGACCCGCACAAACCAGTCCAGATCCTTGGCGAAGGACCGGTCGGTGGGAAAGCAGATCGGGCGGCGGGCCACGCTGTACTTCGCCCCGATCTGGCGGAGGGCCTCGCCGATGGAAAGCAACCCGCAGAAGGCGTCGCGGCGGGGGGTGTTCCTGGTCAGCGTTTCTTCCTCCTGGCAGCCGAAGATCAGCACGGGCACGTCGAGCCTGGCCTGGCGGACGGTCCAGGCGGCGGACTGCTCGTCGCCGAAGTTGACGGCCCCGATGACGATGCCCCGCACGCCGGCGCGGCGGAACAGCTCGGCACAAAGCTCGGCTTCCTGGCGGTTCTGCACGCAGCCGACCTTGGTCTGGTCGGTGTCGGGGACCACCACGTCGATGCCCAGCTCCTGCATGGCCTGGATGGCCTGCCCGCGCATCTTGGCGGCCAACTCGGCGCTGAAGAAACCGCGGTTGGCGGGGACGAAACCCAACGCAATCTTGTCTGGGAGGATACTCATCTGTCGACTCCTGGTAAGTGTCGTGGCACGGCAGCAGCGGCCGTTGATGCTCAGAAAGAGAATGCAGCATCCCGTTTAGCGGCCGACGGCACGTCGGCCCGGAGAAATGCCCCCGTCGCCGTGCCGGCGACGGCTAAACGACTTCGCATTAGCTTTCTGAGCATCGATAAACGTCGATCTATTATGCGTGTGTGGCGGAACGATTCATTTCTGTCCGTAACGATGGTGGTAGCGGTCGTACCATTTCTCGGCTTCCTTGGGCGGGATTGCGCGGGGCTGGCCGAGCTGCATGGCCAGGTACACGGTCCGGGCCACGTCCTCGGTCATCACGGCGACCTTCAGCGCAGCCCGGGGCGAATCGCCCCAGGCGAACGTGCCGTGATTGGCCAACAAGATCGCCGGGGCCCGATTGCGGCATCTCAGAATGGCCTGGCCGATGTGATCGCCCTCGTTGTCCATGTATGGTGCACAAGGGATCTCGGCGCCGAACTCGTCGGCGATGGCCGTCAGGCACAAGAGGATCGGTTTGCCGACCGCGGCAAACGCGGTGGCGTAATTGCTGTGGGTGTGGATCACGCCGGCCACGTCCGGAAGGTTGCGATAGAGGAAAAGGTGATGCGGCAGGTCGACGCTGGGGCGCAACCGGGAATCGATCACTCGGCCCGTCGCCAGGTCCACCTCGACCAGGTCTTCCGGGCAGAGCTTGTCGTAGTCCACGCCGGAGGGCTTGATCAGCAGCCGCCCGCTGGGGCGGTCCAGCCCGCTGGCGTTGCCCGAGTGCATCGTCACCAGCCCGGCGGCCGGCAACATCTTGTTGGCGTAGCAGACTTCGTTACGAAGCTCGTCCAGGTTCATCGCTTGCGGCCGTCGTTGTCAGTTATCAGTTGTCACTTATCAGTTGTCAGTTCTCAGTCTTGGGCTTCGAGTTGCCCTAAGCCAAGAACTGATAACTGATAACTGACAACCCTGTGCCCGAGGCTATTACCCTTTGCGTGTTCGATTGCGAATGGCGATCAAGTCCTTCATCACGCGGTCGAGTTGGCCCTTGAAGCCGGTGGTGCCGAAGCCGTCGTGGAGGGTGTGGTAGAGCTGGTAAAGCTGGGCGTAGACGGCTGCCGCGGCCTTGTTGGGGCGGTAGACCTTGTCCTTCACTCCGGTCATCTTCCGCTGCGCCTGCTCGGTGGTCTTGTAGGCGCCGCCGACCACGGCGCCGAAGATGGCCGCCCCCAGGGCGCAGGTCTGGGCCGAGCGGCTGATCTTCATGGGCCGGTTACAGACGTCGGCGTAAATCTGCATCACGAAGGGGTTCTTCTCGGCGATGCCGCCGCAGTTGACCACGTCCTTGACGGCCACCCCGTATTCTTCAAACCGCTTGATGATCGTCAGTGCCCCGAAGGCGGTCGCCTCGACCAACGCGCGGTAGATCTCCGGGGCGGACGTGTGCAGGGTCTGGCCGATCAAGAGGCCCGTCAGCAGCGGGTCAACCAGGATCGTTCGGTTGCCGTTGTTCCAGTCCAGCGCCAGCAGCCCGGATTGGCCGGGCTTGAGCTTCTGGGCTTCGCGGGTCAGGTTGGCGTGGGGGTCGCCATTGGCGGTATATTGGGCCGGGGCCAGATACGAGGCGAACCAGTTGAAGATGTCGCCCACGGCCGACTGCCCCGCCTCCAGACCGTACATGCCGGGAATGATCGACCCGGGCACGATCCCGCACAGCCCGGGGATATCGGGCAGCTTCTCCTTCAAGGGCACGACCATCATGTCGCAGGTGCTGGTGCCGATGATCTTCACCAGCGTGCCCGGCTTGATGCCGGCGCCCACGGCGCCGGTATGGGCGTCGAAGGCGCCGACGGCCACGGGGATGTCCGGCGGCAGGCCGACCCGCTGGGCGATCTGGGGGGTCAACCGGCCGGCGAGCTGATCCGCCGGCACGGCCTGGGGGGCATAGCGATCGCGGACTACGGCCAGCCCGGGGTCCACGCTGTTGAGGAATTCGGTTTTCGGCAAGCCGCCCCACTGCGGGTGATACATGGCCTTATGCCCGGCCGCGCAGATGCCGCGGGGCAGGGTGAGCGGATCGAGGTTCCCGCTGAGGAAGGCCGGGATAAAGTCGGCCAGCTCGACCCAGGCGTAGGCGGCGGCGAAGACCTCGGGGCTGGTCCGCTTGCAGTGCAGGATCTTCGACCAGTACCATTCCGAGCTGTAAGTGCCGCCGCACTTGGCCAGGTAGTCGATCCGGCTGCGGCGGGCCTGCTGGGTGATCTCGGCGGCCTCGGCGTGGCCCGTGTGATCCTTCCACAGCCAGGCGTGCGCCCCCAGATTCTTCTTGAACTCCGGCTTCATGGCCAAAGGCTGGCCTTGGCGGTCGACGGGGATGGGCGTGGAACCGGTCGTATCGACGCCGATGCCGATCACGTTCTCGGCCCGGAAGCCCCGGCTGCCCTTCGCCGCCCCGACGGCCTCGCGGACGGAGACGTAGAGACCCTCGACGTAGTCGGCCGGGTTCTGCCGGGCGAGGTTGGGGTCCTTCGGGTCCAAGAGGATTCCGGCCTGGCCGCTGGGGTAGTCGTAGACGTGCGTGCCGCACTGCCGGCCGTCGGCCACGTCGACCACCAGTGCCCGCACGCTGTTGGTGCCAAAATCGATCCCGACCGCAAACCGCTTTCCCGGAGATTTGGCCATGTCTGTTGGCTCCTAATGCCTGGCACGGGTTCCATGGCCAAGCTTGCTTGGCCATGCCGCCACTTGCGGACATGCCCACGCGAGCGTGGGCATGGCACCCCACTTTCCGCAACAGGACCTATTTACCCGCATTTGGCGTCGCACACAACTACCCCCTCCCGGAGGGTGAGAGTGTAGACGCCGTGGGAAGATCTGATAAGCTGGTTCCCGATGGGGGCCAGTGCCGCCCGACTGTGGCGGACTCCGTGTCCCGTGACTGTCCGACAACGCGAGGGAGGAAAGAATGTACCACCACCTGAAGAACCTTATTCTGATCGCCTCGGTGATGACGTTCCTGGCCGAGAGCCCTCTAGGATTGGCCGCTACCCCAGCGGCCGCCGAGCAGGGCGCGAACCTGCTGCCCAACCCGTCGTTTGAAACGGAGACCGGCGGACAGCCGGCCGGCTGGAAGACGCAGACTTGGGGCGGCGAGGGCGCGTTCGGGTATGCCGACATCGGGCGAACCGGGAAACGCAGCCTGATGATCAGCTCGCAGCAGGGGGCCGACGTCGGCTGGTCCGCCGTCGTGCCGGTCGAGCCCAATTCCACCTACCGCCTCTCGGCCTGGATCAAGACTGACGACGTGCGTGCGCCCAGTGCGCGGGGTGCCCTGCTGAATCTGCACAATCTCCAAGGCGTGGCCACCAACGCCGTCACGGGTACCAAGGATTGGACCAAGGTGGAGGCGGTCTTCGACACCGAGGGCGTTGATAACGTGCAGGTGAATTGTCTGTTCGGCGGTTGGGGGGTGGCCACCGGCAAGGCCTGGTACGACGATCTCCGCCTGGAAAAACTCACCACGCAGGTCCGGGAGCCGAAGATCGCCATCGACGCCCGGCAGACCGGCGAACCGATCTCGAAGTACATCTACGGCCAGTTCATCGAGCACCTGGGCCGCTGCATCTACGGCGGGATCTGGGCCGAGATGCTCGAAGACCGCAAGTTCTACTTCCCTATCACCGCGAAGTACAACCCGTACCGGTTCCCGCGGGACGCGGACCGCAGCGTGGCCATCCCTGTGGTGGCGGCCTCGCCCTGGGAAATCATCGGACCTGCCGACTCGGTGAAGATGGTCAAGGAAGACTCGTTCGTGGGCGAGCACACGCCGTTGATCGCCCCGGGCGGCGGCATCCGTCAACGGGACCTGGCCCTGGTCAAGGGGAAGGAGTACGTGGTGTCTATGTGGTTGAAATCGGCAAGTGGGGCCAGCGGCCTCGAGGTGTCGATACGTTGGGGTGAGGCACCTGAGAAACAGTACGGCGTCTGTCCCTTCCCTGGCTTGAAGGGCTACGAGAAGCGCACGCTGAGTTTTACTTCCGGCGCCGATACGAACAAAGGCGTGCTCGAGATTCGGGTCATTCCCGTAAAGGACGGTGGGCCCTGCCTGGTGGGCACGGTCTCGCTGATGCCGGCCGACAACGTGCAGGGGATGCGGGCCGACACGCTCGCGGTGCTCAAGCAGCTCGATTCGCCGGTCTACCGCTGGCCCGGTGGGAACTTCGTCAGCGGCTACAATTGGAAAGACGGCATTGGCGATCGCGACCGCCGGCCGCCGCGCAAGAACCCCGCCTGGACCGGCGTGGAGCACAACGACTTCGGCTTCGACGAGTTCATGACCTATTGCCGCGTGCTGGGGACCGATCCGCTGGTGGTGGTCAACAGCGGCGAGGGCCAGGCCGCCAGCGCCGTCGAGGAGCTGCAGTACGCCAACGGCGGAGCCGACACGCCCATGGGTAAGCTGCGGGTGGGCAACGGCCACCCGGAGCCCTACAAGGTCAAGTGGTGGGGCGTCGGCAACGAGATGTACGGCAACTGGCAGCTCGGCCACGTTCCCCTGGATAAGTACATCCAAAAGCACAACCAGTTCGCCCAGGCCATGAAGGCCGAAGACCCGTCGATCAAGCTGGTCGCCGTGGGCGCCGTGGGAACGTGGAGCGAAGGCATGATGCGGTACTCCGCCGACCATATGGACCTGGTGAGCGAGCACTTTTACGTGCAAGAGAGGCCCACTCTGGCCGCCCACGTCCGCCAGTGCCCCGACCGCGTCCGCGCCATCGCCGAGGCCCACCGCCGCTACCGCCAGCAGTTCGATTCCTTGAAGGGCAAGGACATCCGCATCGCCCTGGACGAATGGAACCACTGGTACGGAGGGCACGTCTTCGGCGAGCTGGGCACGCGGTATTTCTTGAAGGACGGCCTGGGGATTGCCGCCGGGCTGAACGAGTTCACCCGCAATAGCGACATCTACTTCATGGCCAACTACGCCCAGACGGTCAACGTGATCGGCTGCATCAAGACCACGAAGACGGCGGCGGCCTTGGAGACCACGGGCCTGGCACTGATGCTCTATCGCCAGCACTTCGGCGTGTTGCCCGTCAAGGTCACTACCGCCCCACCCCTGGACGTGGCGGCCGCCTGGAGTGAAGATCGCAAGACGCTGACCGTGGCGGTGGTCAATCCGACCATGAACAAGCTGGAAGTTCCTCTGGCCGTTGAGGGCGCGAAACTCAGCGGGACCGGTCGGCGGTGGCAGATCGCCGGCGACGACCCGATGGCCTACAACGAGCCCGGCAAGCAGCCGAAGGTGACGATCGAGGAGACGGCGGTCACGGGCCTCTCGGACAAGGTGTCGGTGGCGCCGTGCAGCGTGACGCTCTACGCACTGGGCGTCGAGTAAACCCGTATTATCCACGGCCGTGTGCCACTGCTTGCCGTACGGCAAGCAGTGCACGCACCTTGTGCAGGGCACTGCTTCTGACGAAGCAGTGGCACACTGCACGGCTTTCCCCGGCCCGTGAATAATCCGGGGTAAACCGCCCAGAAGGCCACCTGCCGTCGGTCGCGCTGCCAAGAGACGACGCGCGGCGGGCCGTCCGCTGGGGGCATCCAAACCGCCCTATCTCCATTCTGGGCGTCCGGGTAGAATTGGCGGTCCGCGTACGGGGCCGCCGAAGGCATTTTCTGTCGCCGTAAGTCGAGACTGGCAAAGATGTTGCGATATTGGACCGCGGGCGAGTCACACGGCAAGGCGCTGTTGGCCTTAGTCGACGGGTTTCCGGCCGGGGTCCGCCTGGACGCCGAATTGATCGACGCCGAACTCCGCCGCCGCCAGGGAGGGTACGGTCGCGGCGGGCGTCAACACATCGAAAGCGACCACGTCGAGATCCTCAGCGGTACCTGGCGGGGCGAGACCCTGGGCAGTCCCATCGCGCTCTTGGTGCCCAACAAGGACTACAAGATCGAACGGATGGAGGACCTCGATCGACCCCGGCCGGGGCACGGTGATCTGAGCGGGTCGATCAAGTACCTCAGCTCGATCCGCGCGATCCTGGAGCGGGCGAGCGCCCGCGAGACGGCCGCACGCGTGGCCGCCGGGGCGCTGGCCAAACAACTGCTCAGCCCGCTGGGCATCACCGTCTTCGGCTACGTGGTCGAGCTGGGAGGGATTGCCGTTCGCCCCCAGCCCGGCACACTCGACCAACAGCGAAAACTCCGCGATCAGAGCGAGCTGTACACGCTCAACCCGGAGCAGGACCAAGAACTGAAGGAGCTGATCGACAAGGCCGGCAAGGCAGGCGACACCCTGGGCGGCGTGAGCGAGGTCCGGGTGGAGGGAGTGCCGTTCGGGCTGGGCTCCCACACGCAGTGGGACAAGAAGCTCGACGGCCGGCTGGCCCAGGCCGTGATGTCGGTGCAGGCCATCAAGGGGGTGGAGATCGGCATGGGCTTCGAGATGGCCCGGCATCCCGGCTCCGAAGTCCACGACCCAATCCATTACGACCCGGCGCAGGCCGACACTCCCACACTCGGCTTCACCCGGCCGACAAACAACGCCGGCGGCCTGGAGGCCGGCATGACGAACACACAGCCGATCATCATTCGGGCTGCCAAGAAGCCGATCAGCACCTTGGCCCGGCCGCTCCAGTCGGTCAACCTCAAGACCAAACAGCCCCAGGCGGCTTCCTACGAGCGGAGCGACGTCTCGCCGGTGGCCGCGTGCAGTTGCATCGTGGAGAACGTGGTGGCGTTCGAGATCGCCCGGGCGATGGTCGACAAGTTCGGCGGCGACAGCCTGGCAGAGATGCAGGCCCGTTGGAAACTCTTCCACGAGATGGCGCGGGAGAAACTGGGCGGTTAGGAAAACTTACCACGGAGTTACCATGTAGTTAAAGACAAAGGGCCAGTTGCCTCACAACGGGAGAGGCGGTAGGAAAGTTCAGGTTCGTTCAACGAACTTTTCCCAACCCTA
>Ga0315277_10007549_pt1 | contig 14108 bp, 7 predicted proteins | sample YL17G05_15_MG_FD_203695 | JGI IMG/M metagenome (GOLD analysis project Ga0315277, IMG submission 203695) | Sediment microbial communities from Yellowstone Lake, YNP, Wyoming, USA - YL17G05_15 | ecosystem: Environmental > Aquatic > Freshwater > Lake > Sediment | place: USA: Wyoming | collected... | reverse complement strand
CCGAGTCGGTCAGAAGCCTGCTGATATCGGTCATGAACCTCAGCAGAAGCGCAACTTTGTTTTTGACACGGATTCTTCGATAAATGTTCTTGATGTGAGTCTTGACGGTCCCCTGCCTTATGTCGAGAGTTTCGGCGATTTCCTTGTTGCTCAGCCCGTTGCAGACAAGTTTGGCAACTTCAAGCTCTCGCGGACTGATATGGTATCGCCTCTGGATATACGACCAATGTCTCTCATCGAGCAGAATGACCTTTGGACGCTCGTACGGAGAGTCGATGTTGCCGACTTCCCGATCCGCTGATCTTGGAAACTGCTGCATCATTAACCTCCTTCTTTGGATAATTGTTCGAGCAACTGCTTTGCTTCGGCCAGGTCGCCCTGGGATAATCCGCCCAGCTTATCGTTCAAGCTCATGGCTTTGTTGAGGTTTTGGAGGGCGTTGTCCACATCCTGGACCTTTGCGAATGCTCTTGCCAAGTGAAAATAGACAGCGGTGACTGATGCGGTCTCTTGGGGATATAGGTTTATGCAATCCGTGAAGTCGCGGATCGCGTCAGTGAATTTTCCCATTCGATAGTAGGCCATGCCGCGTGTATCGATCAAATCGATGTACTTTGGTGCGAGTTTAAGGCCCCTCTGGGCCAGATCAAGGGCCTCGGCGTGCTTATCCTGATATTCACACAGAATCCAGGCGAGGTTGTTAAGGGAAACGACGTCATCAGGACGAATCTCGATCACGCGTTTGTAAAACTCGGCAGCTTCATCGTTGCGCTCGAGTTTCTGCATCAGAACGGCAAGCGTGCCTACGAGGCGGATATCATCGCCGTGGTCCTTTAATGCTATTTTCAGGGTGTTCTCGGCGGCTTTTTGGGCAGTAGCATCATCATTGGCCGCGAGAACCTGGGCGATAGTCAGAACGGTTTGAATATCGTCAGGGTGCTTTTGATACCAATCGAGGGCTTTGCCTTCAATCGTGTCGCAGAGCTTATCCTTGGTCAACATCTTGACGTGCGTGAGCAGCGGGGTCGGATCATTCGGGTCATCGGCCTCCAACGAATCGAATTCGGCTTGAGCCTGGGCCTTCTTGTTGTTAGCGTACATTGCAGCGGCGAGGGCGATTCTGCAGACGCGTTTAAGTGATGGATCGCACTTGGCTAAGAACTCGGTCAAGAGGCCCTCGGCCTTGTCCGGCTCATTGGTTGCGACGTAAGCATCGGCCAGATTCATTGTCACCGTCAAGTCATTAGGGTCCAGAGTCAACAACTGCTTTAGAGTAGCGATAGCGAGGAAGGGGGACTTGGCGGCCTCCGCCTGAGCCTTCATCATGAGCAGCGTTCTATCCTTGTCGTTGTGGACAAGGCCCTCAAGGATTGTGTCTATGGCCTTTGCGGATTGCCCCTGGTTGGTGAGTATCTGGGCGAGCAGAACCCAGGCTTCGCTGAATTCGGGTCTGTCCTGCGTAATTTTTTCGAGTATCTGTATCGCGTCCTGGACGGAAGGGGCCGTCGGCTCGATGAGCAGGACTTTGGCTTTGAGCAACCTCAAATCGGCATTATCCGGATTGACTTCGAGGGAACGATCTATGATAGTATTTGCCTGCTGCACTTTTTCTCGCTGGCGCGAGGCAAGAAACATATCGACGGCGCGTCTTTGGATGGAGACATTAGCGGGGGCTTTGGCAAGGGCCTGCTCTATGTCGGCCATCGCCTTGTCCTGCTGTTTTGAGAAAGCATAGAAGTCGCTTCTTGCAATCCAGACGTCGGGGTTGTTGGGCTCCATCGAGACCGCACGGTCGAAATCCTCTGCGGCCTTTTCGAGCTGTTTGAGCGAGGCGTAGGTCCTGCCGCGAATCAGATGAGGCAAGGCGTTTTTGTGAGCTTTCATTACCTCGTCACACAGTCTCAACGCTTCATCCGGCTTGCCCTGACGAACGTTCAACTCTATCTGAGCGACAATAGTCGGCAGCGAATTGGGGTCCTTGGCCCGCAACTCATCGAGGAGGCGGCGGGCATCGTCAAATTGCCCCTGTTGGAGCTTCAGCACGGCAAGAGACAGACCCATCGGTACGTTGTTTGGATCCGTTATGAGATACTCCTTCAGCATATTCGCCGCGGAATTGAAATCACCGCGCCTGATGAGGCTCTGAAACTGGAGGTTCTGAAGGGCCGGATCGGCGAGCTTATCCTGGGAGATGCGGTTGAGAATCCGTGCAGCTTCATCGTATTCCTGGGCATTGAATAGCGCGGTAACGGCGCCGACGATGAGCTGGACGTCATCGGGCGACCTGCTGAGTGCTTCACGGTAAGCGGCGAGCGCCATTTGTGAACGGCCGCTGCGCTCATAGGTCTGAGCAAGCATGACGCGGCTCGCCTGATCATCGGGATTAGCCGATAGATTATCCTTCAGAGCCGAAATGATTTCCGAACTGCGTGCGTTAAAATCAGCTCCGTTGAACCAAAGTCGCGCCTGCTCAAATCGCCACTGCCAGCCCTGGTCACCCTCAATCGCCTTGATCTGGTCGATGAGTTTTTGCGCCCTGCCGGGGTCCTTGGCAACTACTCTGTTGCTTAGAAGGCGGCGCTTGATCGTGATACTGTCGGGCTCTTGGCTCGAGAGGGCCTCAAGCACGGCGCAGGCATCTTCCGGCCGACCCCACCGGTCGTAGAATTGCGCAAGGAGAAGATTCAAATCGCGGCGGGCGAGAGGATCTTTAATGCGTTCGGTCGCCTGTTTGATGACGGCTTCGCTTTTGGTGCGATCCGCCTGCCGATCATACAATGCGGCGATAAAAGTAACAGGCTCCACCTCGTCCGGGAATTTCTCCATAATCTTGTTCGAGAGGGCTATCGCTTCATCATCTTTTTCCGGGCCTTGAGCGGCAAGTAACCCGACCTCAGCCATATCGACCCTGTATTCGGAGGGATATTCGTTTTTCAACTGGGCCAGCAGCTCCGCGGCCTGGGCGAATTGCTTTCGCACGACCATAACGCGGAGGCGGAGCAATTTGGCTTTGAGAACATCGGCGGCTCCGCCTGAGGCGGATTCGAGCGTGAGCAACCGGGCGGTTATGTCGTTCCATTCTTGATCCGACACGTCGTTAGGCTCCGCCGCGAGCAACTGCACTTTAGCCTGCAGGTAGAATATCTCGGCTTCGGAGCTGCCAGGCATCAGCTGCGAGGCTCTGCCGGCATGCTCGGCGGCGGCGGTCCAGTCGCCGGTGCGTGCAAACAGCCTGGCCAGCTCCAGGTGTGCGATGAATGAATTGGGCCATTGAGAAAGAAAGGTGCGCAACTGCCACATGGCAGACTGAGTATCGCCTATCGCCGAGAGGGCGCGTGCAAGCTCCAATTGCGCCTGCGGAGCTTTGTTGCCCGCATCTATAGACTGGCGCCAGTACTGAGCGGCCTGTCGGAAATCCGCCTTCTCGCCGGCCAACACCGCGCGCAACGACGCGACGGCGGAATCGCTAATATCCTTCTGGTCGAGTTTCTCTATACATTCGGCGGCTTTGTCGAGGTTTCCGGCCCTGATAAGCAGCTCTGCGGCAAGGGGCATGAAATCCCAAGGGGCCGCGGAGAGACATTCCAAGCCGCTCTGGGCCACTTCGAGCATTTTGTCCTTCGAGCTCGACCTGAGGGCAAGCTGAGCCCAGAGATTCCAGAGGCCCTGATTGCGCGGCTCTTCCTGCTTGACGGCGGTCAGATGGCGCTCGGCTCTATCGAGCTGGCCGGCATTGAACAATTCGGCTGCCAGACGGAGTCTCGTATCGATTTGCGCAAGGTCGAGCTGCTCGGCCTTGGCAAGATCAGCTAATGCCCTGGTCTTGTCCTGGCTCCTGAGATAAAAGGCCGCTCTGACGACGTAGGCCAGAGCCGAGGTCGGGTTGTTCTCGACGGCCTGGTCGAACCAATGTGCGGGGGTCTGTGGAGACTGGCTGCCGATCTGCTCGGCGATTCGTCCGAGCGACTCATAGACCGGAACCTGATTCGGCTCATCAGCTATTATGGCCTGAAATTCGGCGATGGCCTCGGGATATTTCCTTTGGCCGACCAATGCCGTAGCCCAGAGGGCGCGAACGGCTGAATCGGTGGTGACATCAAGGAATTCCTTTGCGATTCGCTCGGCCTCACCGAATACGCCCATCTTCAGATGCAGCTCGACAAGGCGCCTGGCGGCTTCGGCATTAGCCGGATCCTCTCTTAAGACGATGTTGTAAGCGCCTATGGCCTGCTGGACGTTATTCTTCTTCAGAGGCCTTATGTTCAGATGCGCATCGGCGTACTTGAGCATTGCCGGGACGTCATCCTGATAGACGCCGACATACCTGCCTAACGAGCGTGCGGCCTCTTCGTAGTCTTGCTGCTCGTAGGCCTTGTTCCCAAGCTCAAGTCCCCGCTCGGCTCTTGTCTCCTTCTGCCATTGTCGCAGGCCATAAGCGGTCACGCCGAGCACGGTAAGACCGACAAGCAGGACTATAGCCAGTTTCCAGTTAAAGTATCTCCTCGCCATTTGTTTATCCTTTCACGTGAGAGTCAGAACTGCCTGATAAAACTATTCACCATTTTCTTGAACGTCAGGAGACATATCCTAAGATCCATTCGGAGTGACAGCTTCCTGACGTATTCCGTGTCGTAGTGAATCCACTCCTGGAAGTCGCGGGCCGGTTTTCGAGTCCTGGAGACCTGCCAGAGGCCGGTTATGCCGGGCCTGACGGACAAGCGGGCGTCCCGCCAGGAGGGGCATAACGTATTCTCAGATTCCGGCGACGGTCTTGGACCGACGACGCTCATCTGGCCGAAAAGCACGTTGAAGAATTGAGGTATCTCGTCGATAAACGTATTCCTCAGAAACGTGCCGACCGTAGTGATTCTCGGGTCATTATCTATCTTGAATTGGGGGCCATCGACCTGACTTGCCACTCTCAGCTTTTCCTGCATGGTGTCCGAGCCGATTCGCATTGTCCTGAATTTCAGACAATTGAAGGCTTTCCCACAGCGTCCCTGGCGTTTGTCCTTATAGAACACCGGGCCCGGCGAATTCAACTTAATTGCGAGCGCGACAAAAGGCATTATGGGCGCAAACAGGGCGAGGACAAAAAGGGCAAAGATGACGTCCAGTGTCCGCTTGAAACATCTTGCGTAGGAAAGGGCCGGCCAACGGCGAAAGACGTTGCCGGCCATTCTGCGGCTGTCAAAATCGGGTACGCCGCAGATGCACCTTGAATTGGAACGGGCAAACACCACTTGTCCTTCCGTTCGGTGCTCGGCGGCCATTAGGACCGAGTCTCGAACAAAGCGGCCTTGCGCCACGCAGACATCCGGGCCGATGATTGATGAGCTGATAACCGCTCGGCGTTGAATTTTGGCGCCCCGGCCAATGATGGACGGCCCGGCAATGACAACATCCGGCTCGATATGAACATTGCGGCCAAACAGCACTTTACCGACAAATCTCGGCTCGCGCTGCGGGGTGTGGTCGTGATCCATATCGCCGTTATGAAGGCCGTTTAGAATCGGCCTGCAAGAGCTTGAAGGGGCCGGAAAGACAGCGGCTCTGCAGAGACCAAGCAATCCTTCTTGAGTCTCAAGGTCAAGAACAGATCCCGCCACCTTGATTGCGCGGCAATCCAAACCGCCTGATCGACACCTTTCCAGGACATTGCCGAATGACAGGGGCAAGGCCCCATCATCCAATAGCCGCTCAATTATGCCGCCGGCAATAAGAACGTGATGCGGCCATTCGGCGGGAATAGAGGCCAATTCAGCGGAATCTTCGTAGAGTCTGCGGAAACCAGCGATTTTCCCGTGAATAGTCAGGCGCAGCTTCTCACTCGCGGCCAACAGGGCGGACTCGGCATTGACCGCGACCACCTGCGTTTCAGCGCCGGCCAATATGCTCTTGAGCAAAACCTTATTGACTTGTGTGACAAAACGCCCATTGGAGACAACAAGCCAGCCATCCCGCTTAGCCCTCCGCAACATCTCAGGAGAGAAGGATATTCTCCCTGCATAAGAGATAATACGGGGCGACAGCGTTGCAGGGGGCTTAACGTCCCAGCTTTGTGGAGCGGCCCAGATAGTCCGGGCGTTGCGGCGTAAGGCCAGCCGCCCTGCGGCGGATGCAAACACGCGCAGGCCCCACGGGCCGCTTGTGCGGGCGTCCCGCCGTAGGGCGTCCCCGACGGGACCGACGGGACTTACGGGCACGGGCTTACCACGAGAAAGAAGGCTCATGTCGATCTGCGATGCGCTCCTGCTCAATGCGTCGAGGACGACTCCGGCCAGAGGCTCACCGGATAATGCAGTTCTCAACAGACTGCAATCGTTGGCGGCGGAGAAATCCGCGTTATGATGTAAGACAATCAAGTTCATGAAATTTGAGTTGTGGGTTTTCAGTTTTGAGCTCTTAGCTGGGTGTGAAACTTAGAGCTAAGAAGTCAAAATTCAAAACTCAGAGCTACTTGCCTTTGTTGGCTTTAGGGTTACGTTCCATCGGCAGCAGCATTTTCCTGCGCATTCGCCTGACGCGCGCTCTTGCGCGACCGCCTCGCGAGTAGTAGTGGTATCCATACGGATGATAGCTGTCGTCCAACTCGACGTTACTGAGCACGGTTCCAATCACGTTGGCGTTGATTTGCATGAGCCTCTGCTTTGCCTTTGTGAGATTCGGGCCGGTAGTCTGGCCGGCAAAGCAGGTCAGTATTACTCCATCGGCAACTTTCGCCCAAACCAATGCGTCTGCAAAAGCCAGCACGGGCGCCGTGTCGATAATCACGTGGTCGTAGTCGCGTGCTATTTCTTCAAGCCGCTGCTCCGTAACCGAGGCGGCCAACAGCTCGAAGGCATCTGAAATATTCCCGGAATCGGCGGCAAGAATATCAAGGCCGTTTATAGAGTATATGGATTCGTGAAGGGGCTTACCCAGGAGCACATCCTGCAGGCCCCTTGCTCCTTTCGGAAGCCCCAACAGGGACGCGATGTTGGGGTTTCTCAGGTCTCCGTCTATAAGAAGGACCTTCTTGCCCGACTTTGAAGTGCTGATGGCCAGGTTGACGGCAAAAGTGGTTTTGCCCTCCTGCATTCCCGGGCTTGTAACGACAAGCCTCCTGGGCATTCCTTCACCTTCGAGCAAGCCGAGGTTTGCCCGAATGGCCTGATAATCTCCGGCGACCAGCTCGGGGAGCCGTGCAGGCTTAACCGTGTGGGTGCTGGTCGTTGTCCCGATAATCCGCAAACCGATATGCCTGGCCACGTCGGCGGGCGTGCGCAGACTGCGATCAGCCTTTTCCTTGAGGAAAGCCAGCACTACCCCCAAAACCATCGCGCCGAAAACAAGGGCAACGGAATACTTTGCCCGCTTATCCAGGACCTGGGCTATGTGCGCATTGCTATCAACGTAGATACGCGCCGGACGCTTCAGGTCCATCTTGACCTCCTGAATACGGCGTGAAATCGTATCGTACAATTCCTTCGTAAGAGCCAACTGGTCCTGCAAATCGGCAATAGCCAGACTCTTCTGGCCGAGGTCAATAGTCTCGGCGTCTTCCTGGGCCAGAAGGTTTCGTATCTCGTCTTCCTGGGCCTGTGTTTGCTCCAACTGCTCCTTCAAATCCGCGGCCTGCTTGTTGGCAAGATTAATGGTTTCCTGTTCCATCAATTTGTTGAAAGCGTCGCGCGCCTTTCCCTTCTGGTCGTCAAGGCCGGTCTTCAGAACGTCGAGCAATTCTTCTTTCTGCTTGATCTGCGGGTTGGCCGGCGCAAGGGCCTGTTTGGCCGCCGCGAGCTCTTGTTCCATAGCAACAATATTGGAGCTACGGGCCAGCACTGCGGGATCACCGTTGACATATTCCTCTCTCATTTTCACCCATTCCTCCGGCGCAATGGTCTGCTCTTTCTCTTCGGCGTTATCAAGCAACTTGACCCGTGTTTGCAGGAGAATTCTCCTTGCTTCGACCTCCGTAAGAACAAACAACAACTTTCCGACGCGCTCCAGCTTCATATCATATCGCCCGAGCAGTTTTTTGGAACCAAATTCGTCGGCCATGCTCCTGATCTGCGATTGGTAAGCGTCCAGCTTGGCTGTGAGCAGTTTCTGCTCGTCTTCGAGCGTAGCCAGTGTGCTTTCCTCTCTGTCGGAGGCGCTTGTGCCCTCCAGTGTCATGTATTTTCCAATAAACGAATCGACGATTCTGACGGCCTCCTTTGGATTTGACCAGGTCATGCTGACCACGATGTGCTCTCCTTTGGAGAGGGGCCTGGAAGTGATAAGCTCGTCCAGTATGGCGCCCTCGAGGACCTTCTCGGGATCCGGTCTAATAGTTTTTCGGGCAAGTCTTCTGGCCAGTTTTGCAGCGAGCGTATTCGTGCGGATATCAAAGAACTCCAGTCCTTTGTTGGACAAGTCCTTTGCCACCTCGGTGATAACTTGCGGGCGGGTAACCATCAGAGCCTGGGTGGTCATGAAGGTCGTATAGTTTGTCATTCCGCCGTCCTCGCCGGTGAGAATATTGGGAATGATGGGATCGACCCTTATTAAGCCGCTGACCACGTAGGATTTTGGGACCAACAACCAGATAGCCGGTATTCCCGCCGCGCACAACACGACGAAAGTCAACAGCACGATGTACCAGCGTCGCAGGAAGGCTTCGCCTACGTTCAGCGGCGGCTCGACATTGCCATCGGGCTCAATCGGACCGGGAATTTGCAGCGGCATCCGCGGCGGTTCGATATTATTCGACTTCTGTCCAATCACCCGATCGAGATACTTTTCCAGATCATTCATATCCTCGTTCTCCTAAAAAAAGATTACGCATCCCCGCAAGGGGCCCGTGGGGCTTGTCTCGTAATCACAATGGCTCGCTTCTGTACGGGAGCCGTGGTAAGTTTCTTCAGAAGCCAGAGCTCTGCAACCACTGCGGCCAGAGCCAACGGCATCATCGCATAGCCTCCGAAGTCGTGAAATATGTCTTCCCAATACTCGCCCTTGAGCACTGTAAAAGCTATCGAAGTAATCGCCAGACGAATAGTGTTGCATAGCAGCGCGATCGGCAGGCTGGAAACAAGGACAATGAGTTTTTCCCACCATTCCCGTTTGACCAGGAGCACAACGAGCCCCGTTATAACGAAGAAGGCGGTAACCATTCTCAAGCCGTTGCACGCCCATGCGACCTCGACTACAGTCCCTTCAATATCGATGACGTTGCCGTGCTGCACCACCCCGTAGCCCAATACTTCAAGACAAAAGACCGCCGACGTCGTTGCCCATCGCTGCAAAGGCTGTGCTATAAGACTTTGCAACTGCGACGGCCAGGGGAGCATCAAAAACAAGAATATCAGGACGGTGAATACTCTGCCAACCACTCGCCAGCCAAAGAATAACAGCACGAGCGCTCCAACGGTCAGAACCACAGACAATCTCTCCGCCGTTCTGTAATTGTAGAACAGGCCGTAGAAGCGGAAAGCCTGGGCGACGGCGAAGGCAGGCAGGCCCCACACGACACTCGGTTTTACCAGACGCCGGCTGATCCTGTCTCGGCGCGTCCACAACACGTAAACCGCCAGGAAAGGAACGAGGATACCACAGGAGTATTCGTCGTTTCTTTGCCACAATGCCCAAAGGTCCGTCAGCTCCGGCCAGTAGCACCAGAGGAATACGATAAGTGTAAGAGCGGCCCCAAAGAACAGGAAGGTGTTTCGCCCTTCAAAAAGGAGCCACTTTGGCAATCTCTTATTCGCCCCTTGCCGCACTGCAGCGATCTTCTCTCTTGCCACACTCGATTTCTTTTTGATCGACTTTTTCAAGACCCCATCGCCTCCAAAAAGTACGGATTTTTCCAGCACAGCACTTCCGGGCCTGACAAAAGCTCCCGCGCCAATCAGGCTGCGCTGGACCGTGCAGCCCGGCCCCAAGGTTGCTCCGTCCCAGACGACGCTGCCGACTACGACCGCATCGGCGCCGACTTTAGCGTCGGTTTCGAGGACGGTCGGCCCGAGGATAACAGCGCCGGCAGAGACCTCGGCGCCGTCCATAATAACAGCCGGGCCGCAGAGCCTCGCGCTCGAATGCACCGCAGCGCGGCTCGATATCCATACGCCTTGAGAATCCCTCTGTTCGGAAACTATCGAGTCCAGGGGCGGTTTGCGGACATATTTGAGATAATCACCGATAGCCCCGAGGTATTCTCTGCGGTCCCGAAAATTCCCGGCATGACTCGGCAGCACGGCGGCGTGAACCTGCCTGCCCGCCCGCACCATCTCGGGGATAAGGCCCTCTTTAATATCAAAGTATCCCCCGGCGGGGATATAATTCAGGACGTTTGCACCGCATACATATATTCCGCTGGCTTCTCCGACCTTGTTTGTGCCTGCAATTTCGGGATTGAACATCACGGTCAGCTCGCATTTCCCGCTTTTGTGGGCATCGAGTATCGCTCTGACGTTAGGGGCGGCGACCATACTTGCCGGAATCACCATGAACAAGGCGTCTTTCCCGGCGGTCCGCGCGGCATCACGAACGGCCCCCGCGGTTCCGACCGGAAGGGCTTCTTCGAGGAACTCGACTTTCATACGGTCGTCGGGGCAAACCGATTCGGCGAGCAATGAACTCTCGCCGTTGGAGCAGACCACCACGTCGGAAATACCCTGATCGGCCAATGAGTCGAGGATGCGCTGCAAGGCAGGTTTTCCGAGGACCGGCCACAGCGCAGTCGGCATATCCGTGGCCAGAGGGTCGCGTCCGAAATCGCGTCTTCCGGCGAGAATGATTACCCTGATCCGGCTGTCGGCAGCCATTTGCTCATCTCCAAGTTGCTCAAACTGACCGATTCCTTGCTTTTTTGACACGGATTTACAGTGAATCCAACAATATCCGAACAATCCTTTCAGAAGCCTTGCCGTCCCAAAACTTCGGCCTGAGTCCTTTCCGTGAACCGTTCAGACTCTCTCTATAGCCGGCAATAATTGTCTCCGTATCCGTCCCGACAAGCCTATTTGTCCCTTCGGTAACGGTTACCGGCCTTTCAGTATTATCCCGCACAGTAATACAAGGTACGCCGAGAATAGTTGTTTCCTCCTGAATTCCTCCGGAATCCGTTATCACGATTTTTGCATGTGACATTAGCTTAAGAAAGTCAAAGTATCCCAGCGGTTCTACAATCAAAATATTCGGCAGCGTATTAAGCATTTCGTCAAGTCCGCTTGATTTTAGACTATTAAAAGTGCGGGGATGCATCGGAAACACGATTGCAATGTCTTTTTGGATTTCTATTAGGGCGTTAATGATTCTTCTGAATGCTTCATGATCATCCACATTGGCCGGCCTATGCAGCGTGACTACGCCGTACTTGCCGCCGGCTAATTTCAACTCATCCAGTATTTTTGATCGATCGGCTTTCACCCTGTGCCGCTCAAGCGTATCTATCATGACGTTGCCAACGAAGAAGATTCTTGATTCCTCAATACCCTCACGTTTGAGATTGTCGATTCCGCTGGATTCCGTAACAAACAGGAAATCGGAAATAGAATCGGTCAAGACCCGATTTATCTCTTCCGGCATTGTACGATCAAAGCTCCTCAGACCGGCCTCAACGTGAATGGCCCTAATGCCCAGTTTCACGGCGACAAGCGCACAGGCCACGGTCGAATTGACATCGCCCACAACAAGAACCGCATCGGGTTTGTGCTCCAAGAGGACGGGCTCAAATCGCTTCATTATTTCGCCGGTCTGCTGTGCGTGAGAAGCGGAACCGACTTCCAGATTGACGTCGGGTTTGGGAATGCTCAATTCATCAAAAAAGGCGCCGCTCATGCTTGCGCTATAGTGCTGGCCGGTATGAACAAGAACAGATTCTATGCCGGGAGTTTTCGCGCATGCATTGAGGATACTTGCAATTTTAATAAAATTTGGCCTTGCCCCGGCGACGTGCATTAATCTAATCATAGTCCTCCTCCGCTTGCTCGACTGTCAACCAGATGGGCCGCTATTTTTATCACTTCCGGATGTTCCTACAGTGTGAAGGCGTAATGAATGAAATAAGTCTGCCAAAATGAAAGCTTACAATCGCTCTTATACTTAACATTATGAATATCGTATTTGTTACAAGGTACCTTTTCCACATTCTCCGCGGTTCCTGGATGACCCTGTATAACCACTCCAGGCCGCATTTCTGCATCCATACCGGCGCTCGTTTGGCAACACCGGCAACAATGTCAAAGCTCCCCCCCACCCCGTGACAAACCGGGACGTTCATAAACTCCAGCCATTTTCCCAAAAAAATCTCCTTTTGGGGCGGGCTGATCGCAACAAAAAGAATATCCGCCTGGCTGCTCTTTACGTTTTCGGCCACGCTTTGCTCCTCTTGCTCGCTGAAGTACCCGTCTCGGTATCCTGCGACGCGAACACCGGGGTAGTCCTTCCGAACTACTCTTACAACTTCTTCGACCACGGCGGGCCTGGCCCCAAGAAAGTATATGCCGTAGTTTTTGCGGTCCGCCTCTTTTAGAAGCTCAAACATAATATCAATCCCTGCGACTCTCTCAGGCAGCGGCTTTCCTACCATCTTGGAGAGCCATACTATCGGCGCGCCGTCGGCCAATACCATATCGGCCTGATTCAGGGCAGCACGTAACTGCGGATTTCTTCCGGCATTGACAATCTTGGCCGCGTTCACGACCCCTATCAGAAGCCTGCGCCTCTTGGCAATATGGTCGGTGCAGATGTTCAATACCTCAGGCATCGTCAGGGCGAACAGATCAACTCCTAGCAGTCTTACTTTTCTGCAATTCACAGACGGAATCATCAGACCTCCGAAGCCGGATTTTTCGATTTATCGAAATCGGCCCAGGCATACAGTATCCAGCCGAGGTGATAGGGGCGACATTCCCGGTTAATGCGAAAACCTACGCAGCACTTACCCGCAAGCCGGTGCAGCGGTCCGAGACCGGCGGTGCATAGTATCGCCCTGACATTCCGTGACAGCTTGCCCGGCTCACGTTTCTCAATGTCGCGCCATATAACCCCCGCCTCATCCAACAGCATATTCGTATCAAGCTCGTTTTCCCCGAACAGCCAGCGCAGCCCAAGTTCAATCTCTTGGATGTGATCTGCGCCGGCGGCCCGATCGCTTGCCAATATTGCCATCGGCGCCATCGCATCCTGATGAACGGAGAACACGGGGTACTCTTCACAGATTGTTCCGTTCCTGGCATCGTAATGCCACCACCATTGGCCGAGGGGCCCCTGAAGCCGGCATATCTGCTCCGTGGCGCCGGCTGCATACTCGACGCATTGCTTGTCGTCAAAGGCCGCACCATAATTCGATAGCGCAAGTATCGGATATACCTGGTCGGCGAAGCACGCCACCCGTCTGCTCACCACCCGCCCCACGCCCGGCCTGTCATGCTTCCGGAATAGATTCGCCCCGGGCACAAAAAGCCGAGTCAGCCGAGCCTTCGCCTCATCGAGAATCGGCCTTGATACGGACTCAAGCTCGCTTCTATTACGCACGGCCAATGCACACGCCTGCACTATCCACCCCAGCTCAACCGCATTGCACGAATCGGCCCTGTTTGCCCAGCCGTCCGAGAGCAGCCTCGCAAATGTCACGCTGTCATCGACCTGGCTCAGGATTCCCGCCCAGAGGCCAAGGGCATAGTCGCCGATGTGAATTGATTTGTTTTTGTTGCCGATAATCCTCGGCCAGAGATCAGGCAATGAGGCAGCATCCTCGGGATGATACTTGCACCACTGCGCAACGCCAATCTGACTTATCGCGGCATACCTTAGACTGAAACCCCTCAACTCAAATTGATCGGGCGTTTCCACCGCTGCCGTGTACGGCAAACCATCGTCGGCGGCGTAATACCTGCTCAACCCGGCTTTCGCTATCTTGCACACCGACCGAATCATCTGTTCGAGATTCATTTTCCTGATTGCCTGAGACATCTGCTGATTCACGTTATACTATTGCGCTCCTACTACTCCATAACAATCGAAACTGTGGCCATCATCGTGAGGCGTTTCGGCGCCGGAAGAGCCTTTAGCTTCGGGGCGTAGGAGATTGCCACGTCGGCCTTCGGCCTCCTCGCAATGACGAGACCACAGAATCAAAT
>Ga0315277_10007548_pt1 | contig 14109 bp, 9 predicted proteins | sample YL17G05_15_MG_FD_203695 | JGI IMG/M metagenome (GOLD analysis project Ga0315277, IMG submission 203695) | Sediment microbial communities from Yellowstone Lake, YNP, Wyoming, USA - YL17G05_15 | ecosystem: Environmental > Aquatic > Freshwater > Lake > Sediment | place: USA: Wyoming | collected... | reverse complement strand
GGTCATGCCGGACGATGCCGCGCCCGAGCGACGCCACGGCAGCTTGGCTTTTCACGCTCTTCGCGGCATCGACGCCTCGGTGGATGTCGTGGTTTGGACTCGCGGCTACTTCGACAGCCGCCAGTCGGTGCGAAGCTCTCTGCCCGCTGTCATCGCCCGGGAGGGCAGACTCCTGTATGCCGCCTGAAGCGGAGAACCCGCAGCTATCGACCAAGTATCGCTGCGATTAGAACGAACGAGATCCTGAGCGAAGGATGCCCGCACCCCCATGGGTACGAAGAAGGGTACGGAAGTTGGGTTGGGCTCGTGCCGCCTCTACCGGCGCTTGCCGCCGCCCATGATGTCGAGCAAAAGCGCTTCTTGGACTTTGCGGACGCGCTCGCGGGCCTTCTCCGCCGGCTCGCGCTCGTCGACGCTCAGGTCGTGGATCAGGCTGTCCAGGCGCTTGAGGAGGCCGCGCGAGTTCAATTCGGCCTTCTTGAAGTGTTTCGGACTTTTCGAGGCGTTCTTGCCAGTTGCGCGGAGCGATTCGAGGGCCAGTTCCACCGCGGCGCCGGTCTCCTCCAGAGCCGCCGTCATGTCCGCCATCCTGCCGGTCTCGGAGGCCTCCCGCGCCGCGGCCACGCATTTCATGGCATAATCCACGGCCAGGCCGGCACGCTTCTCCAGGTTTGGCGCCGACCGGATCGAAGCCAGGTCCTGTGCGCCGGCAACCAGCGAACAGAGAATCAGGAATGGCAATAGGCGCTTCACTTGTTCCTCAACTCTCTTTCGATGATCCGAACACGCTGCCGGGCTTTGAATTCTTCATCCGGACTCTGGTCCCGGCTGGCGGCCAGAAACTGCCGGTAAGCCTCCAGGGCCGGCTTGTACTGTTTGGTCCGGTCCAGCACGATGGCGCGGAAATACAGGTGCGCCGCCTTTTCGCCGCCGAGCGCGCGCACCCGGTCCAGCGCCGCCACGGCCTGCGGGTAATTCTCGGTGAGAATGAGAACGCCGGCCAGTTCGCTCCAGGCCTCGACCGAATCGGGTTTGATCTTGGCGGCGAGGAAGAACTCGCGCGTGGCGTCGCCGAACTGCCGTAAATCGCGCAGCGCGCGGCCGTAAGTGAGCCGCAGGTCGTAGTTCCGCGGTTCTCCCGCAACGGCCTGGTCGAGCAGCGGCACGGCCTTGGCTGGCTGGCTGGCGCGTATGTAGGCGGCGGCGAGCGCGAACCGGTTGGCCGTGGTCGGCGACTTCGCCACGGCCTGCTCAAGCTCCGGAATTGCGTCGGCCGCGTGGCCGGATTCCAGCAGCAACTGGCCCATGCGCTCGCGCGCGGCCGGCAAGTCCGGGAACTCGCGATACAGGGCCACGGCTTCGGCCGGCCGCTTCGCTTTTTCGTAGAGCGACGCAAGCTCGAGCAACCCGTCGCGGAAGGAAGCGTCCAGTTCGGCGGCCTTGCGAAGGCTCGGCGCGGCTTCGTCCAGTTTGCCCAGGCGCGCATGCGCGCGGCCGAGCCCGAAATGCGCGGCGGCCGATTTCGGATCGATTTCGAGGGCCCTGGCATAGCGCGCCTCGGCCTGACCGGGCTGGCCCGCGGCCAGCAGCGCCTCTCCCGCGTAGAAGACGGGCCGGAATTGGTCCGGCTTCTGCTGGGCCGCGGCTTCCAGGCGCGCGACCGCCGCCTGGGCCTGGTTCTGGCGCAGCAGCAGCATGCCGAGATTGAGTTGCGCCTCGTACAAACCGGGCTTGAGCTCGAGCACTTTCTCGTATCCCGCGATCGCCTCGGCGTCGCGCTTCAACATGCCCAGCGCCAGCGCGCGGTGAAAATGCGCGGCGTAGTCCTTCGGATCGGCCTCTCCCGCCTTCTGGAACGCCTCGGCCGCGGCCTCCCAGCGCTGCTCTTCGAGCGCCTTCATTCCCTCGGCCGAGTAATCCGGGTTTTGAAGTAGAATGAGCAGCGCCACGGCCAGCACCATACCTCTATTCTATTTCTTCCGAACCGCGGCGCTGAGCCGCTCGCCGGATCCATGAACGACCTTGGACCCGACTGGCGTCGTACAATAGCGGCAAGGAGAGAGCCCTGGACCGTCAGTTTGACGTGGTGATCGAGCGCGATGAAGAAGGCTACTACGTTGCGTCCGTGTCCCAACTGCCTGGCTGCCACACCCAGGCGCAGTCGTTGGACTCACTGATGGAGCGGATACGCGAGGCGATCGAACTTTGTCTGGAGGTCCAGGCCGCGCCGTCCCGGGGCATTGAGTTTGTCGGCGTTCAGCGCGTGACGATCGTCTCCCTCTGTAGTTGAATAGAGACGTATGCGTCTTGCGATGCTGGTGTTTTCAGCCGCCCTGGCGGCATGGCCTCAGTGCGGCGCGCCGCGGCTGGAACCGACGCCGGATTTCGCGTGGCTCGTCGGCAGCCTGCCGGACGGCGCCGCGGCCGAGTCGTATCGCTGGCTGCGGAATGGCCAGCCGGCGGAGTCCGGCAAGGTTCCGCAGTCGTTCCTTCTTCACGCCGACGATTCCACCCGCACGTCGGCCGGCACGGCGCCGCTGGCCGAGGATCGGGTTGCGTTCGCTCCCGGACGCTGGGGCGCGGCGCTGGCGATCGCAGACGGCGGACGGCTGGCCTACGCGCGCCAGGGCCATCTCGATCTGGACGAGGGCGCCATCGAGATGTGGGTGGCCCCGCGCGCCGACGGCGCCGACAAGGTATACGCCGATCGCGACCACGTGCTGTTCCTGTACCGTGCAGCCAACGGCGACGAACTGAGGGTCGCGCAATCCCGCACCATCGGCGTGATGTACGGCGGCGGCAACGTGCGCGGCCAGTGGCAGAGCGCCTACGGCTCGCAGGCTTCGACGCGCGGCTGGCCGGCGGGCGAGTGGCACCACGTCGTTTTCACCTGGTCGGCGTCGGGTAACTTCATGCGATTTTACGTGGACGGCGTGCGCACGGCGGACACCAACGAACGCCACTACTGGGTGCCCGAGGGCACCTCGGACCGGTTCACGCTCGGCACGGCGCAGTATCTGATCGACGAGGTTCGCATCTTTTCGCGGCCGCTGTCGCCCGAGGAGATCCGGACGAATGCCCAGCGTTCTTCGGCGCCGCGTCACAACGAAGTGTGGCTTTCACTGGCTGACTTGGCGGCGGGCGACCGGCTGACGCTCGAGTACGAAGGCTGCGCTCCGGCCGCATACCGCTTCCCCGGCATTCCGATCACCTATGCCGACCCGCCCTCGACGCTGCTGCCGCCCGAGACCACCGATCTGGATTTCCGCCTGTACACCGCGCAACCGGCCGCCTGCCGCTGGTCGGTGGGCGAATTGCGCGAGTTCGACCGCATGACGCCGTTCGAAAAGGGGAAAGGAACCACCGAGCACTGGACCAGGATTGGCGGGCTTGCGCCCGAGACGTCCGTGGTGAACGACGTCTGGGCGCGCTGCGACAGCGAGCCGTCCTACGTGTTGCGCCGCCAGTTCCGCAGCCTGCCGCGGGTGAACCCGCGCTTCCCGCGCAAAGGCAGTTTGTGGGGCACTGGCCAGTTGATGCCCAAGGGGATCGAGCACGCCGCGCGCATCGACCTGCACCTGGGCGCGAGCTTCACTCCCGCCGAAATCCGCCGCCTGCGCACGCTCAATCCGAACGTGCTGGTGCTGACCAGCATCAACACGGTCGAGAACTCCGGCCTCGCGGAAGATTATTACCTGCACGACACCCAGGGGAACCGGATCGAGGTCTGGCCGGGCACATACAGGTTGAACCTCACCAAGCAGTACGTCGCCGAATACCAGGCGCGCTACGCCTACGACCGCATCATCGAAAGCGGCCTGATGATGGACGGCTGCTTCTTCGACAACTTCTTCACCTCGCAGTCGTGGCTCAAAAGCGACATTCACGGCCGCCTGTTGGACGTCGACGCCGACGAGGACGGCAAGCCCGACGATCCGGCCTGGCTGGACCGGGCCTGGAAAGAGGGCGTCTATCACGAGCTGCGAACGTGGCGCGCGCTGATGCCGCACGCGCTCGCCGCGGGGCACCTGCCGCGGCCGCCGGCGCCTGAGTTCGCCGGCATCTTCAACGGCGATTCCATCGGCTTCATGACCGCCGACGTGATCGAGGGCAAGCGCGGATTCGCCGAGCTGTGGACCGCCTATCACGACTGGTGGCGCATCGGACGCGAGCCGGCGATCACCATGGTCGAATCGTCGCCGCCCGATCAGATTGCCTACGGCTACGATTACAGCCCGCTCCAGAAGACGCCGCCCTCGACGCTCGAATTCGCGCGGACCTACTACCCCAACGTTCGCTTCGGCCTGGCCTTCACGCTGATGAACGACGGCTTCTTCGCGCACGAATTCGGCGACACGTGGCACGGCAACGACTGGTGGTACGACGAGCTGAATTTCGATCTCGGGCTTCCGCTGGGGGCGGCCGAGCGCGTCCAGGTCGAAGGTTTCACGCAGCGCGACCGCATCGACAACGGCGGGTTCGAGACGCCGCTCGAAGGAACCTGGGGGCTTTCGTTGAACGCCAGCTTTGGCGCGGCGGCGACGCTGGCGCGCGACACTTCGGACGCGGCGGATGGCTCGGCCAGCGCCCGCATCACCATTACCAACGCCGGCAACCGCACCAACTGGCATGTCGATTTCAGCCAGCGCAACCGCTCGCTGGTGGCGGGCGCTTCCTACGATCTCGAGTTCTGGGCCAAGGCGGACGCCCCGCGCCTCATCACGCTCAGCTCGCAGAAGGGCAGCCCGGACTGGCGCAACTACGGTCTCGGCGGGACCGTCAACGCGACCACCGGGTGGCAGCGCTTCGTGGTCTCGTTCGAGGCGCGCGAGACCGTGGCCGACTCGCGCATACAGTTCTTTCTGGGCTCGCAAACCGGCACGGTCTGGATCGACGGGGTGCGGTTGCTGGAGCACCCGCCCGACGTCTGGCGCCGCGATTTCACGGGCGGCATCGCGCTGCTGAACGGCTCGCGCGAGCGGCGCACGATTCGTCTGGGTCCGGGATTCCGGCGCCTGAACGGCGACCAGGCGCCGCGCTGGGAGCACGTTCTCGACGACGGCGGTTCCGAGTTCTCGGCCACACCCGAATGGAAGCGCGCCTCGTATGACAGCGGCGAGTGGAAGTCCGCCGGGCCGTTCTTCCACGACTGGGGCGAAGGCTGCCGCGAGAACCTATCGGCCGCCGGCGAGGCGCGCTGGGACCTGGCGCTGCGCGGCGACGACACTTACACCATCGACGCCTGGTGGCCCGCCGCTCCACAGGCCGCCGCCTGGAGCCGCCGCGTGACCTATGAAGTCGTCTCGGGCGGCAAAGTCGTGGCTTCCACGGTCTTCGACCAGACCACCGGCGGCGACGAGTGGCACACCGTGGCCACGACGCCGCTGGCGGCTGCCGATAAGCCGTTCGTGCGCGTGCGCAACGAAGGCGCCGGCGCGGCCATCGCCGACGCGCTGCACCTGTGCTCCACCAGCCGCTACAACGACGGCTCGCTGGCCGAAACCGTCACCCTGGAACCGATGGACGGCCTCCTGCTCCGCCGGTAAACGTGGGGACAGACGGGACGTTCCCCGGTTTCCGGCGCTGCCAACAGAGAGGGGTTGTGAGGTGAATCCCGCCGGGGCGCTTCGACCGGGCGCCCGTTTCCCAGACTGCAGGCGTCCTGGCCGGGGTCCCTGTCACCGAAATGGAACAGGCTGTTCGCTTCGAAGGTGGTGCGGATGAGAGGACTTGAACCTCCACGCCCTTGCGAGCACTAGAACCTGAATCTAGCGCGTCTGCCAATTCCGCCACATCCGCACACGGTGGGCTCGATTCCTATTTTTGCACATACGGGCGCTTGGCTGTCAAACGCCGCGCGGGCGGCGGATAATGATACGATTCATAGAGTATGTCTGAATCTTATCCCCCTCTTGCGCCGCCGCGGCGGCTGCTGTTCGGGCCCGGTCCCACGATGGTTCCCGAGCGAGTCTATGACGCGATGTCCAAACCGATCGTCGGTCACCTGGATGCCTACTTCTTCCAGGTTGTGGAGGACATCCGCGGGCTTTTGCGAAGGGTCTTCGGCGCCAAGGACGCTTTCACGATGGCCATTTCCGGAACGGGAAGCGCCGGCATGGAAACGGCGGTGGCCAACTTCGTCGAGCCCGGCTCGAAGTTCGCGGTGCTGGCCAACGGGTTCTTCTGCGACCGCATCACGGAAATGGGCAAGCGCTACGGCGCCGAAGTGGTCCGCCTGGAGAAGCCGTGGGGAGAAGCGTTCTCCGGCGAAGAGGCCGCCGAGTTCATCCGGAAAGAGAAGCCGCGGGTGGTCGCCTTCGTTCAGGCGGAAACCTCCACCGGCGTTTTTCAGGCTTCCAAGGCCATCTGCGACGCGGCCCACGAAGTTGGAGCGCTGGTAATCGCCGACACGGTGACCTCGCTGGGCGGCATGCCGGTCGAGTTCGACGCCAACGGCATCGACATCGCCTATAGCTGCACGCAGAAGGGATTGAGCTGCCCGCCCGGCCTGGCGCCCATCTCGTTGTCGTCGCAAGCGATCGAGTGGCTGCGCGCCAAAACCACGCCGCAGCGCACCTGGTACCTGGATCTGAAGCTGCTGGATCAGTACTACGACGGCGCGCGCCGCTACCACCACACCGCGCCGATTTCGCTGTTCTATGCCTTGCGCGAAGCCTTGATCGCGATCGCCGAAGAGGGCGTCGAAAACCGCTGGGCCCGCCACCACCGCAACCACCTGGCGTTTGTCGCCGGCGTCGAGGCGATGGGGCTGAAGATGCACGTCGCCGAAGGCCGCCGCCTGTGGACCCTCAACACGCCGCGGGTTCCAGAAGGCGTCGACGACCTGAAGGTGCGGCAGCGCCTGCTCGCCGAGCACGACATCGAAGTGCTGGGCGGATTCGGGCCGCTGGCCGGCAAAGTGTTCCGCGTCGGCATCATGGGGCCTCTGTCCACCGGCGAGAACGTCCTGATGCTGCTCGAGGCGTTCGAGAAGTGCCTGCGCGCGGAAGGCTACCAGCCCGCCGCCAGCGGCAGCGAAGCCGCCGCGGCCTGCTACGCCTCGCAAACGAGTTAGCCGCCCGGTGCGCCGAAACACCGGCGTCAGAAATATGAGCACCCGACGCACACTCAAGGGCGTGGCCATGGGCGCCGGATACTTTTCCCGGTTCCAGTATGAGGCCTGGACCCGAATTCCCGAGGTCCAGATCGCCGCGCTGTACAACCGCACCGAGTCCAAAGCGCGGGAACTGATGGCGCGCTACGGCGTGCCGGTCTATTACCCGGACTGGCGGGAGATGATCGACCGCGAGAAGCCCGATTTCGTGGACCTCATTACGCCGCCGGAAACGCACGAGGAAATGTGCGCCTACGCCGCCTCGCGCGGCGTCCACATTATCTGCCAGAAGCCGCTGGCGCCGGCGTTCGACGAGAGCCGGCGCATCGTCGAAACGGCGAAGGCCGCGGGCGTTCGCTTCATGGTGCACGAGAACTGGCGCTGGCAGCCCTGGTATCGGAAGATCAAGGAAATCCAGCGAGCCGGCGTGATCGGCGAGTTCACGCACCTGTACTTCCGCATGCGCATGGGCGATGGCTGGGGTGAGAACGCGTATCTGGACCGGCAGCCGTTCTTCCGCGATTACCCCAGGCTGCTGATCTACGAAACCGGCGTTCATTTCATCGACACGTTCCGCTACCTGCTGGGCGAGGTGACGGAAGTGTTCGCGAACCTGCGCCGGCTCAACCCGGTGATCAAGGGAGAGGAGACCGGCCAGGTTTTCTTCCGCTTCGCCGGCGGCGCCACCGCGATCCTGGACGCCAACCGTTACAACGAGGTCGAGTCGCCCTCGCCGCGATTCACGTTCGGCGCCCTGCGCATCGACGCCATGGGCGGCCACCTGACCCTGGATACCGAGTCGAACATCCGCCTCAAACCGCTCGGCAGGGACGGCTTCCAGGTGGACTACCCGCGCGCCAACCTCAACTTCTGCGGCGACTGCGTCTACTTCCTCCAGTGGCACTTCGCCGACTGCATGCTCTCGGACCAGGAGTTCGAGTCCAACGGCGAGGATTATCTCAAGACCCTGCGCGTGGTCGACGCGGTCTACGAATCGGCGGCCAAGGGGCAGACCGTGAAGCTGAGTTAGGAAGCGGGCCGGCGTTCGGCGACGACCGTTACCTGCATATCCTTCGCCAGGTCCACAACCTTCATGGCAATGTGTTTCTTGTTGAGGAACGGGACGGATCGCTGGGGAGGTTTGGCAAGGAAGATCTGAGTCACGCCATTGCGGCGCGCAAAGTCCACCAGGGCTTCGGCGGCGTCCCGCCCTTCCAGAACGCGCGTTTCGATGTGCAGCTTTCGAGCGAAGTCCAGGTGTTGCTCGATCGCCTCCCGGGTGGGCTTCGGCAGCTTCGCCATTTCCGACGAGGGCAGGACGCAGACGGCGAAGCACTGGGCCTTCAGGTAATCGGCCACCCGCCTGCCGCGACGGATCAGGCCCGCCGCGGCGGGCGACTCGGTGACATGAATCAGAATCCGCTCGCGCGGATCGCTGCTCCCCGCTGGTCTGTCGAGGCGCCGCGGGAGGGGATCGAGATCGGCCGCTTCCGACTGCCGCACATCGACTTCGTGCGCGGTCTGGCGAAGCGCCATCTCCCGCAGCGCCGCCAAGGTAGGCTCCTTGAAGAAGTTCTCCATGGCGCTTTGGGCCTTGTCGGGCCCATACACCACGCCACGCTGGAGCCGGTTGAGAAGCGCGCGGGGAGGGAGATCGATCAAAACCACCTCGCTGGCCTGTTTAACCACCCAATCCGGAATGGTCTCCCGGACCTGGATGCCGGTGATCTCCCGCATCTGGTCGTTCAGACTTTCCAGATGCTGCACGTTCATGGTGGTCAGCACGTCGATGCCGGCGTCGAGCAACGCCATCACGTCTTCCCAGCGCTTGCCTCTGGCCGAGCCCGGCACATTGGTGTGCGGGAATTCATCGACCGCGCAGATCTCCGGGCGCCTGGCGAGAATGGCGTCGGCATCCATCTCCTCGAACTCATGCCCCCGGTACTCAATGCGCTGCCTGGGGACGACTTCCAGCCCCTCGATCCTGGCGATGGTGTCCTGGCGCCCGTGCGGCTCAAAGTAGCCGACCACAATGTCGCGGCCTTCCCGCTTGAGTTGGTGGGCCTCTTCCAGCATCCGGTAGGTCTTCCCGACGCCCGCGGCATATCCGAGGAAGACCTTCAGTTTGCCTCTCGGTCTGGATGCGGCTTCACTCATGTCGGGATTGGTTGTGCGGAAAGATGCGTACGTCGATGCCGTCGGCTTCCAGGATCAGCCTCTCGACCGGGTTGGCCCTCCAACGGTGCATCCAGCCGGTCCGCTGGCTGTGACCGACGAAGATCTGAGTGATGCCCTGCCTGGCGGCGTATTGCAGGATCGCCGCGATCGGGTCTTCGCCGTCCAGGACCTCGACCTGCGCCCTGGCCTCGCGGGCCCGGTTCAGATTCCGGTCGAGGACCTCGCGATCCTCCGGGGAAAGGCCGTCCTGCCGGACGTAGACCACGTGAAGATCGCCATGGAACCGGTCGGCTTGCCGCCGCCCGCGGTGAATCATCAGCGACGCGTTGGACCGCGGGGTGACGCAGACCAGGATCCGTTCGTGGGTTCCGTAGACCTGCTCGATCCCCCGCCGGCGGAGATAGTCCTCCAGTTGGTGATCGACCACTTCGGCCGTCAGCAGCAGCGCGATCTCTCGCAACTCCGAGAGTTGGCGCTCCAGCCGGGCGGGGTCCAGCGCCGGGGTTGCCCCGCCCTGGAGAGAACGAGTGACGCAATATTCCGGTGGAGCGTCGACGACTTCGATTTCATCGGCGGTGCGCAGGAACGCCTCCGGCACGGATTCCTTCACCACCTTTCCGCGAATCGCCTCTACCTGCTTCTGTCGCTCCTGGACGTATTGCAGGTTGATTGAAGTGATGACCGAGATCCCCGCCGCCAGCAATTCTTCAACGTCCTGCCAGCGCTGCGGGCGCTGGCTTCCGGGCGGATTCCGATAGGCCAGACCGTCGATGAGGCAGACTTGCGGATGACGGCGGAGAACCGCCGGCAGGTCGATCGCGGGGGCGCCAAGATCCGTGCGGGGTGGAATGAACTCGAATCCCCGCAGCAGTTCCTCGACATCGGGGGAGGCGGAGGGTTGGGTGGCCGCTACCACGACATCCTCCCCGCGCATCTTTCGCCGGCGGCCCTCGTCCAACATGCGGAAGGACTTGCCGACGCCGGACGCGTAGCCCAGAAAAACCTTAAGCTTTCCCCGGAACCGGCGCCGCTCGTCGGCCTCCACTTGCTTGAGGAGTTGCTCGGGATCAGGCCGGCGATAGTCCGCATCGGGCATGGGCTAGGCTTGATTTCATTATCCGCCCTGCTTACGGGCGGGGCAGCGCTGGTCGAGGCCGAGGTTCAGCCGAAGGACGTTGACCCGCGGTTCGCCCAGGAATCCAAGGTCCCGGCCTTCGGTGAATTGTGCGACGAGCTGCCGCACGTCGTCCGGATTCGCACCCCGCGCTTTTGCCACTCGCGCCACCTGCGCCTCCACCGAGGCCGGGCTGAGATGCGGATCGAGGCCGCTTCCGCTTGCCGTGATCAGGTCCGCCGGCGCCGGCCCCGTAAAGTCCGGATTCTCCTTCCGGAACCTCTCGACCGACGCCCGGACGCGGCCGGCGAGTTTCCCGCTCGTCGGCCCCAAATTCGATCCGCCCGACGCTTGCGCGTCATAGCCAGCTTCAGAAGGGCGAGGCTGGAAGTACTCGGGGCCCGTAAACCTCTGACCGATGAGAGACGACCCAACTACTCGTCCATCCTTGGACAGAAGGCTCCCATTTGCCTGCCATGGGAAGAAGACCTGGCACAGCCCGGTCACCAGGCCGGGATACAGGAGACCGGTGAGGACGGTCAACAGCAGCGTCATTCGAAATCCGGGCAGAAGCTGTTTCCACATGATTCCTCCTCAGGCCAGACCGGCGAGATGGACGATCTGATCGATGATCCAGATGCCTGGAAAGGGCGCGGCGATCCCGCCCAGTCCGTAGACCAGCAGATTCCTGCGCAACAGCGCCCCGGCGCTCACCGGCCGGTACTTGACGCCGCGGAGAGCCAGCGGCACCAGCGCAATGATGATCAAGGCGTTGAAGATCACCGCCGACAGCACGGCGCTCTGGGGGTTGTGCAAGCCCATGATGTTCAACTGGCCGAGCGCCGGATAGGTGGTCATGAACATCGCCGGGATGATGGCGAAGTACTTGGCGACGTCGTTGGCGATAGAGAAGGTCGTCAGCGCGCCGCGGGTGATGAGCAACTGTTTGCCGATCGCCACCACCTCGATGAGCTTGGTGGGATTGGAGTCGAGGTCCACCATGTTGCCGGCCTCTTTCGCGGCCATGGTGCCGGTATTCATGGCCAAACCCACGTCGGCCTGCGCGAGGGCGGGAGCGTCGTTGGTGCCGTCGCCGGTCATGGCGACCAGCCGGCCCTCGGCCTGCTCCTTTTTGATGTAGTTCAGCTTGTCGGCGGGCGACGCCTGGGCCAGGAAGTCGTCCACACCGGCCTCGGCGGCTATGGCGGCAGCCGTCAGCGGGTTGTCACCGGTGATCATGACGGTGCGAATCCCCATCGCGCGCAACTGGCCCAGGCGTTCTTTCATGCCGCCCTTGACCACGTCCTTGAGATGAATCACCCCCAGCGCGCGGCGGCCGTCGGCGACCGCCAGGGGCGTGCCGCCCTGCCGGGAAATCCGCGCCGCCGTCTCGCTCAATTCCGGCGGAACTTGGCCGCCCTGCTCGCGAATGAACTGGGCGATCGAGTCGCCGGCGCCCTTGCGCAGGCGGCGGCCGTCGAGATCGACGCCGCTCATCCGCGTGTAGGCCGAGAACGGAATGAAGTGCGCCTCCTGGCTGGCCACTTCGCGGCCGCGCAGGCCATACTTCTCCTTCGCGAGCACGACGACGGAGCGCCCCTCCGGGGTCTCGTCCGCCAGGCTCGACAGTTGGGCGGCGTCCGCCAGTCCCGTCTCCGTCACCCCGTTCACCGGGATGAATTCGACCGCCTGGCGGTTTCCGATGGTGATGGTGCCGGTCTTGTCGAGCAGCAAGGTATTGACGTCGCCCGACGCCTCCACCGCTTTTCCGCTCATGGCCAGCACGTTGTGCTGCATCACGCGGTCCATGCCGGCGATGCCGATGGCGGAAAGCAGTCCTCCGATCGTGGTCGGAATCAGGCACACCAGAAGCGAAACCAGCACGGCCACCGTGGGGACGCTCCCCGATCCCGCCGCGGACACGCTGTACCGAGCAAACGGCTGAAGCGTGACGACGGCGAGAAGGAAGATCAGGGTAAGGCCGGCGATGAGGATGTTCAGCGCGATCTCGTTCGGCGTCTTCTGGCGCTCCGCTCCCTCGACCAGCGCGATCATGCGGTCGAGAAAGGTCTCCCCGGGATTCGAGGTGATCCTGATCCGGATTTGATCGGAGAGCACCTTGGTGCCCCCCGTGACGGCGCTCCGGTCGCCGCCGGACTCACGGATCACCGGCGCGCTCTCGCCCGTGATGACGGATTCGTCCACGGTGGCGATACCGTCCACCACTTCGCCGTCGCCGGGAATAATGTCGCCGGCGTCGCAGATCACGACATCACCGGCACGAAGCCTCGAGGCCGGGACTTGTTCGGTCTTGCCGTTCGTCACGCGCCGGGCAATTGCGTCGGTCTTCGTCTTGCGCAAGCTGTCGGCTTGCGCCTTGCCGCGCGCCTCCGCCATCGCCTCGGCGAAATTGGCGAACAGAACGGTGAACCAAAGCCAGACCGCGATCTGAAGCGTGAAGCCGATCCCCAGGGCGCCGGAGGCAAGGTCGCGGATCAGGAGGATCGTGGTGATCGCCGCGCCAGCTTCGACGACAAACATTACCGGATTCTTCACCAGAACGGCGGGGTTCAGCTTGACGAACGAGCCTCGGATCGCCCGGCGCAGGATCTCCGGATCGGACAGAGGCCGGGAATGCGCCAATTTCTTGGGCAGCAGTTCGGTCGGATCGGTACGCTCAGTCATTAGAACAACCTTCCTTGCTGCATCAGGAAGTGCTCCACGATGGGGCTTAACGACAGCGCCGGGAAAAACGTCAGCGCGCCCACGATAACGACCGTTCCGATGAGCAGACTGACGAACAAAGGCCCGTGGGTCGGAAATGTGCCGCTAGTGACCGCTACCCGCTTCTTGGCCGCCAGGCTCCCCGCGGCCGCGAGCAGTGGAATGATGTAGAGGAACCGGCCCACCAGCATCGACAGGCCCAGGGTGAGGTTGTACCAGGGAGTGTTCCCGTTGAGGCCCGCAAAGGCGCTCCCGTTGTTGCCAGCGGCGCTTGAGAAGGCGTAGAGGATCTCGGCAAAGCCGTGCGGACCGGCATTGTTCACGCTGCCGGAGGCGGGTCCATAGACGGAACTGATCCCACTGAACGACAGGATTACGAAAGCCGTGGCGATCAGGGCCAGCATGGCCATTTTGACTTCCTTGCTTTCGATCTTCTTGCCCAGGTATTCCGGCGTGCGGCCCACCATCAGGCCCGCTATGAACACGGCCAGAATGGCGAACAGGAGCATCGAGTACAAACCGGCTCCCACGCCGCCGAAGATCACCTCGCCGACCTGGATGTTGAACAGCGGAACCAATCCTCCGAGCGGGGTGAAGCTGTCGTGCATCCCGGCGACGGCGCCGCAACTCGCGTCCGTGGTGACGGTGGCAAACAGCGCCGTGGCGGCAATGCCGAAGCGAACTTCCTTGCCCTCCATGTTGCCGCCGGGTTGCGTTGAGGTCGCTTCAGTTTGCAGTCCCAGTTTGGCCAGAATCGGGTTGCCGGCCTGCTCGGAGGCGTAAACGACGAACACGCCCGCCAGGAAGAGCGCACTCATGGCGGCGAAGATCGCCCAGCCCTGGCGCGTGTCGCCGACCATCTTCCCGAACACGTGGGTCAGCCCGGCCGGAATCGCGAAGATCAACAGCAGTTGGACCAGGTTTGTCAGCGGCGTCGGGTTCTCGAACGGATGCGCCGAATTTGCGTTGAAGAAGCCGC
>Ga0315277_10007547_pt1 | contig 14110 bp, 14 predicted proteins | sample YL17G05_15_MG_FD_203695 | JGI IMG/M metagenome (GOLD analysis project Ga0315277, IMG submission 203695) | Sediment microbial communities from Yellowstone Lake, YNP, Wyoming, USA - YL17G05_15 | ecosystem: Environmental > Aquatic > Freshwater > Lake > Sediment | place: USA: Wyoming | collected... | reverse complement strand
CTTGCGTGGCGGGGTGCGAATACATGGTGCTGTTCATGGCCGGCGCAAACAGAACCGGCGCCCGTGTCGCCAGAAGGGCGGTGCTGAGCCAGTCGTCAGCCAATCCCACGGCCGCCTTGGCCAGAAAGTTTGCGGTAGCGGGCGCTACGGCGAAGAGGTCGGCGCGCCTTGCGACGGCGATGTGCTCGACTTCTTCATTGACGGTGCGTTCCGAGGACGATCTTCGGAATGGCACCGTCTGGTAAGGCGCGAACAATTCGGTAATGGCCCGGCGCCCCGTTATCGCCTCAAAGGTCGCCGCCCCCACGAGTTCCCGGGCGGCCCGTGTAAGCACAGGTGTGACGCGCGCCCCGAATTCGGACAGCCGGGACGCGATCTCGCAGGCCTTGTAGGCCGCGATGGAGCCTGTCACGCCCAGGACGACTTCCCTATTTGATAAAATGGGCCTCATCGCTGTCGCTCGTTGTGAAGCCGAGCTTGCCCTCCGCAATTTCTCGCAAGGCGGCGATGGTGGGTTTTCTTGACTGGGTGCCCATCAAGGAATGCGATTCGGACTTGTTCAACTGATTTGCCCGCCGTGCCGCCACAATCACGATCCGGTAAAGACTATCCGCTTTCCCTTTCAAATCCTCCACCGAGATTTCCTCCATATGATATGCTCCTATTCCTCGTACGGTGCGCCCCGCCGCGTTGACTCAGAAGGCACCGTGTCTGACTGCCGCCGAACTCGTTTTCGGTGCGCCCGCACGATCGCAAGCACCTCCGCGGCGGCCTTCTCTGCCACGTCGTTTGTCACCACGTAATCATACTCATGCCGGTCCGCCATTTCGCCGTGCGCGTTCGCCAACCGTAGGGCGATGCTCGCCTCGTCGTTGGCGCGGCGCTTTCGGATGCGCTCTTCAAGCGCCTCAAAAGACGGCGCCATGAGAAACACGGTCACCACATCGTTGCGAAGGGCCTTGAGACTTCGCATGCCCTGCACGTCGAGTTCCAGTACGACGTCCTTGCCGGACTGGATTCTGGCGCTTAAGTCCTCGCGCAGGGTGCCATACAGGTTGCCGTGGACCTCCGCCCATTCCACAAAGTCGCCCGCCGCCACGCGGCGCCGAAACTCGGCCTCGTTCAGAAAGTAGTAGTCCTTCCCGTCAATCTCGCCGGGACGAGGCGGGCGGGTCGTCGCCGAAACCGTATGTTCGATACCGGCGTCTTGCTCCGCCACGCGGGCCAGGACGGTGTGCTTTCCGGCGCCGGATGGCGCCGAAACCACAAACAAGGTTCCTTGCTCCGCCACGGTGCGGCCCGAGGATGATCTTCCGAATGACACCGTCACTGGCCGCCCTACTCGATGTTTTGGGTCTGTTCGCGGAACCTCTCGAGCTCCGCTTTCATGCCAAGCACTTCCCGCGACACGTCGCCGTCACGCACCTTGGCGCTGAGGGTGTTAACCTCGCGTTGCATTTCCTGGACCAAGAAATTCAGATCCCTGCCGACGGGTTCATCTTTTTCGATCAGTCCCAACGCATGATCGATATGCGCTTTGAGCCGGACCACCTCTTCCGTGACGTCCCCTTTATCCGCCATCAACGCCAGTTCGACTGCAAGGCGCTCCTCGGCGATCTGCAAGTCCACTTTCAACTCGTTCAACCGCGTTCTCAGACGTGCTTCGTAGTGCGCGTTGACTTCAGGGAGCCGGGTCTTGACGGTCTCCAGGCTCCGGAGTAGGAGCGCAAGGCGGTGTTTCAGGTCCTCGGCCAGCGCAGCGCCCTCGGTGGCGCGCATGGCATTCAGCGCCAAAAGCGCTTCCTCCAGCGCGGCGGCAACCACCGGCGCCGCTTTGTCGAGGTCTTCTTCCGGGTCCTCCTGATAGAAAACGCCTTCCAACTGCGCCAGAGCATCCACGGACAACGTCTCCTTCTTCCCCAGAAGAAGACTCAATTCCCGGGCCGCCGCCACATAGTGCTGCGCGGTATCTCGGTCAAACCGGACTGGTCGCGCCGAACCGTTCCCGCGTTTACGAATCACCCATACATTGAGACGGCCGCGCGTCACCTGTTTCCGGACCAACTCCTTTAAGACTGCCTCCAAGGCGGCCCACGACCCGGGCAGGTGCATCACACAATCCAAGAATCGGTGATTGACGGTATTCACCTCGACCGTAACGAGGTCCCCGGCAAGATTCCGGGACGCCTTTCCAAAACCCGTCATGCTGCGTATCATTCACGGTGCCTTCCGAGTCGCCACGGCGAAGCACACCACGGTTACATCGGGCCGTTGCGCGTAGCAAGAATTGTACCAAAACGGCGAAGAAAGTGCAACCTCCGAGACGAAAGCTCTCTCGACCTTGCAGAACGCTTAGATATAGGCGCCCTTCCCCTCATTCCCTTTTCTGCTGGGCGGGAAGGGCTGCTAAGGATGATCACTGGTCGGATTTGAGCATCTTGTAGAGGCTGGAATCCAGGCCGATGATGAGTTCGCTCCCGGGCGGCGTGGACTCCTGGAGCACTTCAAGCGACCGCATGAAACGATAGAGTTGGGGGTTCCTGCTGAAGCCCTCTGCGTAAATGCGGAGGACTTCGGCGTCGCCCTCACCCCGCAACATGGAAGCCTCGCGCTTGGCGTTGGCCAGGATAACCTGGACGCGCCTGTCGGTCTCGCTCTCGATAATGTCTGCCTCCTTGCGCCCGTCGCTTCGGTAGCCCTTTGAGATACGGGAGCGTTCGGCCGTCATCCGGCTGAAGACCATTTGAAGGTTGTCACGGAGAAGGTCGGCCCGTTTGATACGGACGTCCAGGACGCTGATCCCGTACTGGCTGCGGGCCATCTCTTTGGCCCGCTCCGCGACGGTTTTCATGATGGTCTCACGGCCCCGTTCGACGCGTTCGGTCATCCGCTCTTCAACGGCGCCGCCGACTTCGGCGTCCTCCTCGGTGGGTGTGGCCGGTATATCCACGGCGCGGTTGGTGGTGCGGATGACTTCGACGAGGTCGTTTTTTCCAAGCTCCTCGCGGACTACGGAGTAAATGATGTCGTCGAGTGCGCCGCGAGCCGCCACCTCGTCCCGAAGGCGAATCCAGTAAAGCAATCGGTTCTCGATACGCCAGCGGGCAAAGTTGTCGACGATCAGTTTCTTCTTGTCGGCGAGGATGATGTCCTCTGGTTCCGCCTCGTAGTATGGGAGGGTGTCGGGGAACCGGTTGACGGTGTCGATAAAGGGCGTCTTGAAATAGAGGCCCGCGCCTTTGTCCACTTCGAGCTGGGCCACATCCGTCGCCCCCCGGGCCGCCTCGATGATCTCTTGCCGAAGGACCTGGAACTTGTCCTCGCTCATGTCGCCAAGGATAACGCGGATAGGCCGGTTGAGGCGGGTGATGACCGCCTGGTCGCGTTCGTCAATGACGTAGGTAGAGGCCCTGACGCCCACCACCAGGACAATGACAATGGCCAGCAGGGCGAACAACGCATACGATTTCCCGTTCATTGTGCCTCCCTCCCCGCTGGTTTTGCTTGAGCGGCGGGCGCCTGTTGCTGAGGACCGGCGCCTTCGCGAGCGGCTCCTTGCTCCTTCTGCGTTTCCTCCGGGGCGACAAGGTCCTTGAGCCTATCCGGATCGAGCGACACCGGAGTTCCAAGAAGCCGCAGGTTGGCGACGCCGGCGTCCTCGTCCACCACAGTGATCTTCATCTTGGACAGGAGATTCGCCATGGCCTCCAGGTACAGGCGGGTCCGCGTGATCTCCGGGGCCGCCTCATACTGCTTTGCGATGGCCGTAAATCGGGCCATTTCGCCCTGGGCCTCGGCGACGCGGGCCTCTTTGTACCCTTCGGCTTTCTGGCGGATACGCGCCGCTTCGCCTTGGGCCTTGGGTATTTGTTCGCGCGCGTAAGCCTGGGCGTCGTTGACGATTTTCTCGCGCTCTTCGCGGGCAGTGGCCACGTCGCGGAACGCGGGGGCCACTTCAGCGGGAGGTTAGACATCCTGCAACTGAACCGCCACGATAGTCACCCCTGTCCCGTATGCGTCGGCGAGTTCCTGTATCTTGTCGCGGATTTCGTTCTGCACCTCGACCTTGCCCGTGGTCAGGACATCGTCAATAGGATGGTCGCCCACGGCCTGCCGCAGGGCGGCTTCGCCCACGGCGCGCAACGTGGACTCGGACTCGCCGCGGCGGAAGTTGAACAGGTAGTCGAGGGCGTTCTTGATGCGGAACTGGACGGCCATCGAGCAGTCGACGACGTTCTCGTCGCCGGTGAGCATCTGGGACTCCTGACGCAGCGCGGGTGTGTCGAGGAACGTCTGGTAGCTGGTGGCGCCGTGGCTCACGATGGAACGAAACCCGATCTCGATGCGCTTCACCTCGGCCACCTGCGGCTCTTCGACCGTTTGGATGGGCCAAGGCCACTTGAGGTGGAAGCCGGGCTCGGTCGTGCGGGTGTACCGGACGAAGGTCAGCACGACGCCCTGCTCGTCCGGTGCAACGGTGTAGGCAGGTCCCCCGGCGACAACCCAGACCAGGACCGCGAGGGCTAGGACGCCCTTCAGGATAAGGCCGGAACGAATACGAAACGGCCACTTAGCACCGTCGGTAATCCTACGTCGAATGTACGTCATGATGGCCCATCCTCCGTGCCACCCCGAGGCTGATCGTCGGAAGACACCGTCAATGTTATGCCCTGTTCGGACGTTGCGGCCCCATCATGCCGACGAAGGCCCGGAACAGGTCCTTGTCCAGGTCGGCGTCCATTTCCAGGCGCATGCGGTTCAATGCCACGAACGAACTGCAAGCGGGCTGAAACGGGCGTTCCGTGGTCAGAGCGTCGAACGTGTCGGAAATGGTCACAATCCGGACGAACGGCGATATCGAGTCCCCTGACAACCCGTCGGGGTACCCGCCGCCGCTCAACTTCTCGTGGTGATGCAGGACGATGTCGAGTGCGATTTCGCCCAGGCAACTCGTTTCCCGGAGAATCTCGTAGCTATAGACGGGATGGCGTTCGAGTTCCTCCCACTCTTGCCGAGTCAAAGGCTCCTTGCTTGAAAGGATTCTCGGACTGATTTTGCTTTTCCCCACATCATGCAGAAGGGAGCCGTTGGCAATCTCACGCAAGGAGGCCGGGTCCGCATAGCCGGCGCGCTGGGCCAAGAATACGCTGTACGTTGCCACGTTCACACTGTGCGTCGGGACTTGATATCCGAGCGCGTTGACTTTCAGAAAATGCGCGAGACGAACGCTGCTCGTTAATACGGCTGTGACCGCGTGTGTTACGATCTCCTTGGTTCGTTTCACCCCGTCCACAAGATCGGTCCCGAAAAGGACATCCTCCACGACGCCGCCGGCGGCCGCATACAGAATCTCGGATTTCTCTTCGGCGGAAATGGCGTTGTCGGCGACGATCTCGGACAAGTGCTTCTCAATGTAGCGCGCATACTCGCGGCGCTGATTCTTGGCGATGTAGAGTTGGGCGATGCCGTTCTCGATCAGCCGTTGCCGTGCCTCTTCTGAGAAGATGGTGTTACGCCGGCAGTACAGGGTAAGGGGGTTGTTGGGACCCGGCTGAATGTAGATGTCGAACCCCGCGATTCGGTCGGCGCGCACGGAGTTCAGCCGCACGGGCGCATGGTCGTGCGCAACCTCCTGGGCATCCAGGGCAATCTGCTCAGTAGAAACAGCCATACGAACGGTGTCACTCCGAACGTCATCCTTGGAACGCACCGTGCATGCTACCATCAAAACATCCGCCCGTCAATAACGGTGCGTTCCGAGGTAACGCCTCGGGGGGCAACATTAACGACCCTGAATGCCCAAGCAGGAAGGTACGGTGCCTTCTGAGTCAACGCCTCGGGGGGCAATACTGTCAACGCGGCGGGGCGCACCGTTCACGGTGTCATTCCGAAGATCCTCCTCGGAACGCACCGTCACTCGGTTACCGGAGCGCGCGTTTCGGCGTTCAGCGTTCTGACGTCGTGGATGTGGAAATCGGAGACCGATTCGACGGTGATCTCCCGGTCAAACCGTTCGGCAATCACGTCGAGGAGTTCCTTGTTTTCCGTGCGCAAGCGCCGGGCGACATCCGGGTGGACTTGAAGAACGATGCGCTTGGTCCGGGTGTCGCAGAAAAGGGACTGCAGGCGGCGGAGAACCTCCACGGTCATCGTGGATACGGAACGGACCAAGCCGCTGCCTTCGCAATAGGGGCAAGACTGGGAAAGCGTCCTCACTAAGTTATGCTTAACACGTTTCCGGGTCATCTCAATCATGCCCAGTTCGGTGATGTCGGACACGGTGGTTTTGGCCCGGTCGGCCTTTAGGCACTCCGTCAGTTTGTGGAGCAGCTCCCTGCGATTCCGCGGCAGGTCCATGTCGATGAAATCAACGACGATGATGCCGCCCATGTCGCGCAGACGAATCTGCCGCGCCACCTCTTCGGCGGCCTCCATGTTGGTCCTGAACACGGTCTCTTCGAGGCCCTTTCTTCCCGTAAACTTGCCGGTGTTCACGTCGATGGCGACTAATGCCTCCGTCTGATCGATGCAGATGGAGCCGCCGTTTTTCAGGTACACGGTGCGGCGCAATGCCATTTCGATTTCCGCTTCAATGCCCATCTTGTCAAAGAGAGGCCGCTTGCTCTGGTACAACTTGCAGCGTTTCCGAAGGTTGGGCGCGAAAAGGTCGAGAAAGTTCAGAATGCGGCTGTATTCGCTGTCGGAATCAATGGTCAACCGGTCCACGTCGTTGGTGAACGTGTCTCGAACGACGCGGAGAATAGGTCCCATGTCCTCGTGCAAGAGCGCGGTGCCTTTCACGGATTCCATTTTGTTCTTGATCTTCTCCCACACTTTAGAGAGATACCTGACGTCGTTCTGGAAGTCGCCTTTGCCCTTGCCCTCTCCCGCGGTGCGGGTGATCAGACCGACACCCGCCGGCCGAACCGTTTGAAGGATCTTCTTAAGCCGTTCGCGTTCCTTTTCGTCCTCGATCTTCCTGCTGACGCCCAGGTGCTTGACCGTCGGCATAAGCACCAGATAACGTCCCGGCAGCGTAATGTAATTGGTGAGCCTGCACCCTTTGGCGCCCAGGCGGTCCTTGCTGACCTGCACCATGATGTGCTGGCCTTTCTTGAGGAGCGATTCGATACTGCGCTGGTTTCTCCTCGTGCGGGCGCGAGCGTGAACCGTGCCCTCCTCGAACACGAAGTCGCCCGTGCCCTCGGCCCCGGCGATGTCCGATACGTAGAGAAAGCCGTTTTTCTCGAAACCAATGTCGACAAAGGCAGCCTGCATGCCGGGGACCACGGAGTCCACGCGCCCTTTGTAGATGTTGCCGACGAGGCTTCGGCTTTCCTGTCGCTCGACGGTCAGTTCCGCCAATCGTTTGTTGTCGCACAGCGCAATGCGCGTTTCGAGCGGGTCAACGTTGATCACCAGTTCCTTCATATACTCATCCTAGTCTGGAGCATGCTTGCCGCGGCAGACCCCGATTGTAAACCCGTCACGGTGTCTTCCGACGATCAGCCTCGGGATGGCACCGTGTATGTTCCCGGCGGCGGTCTGAAACATCTGTATCATACAAAAAGCCTGCTCCGAACGGGAACATTCAGCAGCACCCCCACGCATAGCATTGTCGTCAAGTAGAACGACCCGCCGTAGCTAAGGAACGGCAAGGGGATGCCGGTAACCGGTAAAAGCCCCATAGTGATGGCGATATTGACGAACACGTGGAATGCCAGGATAGTAACGGCGCCCGTCGCCAGCAGGGCGCCGGACATGTCCGGACAGGTGCGGGCAAAGAACAGCCCGCGCCAAAACAACAGCAGAAACAGGATCATGACGCAAACGGCGCCGATGAAGCCGTGTTCTTCGGCAATCAGGGAGAAGATGAAATCGTTGTGGTGTTCGGGGAGGTATCGGAGGTACGTCTGCGTCCCTCTGCAGAAGCCCTTACCGGTGAGGCCGCCGCTGCCCACGGTAATCTTACTCTGATAGGTTTGCCACCCCGAATCTTGAGGCGCATAGTCCGGGTTTAGGAAGGCGTAGATGCGTTCCTTCTGGTAGTACCGCAGTTCGTACGGCGCCCGAGCGTTGTCCAGGTCCCTGATTTTCTCGTCGGACAACCTGGGATCGAAATCCTGCATCTGCAGCGAAACCAGGGGGATCACGGTCGCCCCCATGAGGAGCACGGCTGCCATGTGCCACCAGCGACACCCCGCCACGTATAGCATGACCAACGTCACAGGGGCCAAGCAGGCAGCCGTACCGAGATTCGGCTGTTTTAGAATAAGCACTCCCGGTACCGCAATGATCACAAAGGTCAGCAGGAAATAAGGAAGTCTTCGAACGCGCTCTTGGACGAGCGTGAAGTACCACGTCAGCGTGTACACTACGACGAGTTTGGTCTGCTCGGAAGGCTGCAGGCGAAACGGCCCGAGAGTGAGCCAACGCTGGCCCCCTTTCACCTCTTTCCCCAAGAGCAAGACCGCCAACAGCAGGATCGTCGCGCCGGCATAGAAAAGAGGCGCTAGGGACACCAGATACCGGTGGTCCGTGCAGAGGACAACCAGGGCGCACGCCGTTCCGACGAGGAACCACAGCATCTGCCTTTGCCAGTAGTCGGCTGCCGTACTACGCGAGGCGCTGTATAAGAGCAGGAAACCAATGCAGGCCAGAACCGTCGCCAGCAGCACGATGACCCAGTCAATCCGGCGGATGTTCCTCGGCCTGAACACTCGAATGTGCGCGTCCAGAATATCGAATTCCGTGGCTTTGCCCGTCATCGGCCCTTTCCCTCCCGGGCCAACACGACTTGTGGGGACTGGCGCGTGTAGAAGTACTGGATGATTTCTTTGGCAAGGGGGGCCGCGGCTGAACTGCCGTGAAGGCCGTGCTCGACCAGGATTGAAACCGCGATTCGCGGCTCCTTGTCGAGGACGCCTGCCACAAACCAGGCATGGTCGCGCTGTGAGTATGGGATGTCTTTTTCCGACGCATAGTCTTCGTACTGCTGCAGGGCGACCACCTGGGCGGACCCGGTTTTGCCTATGACGGCCATCCCCGGTATTTTCGCCTCCTTGCCCGTGCCGGTTGGGGCGACGTCGTCCTTTTCGACGCACTTTCTCATACCCGCACGAACGAGCTCCACAGTCTTTTCACTGAGGAAAGGCCCGTAGAGTATCGAGCCGCGGTCAACGTTGAGGTACGGCTTTACGCGGGACCCTCCATTAACAATAGCCGCGACCAAGGTGGCGCATTGGAGCGGCGTAGCCACCACAAACCCCTGGCCGATGGACGTGTTCAACGTATCACCAGCGCGCCAGACCCATTCCCAGGGCTCCTTGGGCTTGGATGCCCGCTGGACGGTTTCATACCATTCCTTCGACGGCACGAAACCACTCTCTTCCCGGGGCAGGTCAATGCCGGTCTCGACGCCCAGGCCGAGCTTGCGGGCGTACTCGTTGATCTTGTCCACGCCGAGTCTCAGACCTACATTGTAGAAGAAGACATCACAAGAAAACGCCAACGCGTCGACTACGGCGACCCGGCCATGCCCGCTATGCCGCCAGCAACGCCATTTCCGTCCTTGCCCGTCTATCTGATAGTAGCCCGGGCAGAAAAACGTGGTATTCTCGTCGATGGTTCCTGCTTCGAGCGCCGCAGCGGCCAACATCACTTTGAACACGGAACCCGGGGCATACACCTCCCGATAGGCACGGCTCACCATGGGATTCGGCGCCTCGGTCTTCAGGAGTGTGTCGCGTTCTTCGCTCCGGGTCCTTGTTGTAAAGGCGTTCGGGTCAAATCCGGGCGTGCTGGCCAGCGCATAGACCTCGCCTGTGTCCGCGTTGAGAACGACAATCGCCCCCACTTCTTGTCCGAGGAGTGCCTCGGCCTTCGCCTGGAGATCGATGTCCAAGACAAGGCGGACTTCCTTGCCCATCTGTGGATCGACACGGTAGTCTTCCTCGAGCATATTTCCGTCGCTGTCTTTCTCGGCGATATAGGGTTTTCCCCGGACATCCGTGCGCAACTGAGGCACTCCCGATGCATATCGAGTCACCACCGTATGTCCGTCTGTTCCGTGGAGGTCGTTTTCGTACACCAGCTCGATGCCGCCCAAACCTATCCAGTCCCCCATCCGGTACATGTCCCGACGGCGCACAGGTTCCGCTTGGTTGAGGCCCAGATACCCGAGAATCTGTCCGCCCACGGTACCATAGAGATAGCGTCGCTGGGAACTGGCAACGGTGTATACCCCCGGCAGCGCGTACGAGTGTTCCTCGACCCGAAACAGATCGCTTTTCGTCACGTCTCGTTTTACGTCGATTTGCTCAAAGGGCTTTTTCTGCTGGGCTTCGACTTGCTCAAGAAGGCTCTCTGCGTCCGCGCCGATGAGGGCCTCCAGTCTGCGACACACCTGTTCCGTGTCATCACATTCCGCGGGAACAAGCACGATGTCACAAGCCGGCCGGTTGTCAGCCAACACCACATCGCCGTGGCCGTAGATCATTCCCCGAGGCGCCTTGAGCCGCTGTGGGTGAAGCCGCTGAACCTCAGCCATCCGACGAAATTCGTTTCCATGGATCACCTGCAAATACCACAGGCGGACGGCCAACACGGCAAAACACGCCACCAAGCCGAGTCCAATGTGGACCAGCCGCTTCTCGAAGCCCTCATACCGCTTCTTTTGCCGGTCGCTCGTCATCTGACCAACCTTTTCCCGTCCGTGGGCCGTCGCGCGGCTCGCCGCAGCGCATGGTTCCCGGCACTGCATGGGCACGCGGCCTGCATCCACCCCAACCACACACGATCACGCTGCCTCCCCTTGCACGGCCTTTCGGTTCTGGAACACACGCGACAGCAGGAAGAGGGCGACCGGCGTGACCAATGCCGTGTAGAACGCGCCCGGAATCACCGAGACGCCTATCGTGCGTATCGCGCTGATATCGGGCTTCTGGACGTAAAGGATCGCCGTGTACAGAATCCCGTGCACAAGAGCGGCACACAGCACCAACGCGGTCTTGATCGCCGGATGGTCTGACAGGAGCCGGCGAGACATCCTGCCGACCCCGTAGCCCACGACCACGTTGCAGAGAACGTAGTGACCCAATACGGCGTCGCTGGCCACGTCCTGGTACATTCCTCCCAAGACTCCCGTAAACATGGCCCGCTCCTCGCCATCGGTGATGGCGAAATACACCACGAGCAAGAGGGTCAAATCCGGCACGACCCCCTGCACCCGCACGGCATCGAGCCACGTCGTCTGTATGAGCGCAGTGGCAATAACAACGAACGCCCAATAGAAATGCTTCTTCATCTGGTTCCCTTGAATGGACCTATGGCGCGTACCGCTCTTGCAGGAGGCGATTGTCCGGAGCCTGGGCGCCGGCAATCCACGGCGGTTCGTTTATCTTCTCATTTCCCTGCAACTCATTGACCGAAGGCACGCTTCTCCGAACCACCAAGACTTCGTCCAGGCGGTACGGATCGACCGCAGGCTCGATGTATGCGGCTTTCCACAGGGAGCCGGTCTTGTCTACCGTCACCACGCGCCCGATGGGATAGCCGCTCGGAAATACAGGATAGCCGCTCGGAAACACGCTCTCCGGGCTTGTGACCACCTCGTCTCCTTCCCACACCTCGTCTTTCATGTCGATATACTCCATCGTGCACTGGAAACTGAGGTCGCTCCCGCTGCCGTGGACGCTGCCGCGCACGCGATTGCGCTGAATCATCGCGGCGATTCGGCAATTCACGTTGTGGAGTGTTACCACAGTGGCGGTCGTCCGATCTACTTCCGTGACAAGTCCGACCACCCCGTTTTCAGTCACGACGCACATGGATGGTTCGATGCCGTGCACGGAGCCGCGATCGATCTTCAAAATGCCCTTGAAATTCTCGATAACCTCGACGGGTTCAAGCGTCAGGCGCGGTTCCTCACGGACGAAGTCAAGCATTCGGCGAAGTCGCGCGTTCTCCCCGGCAAGCTCCCGGCGCCCGGCAGCTTGCTGCATAAGCTCGGCCGTCCGCAAACGCAACGCTTCGGCTTCTCGTTTTTGGCTGTCATATACAACTATCAGCCCAGAGATATAATCAATACCGTCTTTAACCCGTTTGAGTCCCTTGAGAAACGGCCGTGAGCTTACCGTAACCACGGTGTGAATGCCCCGCTGAATGACCCCCCCGCGCGCGCCAGAAGCAAGGGAACCAAGAGACAAAACGACCACCACGGCCAGGATGACCGTTGAACGGTAGTCGCGTATGCGGCGTCTGATTGACAAGCCCTATGCTTCGTCGTCCACGAAATTGTTGAGCGCTTCCAGGTACTTGCCGGCACCCAGCACCACGGCCGTCAACGGGTCCTCGGCCACCGCCACGTGCAGGCCGGTCTCTTTCTTGAGAAGTTGATCCAGGCCGCGCAGCAGCGCGCCCCCGCCCGCCAGCACGATGCCCCGGTCCACGATATCGGCCGAAAGCTCCGGCGGCGTTCGCTCCAGAGTAACCCGGACGGCGTCTACAATCGCGCTCACCGGTTCCCGCATGGCCTCACGGATCTCGTCGGACGTCACCGTAAGTATCTTAGGCAAACCCAGGACCTGATCGCGCCCTTTCACCTGTAACTCCAGCTCGTCTTTGAGCGGAAATGCCGAACCAATGGCGATCTTGATTTGCTCGGCCGTTCGCTCGCCAATCAAGATGTTGTACGTGCGCTTGAGATGCTGAATGATCGCTTCGTCCATCTCGTCGCCCGCCACGCGCACCGATTTGGAGAATACGATGCCTCCCAACGAGATCACGGCCACTTCCGTGGTGCCTCCTCCGATGTCCACGATCATGCACCCTTGGGCCTCCTGCACGGGCAGGTCCGCGCCGATGGCCGCGGCCATCGGTTCCTCGATGGTGAAGACTTTCTTCGCTCCCGCCTGCAACGCGCTTTCCGTGACCGCGCGTTTCTCGACGGCAGTAATCCCGGAAGGAACGCTGATGGCCACCCGCGGAGAGGCCAGTCGTTTCCGGTTGTGAACTTTCTGGATAAAATAGCGCAACATGCGTTCGGTGATGTCGAAATCCGCAATGACGCCGTCTTTCATCGGGCGAATCGCCACGATATTGCCCGGCGTGCGCCCGATCATGTTCTTGGCTTCGTTACCGACCGCGCGCACCTTGCCCGTGTTCTGGTTGATGGCGACAACAGACGGTTCACTGAGAACAATCCCCTCCCCCTTGACATAGACCAGGGTATTCGCGGTACCCAGGTCGATCGCCATGTCGTGAGAGAAAAGGCCGGGCAAGAAACGCAAGAATTGAAACACTTGAATTCCTCACAGTCGCCCCGGCAGCGCCCGGGGACACTCTCTAAACTTATTGAGAAGGAAGGACTTATAGATTCCCTATGATCAACTTTGTGATTATACCAGAAGCGGAAACCAATTCCAAATCAACCGCCTTCGTAGGCGCACATGCCACATAAGGAGCAAGGAAGGTATTGATTCTGAATTCTATCGGCTCAGAGGGCAGGAAAAAGAATGGCGGAGAGACAGGGATTCGAACCCTGGGTACGGGTATAAGCCGCACAACGCCTTAGCAGGGCGCCACCTTCGACCACTCGGTCATCTCTCCGTGTCATCGTCCGTGTAACGTGCTTACTCTACCACGAGCGAGCCGAAAGGTTCAACAGGCCCCCTTCTCGAAAAGACGCCAAGATCGCCAAGTCTTTCCTTGCGGTCTTTGCGCCTTGGCGAGAGGCGAGAAGGTTTGCGGAAAAATGAGATTCTACATGTCAGTTTTACGGAGCGCGCGGAGTCTTTCCGGTCTCTGTGTCCTCCGTGCCTTCCGTGGTTCAAATCATAGGCGCCCGGCGTTTGCGCGCCGCTGCGGCCAGCATCGCCATTATGGCCGCGCCGAACACCGCCAAGTCGCCGGCGCCTTGGCTCAGGCTGCGCGGGCCGGGCGGGGTCGATGTGCCCCCCAGAAGGCCCAGACAGGTTGGCCCTTGGCCTTCGCCCTCACCTTCGCCCTCACCTTCACCCTCCACCGCCTCCAGCTCGACGACAACGGCAAGTATGCCGGAACCCGTGAGGACTACCCATTGCGTGGCGGGACGGTAGCCGTCCGCAGCGGC
>Ga0315277_10007546_pt1 | contig 14111 bp, 10 predicted proteins | sample YL17G05_15_MG_FD_203695 | JGI IMG/M metagenome (GOLD analysis project Ga0315277, IMG submission 203695) | Sediment microbial communities from Yellowstone Lake, YNP, Wyoming, USA - YL17G05_15 | ecosystem: Environmental > Aquatic > Freshwater > Lake > Sediment | place: USA: Wyoming | collected... | reverse complement strand
GGGAATACCTGATCGCCGCGATCCAGGCGGGCATCGCCAAGGTGAACGTGGGAACCGAAATCCGCCAGGCTTACGAGGCGGACGAGGCGGGACCTTCCCGAAAGCTGGGAGCTTTCGGGAAGGTGGCTCAAGATGCGGTCTACGAACGCACGTGCTGGCTCATCCGAGACTATTTCGGCATCGCTGGCATCCGAAGGTTCGTGTCGGACTAGGCCGATAACCTTCCCGAAGGCTGGGCGCTAGGCCGATAACCTTCCCGAAGGCTGGGCGCTAGGCCGATAACCTTCTCGAAGGCTGGGAGCTTTCGGGAAGGTGGACTAGGAGAAGGCATAAATGAGTCTACTCGGCATAGATGTGGGCACGACGGGCTGCAAGATGGCCCTCTTCTCAGAGGACGGGGGGTTGCTCGCATCCGCGTACACAGAATACGATGCCCAGCGGCCGCAGCCTGGGTGGGCGCAACTGGACGCCGCGGACGTGTGGGAAAAAGTGAAGAGCATGCTCGGCCAGGTCACCTCTCGCTCCGCCTCGGACCCGCTCAAGGCACTGGCCGTCTCATCCCTGGGCGAAGCGGTGGTCCCGGTGACGGAGGACCGGCAGATCCTCGGCCCGTCCATCCTGAACTTTGACGTGCGTGGAGAAGAGTACCTGGAGGACCTGGCCAGGGCACTGCCCAACGAGCGGTTGTACCGCATCAATGGCAACACGCTCGGCAATCATTACGGGCTGACCAAACTTAAGTGGATCCAGGAGCACCAACCAGAGATCTACCAGCGCGCAACCAAGTTCTTGCTGTGGGGCTCCTTCGTCTCGTTCATGCTCGGCGCACAGCCAGTCGTGGACTATTCGCTGGCCAACCGCACCCTGCTGTTCGACGTGGACCGGCAAGACTGGTCGGAAGAGTTGCTGGAACTGGCGGGCCTGGAGCGCCAGAAACTGCCCGACGTGGCTCCTTCAGGTACCGTCATCGGTAGCGTGTCCAAACGCGTGGCGCAAGAACTGGGGCTACCCGCCCACGTGTCCATCGTCACCGGGGCGCACGACCAGTGTGCCAACGCGGTGGGCTGCGGCGTCATCCAGGAAGGGCACGCCGTATACGGCATGGGGACCTTTATCTGCATCACCCCCGTGTTCTCTGCGCGGCGCGAGCCGGCCGTAATGATTGAGCGGGGCCTGAACACGGAACACCACGCCGTGCCGGGCCGGTACGTCAGTTTCATCTACAACCAGGGCGGCTCCCTGGTCAAGTGGTTCAGAGACACGTTCGCCGCCGCCGAGCGCCGGCAGGCCGCAGAGACCGGCCGGGACATCTATGCCGACCTCATCGCGGAAATTCCACCAGGGCCGAGCGGAATCGTGGTCCTGCCGCACTTTACTACGACCGGGCCGCCCGCCTTTATCGCGGACTCCTGCGGCGTCGTCGCGGGCTTGCGGCTGGAGACGACCAGGGGCGACCTCCTGAAAGGGATCCTGGAAGGGAGCACGTTCTACCTGAAAGAGTGCGTCGAAGCGCTGGCCCCCACCGGCATCGAAATCGCCGATTTCCGGGCCGTGGGCGGCGGCAGCAAGTCGGACGCCTGGATCCAACTGTGTGCCGACGTCCTGGGCCGGCCCTTCGTCCGCCCCAAGATCACCGAGGCCGGCGCGCTGGGGGCAGCGATCATGGCGGGGGTCGGCGCTGGCGTGTTCCCCTCCTACGAAGCCGGCGTCGAGGCCATGGTAAGACTGGAGCGGACGTTCGAGCCAGACCCCCGGCGGCAGGAGCAGTACGAAAGCCGTTTCGCCATCTACCGGCGGCTGGGGCCCCTCATGGCAGAATACCTGCGGGACCTGGCATCGGCCCAGAGGTAGACCGCATCATGTTCTATTTCGGCGTGGACTACTACCCTGAGCAGTGGCCCGCAGAGCGCTGGCCGGAGGATGCGCGCCTGATGGCCGAGGCGGGATTGAACGTGGTGCGCCTGGCCGAGTTCGCCTGGTCCAGGATGGAGCCCCAAGAGGAAGTCTATGATTTCGATTGGCTGGACCGCGCGATCTCCATCCTGGCCTCCCGTGGCCTGCACGTCGTCCTGGGAACCCCCACGGCCTCACCCCCACCGTGGTTGATGGCCCAGGACCCGGCCCTGTTTCGCGTGCGCGAGGACGGCCAGCGCGTGACGTTCGGCAACCGCCGCACGTACTGTCCAAACAACCCCCTGTACCACCAGGCCACCCGGCGCATCGTCGCTGCGCTGGCCGAACATTACGCCAGCCACCCGGCCGTGATCGGCTGGCAGATTGACAACGAGTTTGGCGAGCGCTGCTACTGCCCGCTGTGTGCCCGCGCCTTCCAGGATTGGCTGCAACAGCGTTACGGCTCGCTCGACGCCCTCAACCAACGGTGGGGCACGGTGTTCTGGAGCCACACCTACAGCGACTGGGGCGAGATTCCCGTCCCATTGGCCACCGGCAGTTCACCCAACCCGGGGTTAGCGCTCGACTTTTTCCGCTTCTGCTCGGACTCGTACGTGGCGTACCAACAGGTGCAGGTAAACGTCCTGCGGGACAGGTGCCCCACCCACTGGATCACCCACAACTTGATGGGGTTTGGCTACGACCGCATCAACTATTTTGACCTGGCCCGTGACCTCGACCTGGTGGCCTGGGACAATTACCCGCGCGGGTACTGGGACATGCAGGCCGATGTGGATGCGAGCCGCGCGGCGCTTTCCTGCGACGCCATGCGCGGCCTCAAGGACCAGAACTTTTGGGTGATGGAACAGCAGGCCGGGCCGAGCGGCTGGGAGACGGTGAGCGTGGCCCCGCGGCCAGGGGAACTCAGGCTGTGGGCCTACCAGGCCATTGCCCACGGGGCAGACGGGATCGTCTTTTTCCGCTGGCGCACGGCACGCTTCGGCACGGAGCAATACTGGCACGGCCTGCTCGACCACCACGGGCACCCCGGACGGCGCTACGCGGAGATCAAGCGCATGGGGGCCGAACTCGAACAGATCGGCGAGCGAATACACGGCTCGCACGTCGCGCCAGCCGTCGCCATGCTCCTATCCTACGACTCCCGCTTCGCCTTCCAGGTGCAGGCCAACAACCCCCAGTTCACCTACTCCGCCCATTTCCACCACGTCTACCGCGCCCTGTACGAGCGCCACGTCCCGGTGGACGTCGTGGCCCCGACGGCGGACCTCGCGGCCTACAGATTGGTCTTCGCCCCCGCCCTGCACGTCCTGTCCGAGGAGGTGGCCGAGAACCTGCGGCGATTCGTCCAGGCCGGCGGGGTGCTGGTCGTCACTCCGCGCACCGGCGTGAAAGACGAGGACAACGCGGTGGTGGAACTGCCACTGCCAGGGCTGTTGGCCGGCTTGAGCGGCGCAGAGGTCGAGGAATACGACTCGCTCCCTCCCGGCGCATACAACGAACTTGAATTCGTGCTGCCCGAACTGGCGATGACTCCTCCGGCCAGGGCGAGCGTGTGGTGCGACGTGCTCAAACCCAGCAGCGCGACCGTCGTGGCGCATTACACACAGGACTATAACGCGGGCCAACCGGCCATCACGCTGAACCGGAGCGGGCAGGGCCAGGTCGTAACCATCGGCACCTTCAGCGACGCCGACCTGTACCGGGCGCTGGCCCCCTGGCTCCTGGACCTGGCGGGCGCGCAACCGATCCTCACCACGCAGGCAGAGGTCGAGGTAACCGAGCGCTGGCAGGGGCAGCGGCGACTGTTGTTCGTGCTCAACCACACCGATCACGCGCAGGAGGTAGCGTTGGACCGCGGAACCATAAACCTGCTCGACGGCTCAGCCCCTCTCACGGGCACGGTCACTCTCGCGCCGCGCGACACCTTGGTGCTTGAAACACAGTGAGAATAATCGTACGACATCGTCTTTGAAATCCCCGCCACCGGTGGTATCATGAGCGAGGGTATAAGCAACGGGTACCAGGCAGGAGGTGTGGAATGCGTACAGAGATGGTCGTTCAGCGGCTCAAGGCCACCTGGAGCAGAGCGCTTAGCCTGGCGCGCCGGATCTGTCCCTCGCGTAGGGCGTGGCTCATCGGGCTGGTGAGCATCATCCTGCTGGCTGTGCTCGGGAGCGTGGGTTCCATATACTACCTCAACACGTCCAGTTCGCCGCCGCAAACGTACCCCACCCTGTCGCTCGAAGGGGTGCACAGCCTGTTGATGATCGCCCCGCACTGCGACGACGAGACCCTTGGCGGAGGCGGGCTGTACCAGGCCGCGCTGCAACGCGGCATCAGAATTCGCGTCGTGGTCGCCACTGCCGGCGACGGCTACCCCCACGCAACCGAGGTGCAGTTCAAAACTGTCTCGCCCAACCCGCAGGATTTCGTCCGCATGGGGGAGATGCGCCAGCAGGAATCGGTGAACGCGCTCGTCAGGCTGGGCGTGCCTGAGAGCGACGCCACGTTTCTGACGTACCCCGAGCACTGCCTGGCCCAGTTGTGGTGGGATAGTTGGCAGCGCGACCAGCCATACCGTTCCCCCTTCACAGGGCTGGACCACAGCACCTATCCCCGCGCTTTCCATCCCGGCACGCCGTTCAGCGGCCAGGCGCTGCTGGATGACCTGCGCGCGATCCTGGCGTCCGAGCGCCCCGACCTGATCCTCATCCCCCATCCTAACGACGCGCACCCCGACCATCGCGCGCTGAGCATCTTTGCCAGCCTGGCCGTGGCGATGGAAGAGCAGGCCGACCCGGCGTTTCGCCCGCAAGTCCTGGGTTATCTCGTACACTATGGGCTGTATCCCCAGCCCTTTGGCCTGAAGATGAAAGACAGTCTGCGGCCGCCCAGGCAACTCCAGCCCCTCGGCCAATGGATCGAGTGGTGGCTGTCCAGCGAGCAAGAGGCGACTAAATTCCAGGCTGTCAGGGCTTATCCCTCCCAGAATCGGGTGCTCGGCTACTTCCTGGACGGCTTTGTGCGGCAGAATGAGCTTTTCGCCGTCGTGAATCTACTGGCCTCGCCCACGCTCACCCGGACCCAATCCTTCTCGGAGGCCGCTGGCCAGCCAGACACGGCGAGCGGGTTTACCGGCGTGTCCGAGTACACCCCCGTGAGTGACAGCATCTTGCGCCAGATAGACCACCAGGCTGACATCGCCAACCTGCAGATTGCGCGCCAGAATGACACGCTGAGGATCGTCATTGAGACGCGCAGTGACGTGAACCGCGCCTACAGTTACAACCTGTACGTGCGGGCCTTCACGTCCCAGGATTCCGCGACCTGGACCGGCCAGTGGAGCGAGACCAGTTCAGATGGCGTACAGGCCAGCGGGCGTACGATCACCTATCCACTCGACTTGAACGCACTAGGCAGCCCCACCTGGCTGGCGTTTTACGCCGACACGCGCAGGGAAACCGTTCTGGACAGCACAGCCTGGTACCTGGTCTACCTGGGGGGATAAACGAGGCTCTCCTCGGTTTACAGATTGGAGTGGCGCGATGAATCTGACTTTGCTGGATGATGCCGACGTCAAAGTGGTCTACGATACTGTAGCCGCTGGCCTATGGGCAGTCCAACCAGAATTGGCTGACAAGAATAAGACAACGAGGTGTTGCTATGCCCCAAGATATTAGACTATGGCGAATAAGGAAAGGCAACGAGCTGAGAGAAATCAAGTGTACAAAGGTAGACCTTGAAGCGCGCATTGAGGATTGGCTTGAGAAGGACATTTCCATAATCTCAGATGATTTGCTTGTGATCGGACGGCAAGTAGAGACGGACTTCGGTGGAGCCATTGATCTTTTGTGCCTGGAGTATACGGGAGATCTCATCATTGTTGAGCTGAAGCGTGAGAAGACCCCGCGGGAGGTAACCGCTCAAATACTGGATTACGCTTCTTGGGCAAGGGATCTCTCGAACGAAACGATAACCGAAATAGCCAGCCGATACTTTGCTGGTAGAGACTCCCTGGAAGAGGCTTTCAAACGCCGGTTCGGCGAGGAATTGCCTGAGATTCTGAACGAGCATCACAAGATGCTCGTTGTGGCTTCGGAGATAGACAGTAGTTCTGAGAGGATTATCAACTACCTATCTGATACCTATGGTGTTGCCATCAACGCATCCACATTTCGGTACTTCCGTGGCGAAGATGGAGAGGAGTTCCTTGCGAGGGTTTTCCTGATTGCACCAGCCGAAGTTGACTACAAGACTCAGACCAAGGCCCCTTCGAAGAGAAAGCCGCCGTTGACTTATGAAGAACTGCAGGCAATGGCAGAACGCAACGGGATTGGTGATCTCTACAAGCAGCTTGTTGATGGACTTGCGGGTTGTTTTGACCAGCAAGTCACTACAAGGAGTACGGTCGCTTTTGTCGGCATTATCGGGGAAAGCCGAAATACTATCCTCAGTATTGCGCCAAGTGAAAGCACTGCGAGCCAGGGTCTATGTTTTTGGTTCCATACTGAACGACTCTTGAAGTATCTTGGAGTGAGCAGAGATGTTGATATTGCCGGAATCTTGCCCTCCGAGACTGAGCGAGGTGAGACTTATAGCGGTGGCCCCCCTACACTGTTTGGGTTCTTCAAGGATACTGACGAGGTGAACAAGTTCGTGTCCGGCTTACGCCAGTTTAGACTGAGACAAGCAGGCACCACCTAAGCTATGACTCCACCCTTCACTGTGTTCAGAACATACCTCCGCTGCCACTCCCGAACTGTGTGCGTGGCCACTGCGTCAATCGAGGCCGTGCGATGAAACCAGGACAGATCAGACCCATTGTGATATGCGTCTTCAGGCACGGCGACAGGGTCTTCGTAGCCGAATACGATAACCCCGTGACCGGCGCCAAATTCTACCGCCCGCTGGGCGGCGCGATTCGCTTCGGCGAGTACAGCCACGAGTGCATCGTCCGCGAAATACGGGAGGAGTTGGGCGCGGAAATTCAGGATCTGGCCTACCTCGGCACCATCGAGAACGTCTTCACCTATGCGGGCCAGCCCGGCCATGAAATTGTCCTGGTCTACCAGGCCAACTTGGCTGACCCCCACCTGTACGAAGTCGAATCGGTCATGTGCCAGGAGGACGACGGCAGTGGGTTCGCGGCCGTGTGGAAACCCATTGAGGACTTCCGCACCAGCCAGGCACCGCTATATCCCACGGGCATCCTGGACCTGCTGGACCAGGCGAAAGAAGGAGAGCTCAAATGAGAATTGCGCTAGGGGGTTTTCGGATCGAGAGTTGTACGTTCTCGCCTCTGCTGACTCGAGAGCAGGACTTTCAGGTTCTGCGAGGGAGCCCCCTGCTGGAGAGTTATCCCTTCCGGTCACAATACGGCGACGGCGAGTTCGTCCCTTTGGTCGAGGCCGCCGCCCTGCCTGGGGGACCCGTGGAGAAGGCCTTTTACGAACGTTGCAGGGGTGAATTTCTGCACGGGCTCCAGGAACAAGGGCCCTGGGATGGCGTCTTCCTGCGGATGCATGGAGCGGTAAACGTCGCTGGCATGGACGACGCCGAAGGAGACCTCCTGGCTGCCATACGGGAAGCCGTCGGGCCCACAGCCTTGATCGCCGCCAGTTACGATCTGCATGGGAACGTCTCCCAACGGGTCGTGGATTGCATAGACGTGCTGTCCGCCTATCGCACCGCCCCCCACGTGGATGGGCCCGAAACCATCGAGCGGGCATGCTCGCTGCTGGTCAAGTGTATCCGGGAGAAAATCCGCCCTCACAAAGCGTTCATCCCCGTCCCCATCCTGTTGCCCGGTGAAAAGACCAGCACCGAATGGGAACCGGCCGCCAGCCTGTACCGCCTGATACCCGGCCTGGTCCAGGGCGACGCTGTTCTGGACGTTTCGATCCTGATCGGCTACGTCTGGGCCGACGAGCCCAGGTCCACGGCCTCCGTGATTGCCCTGGGCACCGCCCGCGACCAGGTCCATCACGCGGCGGTGACGTTGGCCCAGCGATTCTGGGACGTGCGCCACGAGTTTCAGTTCGGCGTCACGGCCGGGCCTGTAGATCGCTGTATCCAGATGGCACTTGACGCGCCGGAGCGCCCGGTCGTCATCAGCGACTCGGGAGACAATCCCACGGCAGGCGGGGCCGGCGACGTTCCTTACGTCCTGAGGCGCATGCAGGCGCTCGGCGTAACGGATGGAGTGTTTGCCAGCATCACCGATCCTGAAGCGGTTGCGATCTGTGAGACGGCCGGTTCCGGTGCGGAGGTAGACCTACTGCTCGGCGGCAAGTTGGATCCCATTCATGGGAAACCCTTGCGCGTGCAAGGCTGTGTACGGTCACTATGCCAACAGCCCTGGCTCTTGCACCGCACGGGCGACGCCGGCGCCGTGAACCGCGTGGCGGTCGTGGACGTACAGGGCATCCAGGTCATCATCACAGAGCGCCGCACCCCGTTTCACCGCCTCGCTGATTTTCGAAACCTCGGCATTGAACCCCGCCAGCACAAAATCGTCGTCGTAAAGATCGGCTACCTCGAACCCGAACTGAAAGCGCTCGCTGCGAAGGCCCTGCTTGCGCTCAGCCCGGGCGCCGTCAACCAGGACATTACCAGCCTGCCGTTCAAGCGCATCCAACGCCCGATGTTTCCGTTCGATCCGGACATGGCGTGGTCCCCGTGCGTCTAGAGATTGGAGGTGATAAACCAGAGACAGAACAGGCAAGACAGAATCCGTTCCATCTATTCCATCCGTTCCCCCGTGTACGCACGGGCATAATCCGTTGACAGCCATTCGGCAAGGGAGGAATACCATGATAGTGCACGTCAAGAAACGCAGTCTCGTGCTGCGTGTTGTCGTAGACGGTCTACTTTGCCTGGCATTCGTGCTCGTCCCGCTGCTCGCCAGTAGGAGCGGCCGCCCGGCGACCGGCGTCGTCAAAGCGGCCGGCACGACCGTGTGGTCCATCGGCACGCTCGACGACTCGAAGGCCGAATTCGCCGGGAGCGTCGGCACGTTCATCGTCGGAACCTCGCCCACCTCCGCCTTCCCGGCCCGCCTCTCCGGCGGCGGCACCGTCGAGACGATCCAGTTCACCCTGGCCTCCGCCTCCGGCGACCATTTCTTGAACGTCGTCGCCGCCGACACGGCCCAGAACTCGACCTCCGGCATGCAGGCGACCATCAACGGCGTTCCGCTCACCCCCCGCTGGGCCGGCTCCTGGGAGTTCTCCAAGTGGGGCAACGGCGGGAGGAATCAGGGGGTGCAGACCCTGCGCTGGGCCTTGCCGACCTCGGCGCTCGTCGTCGGCCAGAACACGCTGCTGTTGCGCGTCTCCGCAGCGCCCAACGCCGGCCCGGGCTCGGCGCCCGATGGCGTCGTACCCTACTTCGACATGGACTACGTCTCACTGGAGCAGGGCAGCCTGAACCTGGCCCTGCCCAAGCGTTACGTCGGCTCGACCGACTACTGGACCAACACTGCCCTGGTCAACCGCATGAAGGCCAACGCGGCCGCCTTCTCCAACGGGCAGGTCTGGATCAACTATCTCCTGAACCGCAACGTGCTCGACTCTGACATCGAGATCGTCGAGGAGATGCACTGGACCGCTTCCTATCCCGACCTGACCTGGGAGGATGTCCACCTGGGCGTCGGCCAGTGGGACGAAGCAGCCTGGGCGTACTACCGGTACTATTACCAGCAACTCAGGGCGGCGGGCGTGCAGCGCATTCTGATTAAACTCCAGTACACGCCGCGCTGGGCCTCGACGATGCCCAACTCTTCCAACTACGCCGCCTATGCGCCGACCAACGACGCCTACTGGACCGAGTTCATCCACGAGGTCGCCGTCCGCTTGGGAGACGTGGTGGACGACTATGCGATCATGAATGAGGTCACTATGACCGGCTTTTGGGCAGACACGCAGGAGGCGTACTATCGCCTGGAGCGGCTGGCCTACGACACGCTCAAGCAGTATGACACAGTGGATGCCAATGGCGACGGTGTGGCCTGCTTCGTCGCCCCCTCCTCCTCCAACGAGCCGGGGCAGACGGATCAGTGGCAGACGTGGTACACTGCTCTCTATCCCAAGATGGACGCCTTCCACACCCACGACTACAAGTGGGGACTCAAGCCTTCCGCCGACATAATCCAGGCGATTGACCCCAACTTGCAGTACCTCATCAGCGAGACCGGGCCGGCCAACTGGTTCATTAACCAGGACGCGGTGCCGGAATACAACCCGGCGGAGGCCGCCTCGGCCATCGGCTACCTGCTCAAGGACCCCACCTCGCCGATAGACTTTCTCACTCAGTGGGTGCTCAAGGGCGACCCGGACAAGAACGCGCCGTGGCCGGACCCGAACGAGTGGTACAACTCGGAGCCAGACCCGTATGCGAACAACGACGGCTACATCGAGACGTTCAACACCGGCATCGTCAACATCGAGCCGCCGGGGCCGCCCTACACCAACTGGGCCTTTAACAGCGCCGGCGCCTACTGGCAGCACTGGGGCTGGGTCCTGGACTGGAACGGCAACCAGGTGCCGGTCGAGATGGTCGGCAACGGCGACTGGCAGTACGAAGTGGACGCCGTGAATATGGGCGACCGCATCGAGGTCATCGTGACGGACTTTCAGGGTGGGATCATCCCGGCCCCGCACACGATCGGCCTCCAGGTCACGACCCCCTGGACGAGCGTGAAGGTGGATTCCTATGAGCCGGACGACCTGACCGGCACCTCCACGACCGCCGGGCCGGTCGTCAGCCTGTCCGCCGCCAACCTGGCGCTCGACTCGGTGCGCTTCGTGCTCAGTAACGCCGCCGCGCCGAACAACGCCGTGCCGGGCGTCTTCATCGCCTCGCCGGCCAAATCTGCCACTGTCTCGGGGAACGTCACCATCGCGGCCGATGCCTACGATGACGGGAGCATCGCCGCCGTCGAGTACCGCATTGATCCGATCAACGCGGGCACGTTCAGCCCGCTGGCGCTGCAGTCCGGCAGCCGCTACACCGCTTCGTGGAACTCGGCCAGCGTGGCGGATGGTGACCACACCATCCAGGTGCGGGTGCGCGATAGCACCGGCAAGTCCAGCACCGTCAGCCACGTCGTCAAGGTCAGCAATGGCGGCGGGCCGACCGGCGCGATGCACGTGAGCAACATCGCTATGGCGTTCCAAAAGTCAGGCCAGACCTACAAGGCCAAGGCCACGGTGACGATCGTGGACGCCAACAACGCGGCGGTGTCCGGAGCGACGGTGTCCGGCACCTTCAGCGGGGCCACGAGCGATAGCGTCAGCGGGACCACCGACGCCAGCGGCAACGTGACGCTGACATCATCCGGCAAGAAGGGCGGCGGCACGTGGACCTTCTGCGTGACCGACGTGACCAAGAGCGGCTGGACCTACAACGCCAGCGCCAACGTCGAGACCTGCGACACCATCACCGCACCGTAACCTCAGGCCCGATACAGACCTGGCAGGTCTCGGAAGACCTGCCAGGTCTCCTCCACAATAGAAGTGCTTGACGTTGTGTAGAGTCTGGCTTATACTATCGGTAAGATCAAGACGTGGAAGCAGAGGTGCCTTATGCCCGAGATCAGCAGGTTTTTCGGCATCGTGATCGCAATTTACTATAAGGAGCACGGGATACCCCACTTCCACGCCAGGTATGGGGACCAGGCTGGAGTTTTCGCAATCACCGAGTTGAGGCTCATTGAAGGCCACCTGCCCAGGCGAGTGCTCGCACTGGTCCTAGAGTGGGCTTTTGAACATCGAGACGAGCTGATGAAAGATTGGGAACTGGCCATGGCCAGGAAACCGTTGCAGAGCATACCGCCTTTGGAATAGGGAGAAGTATCATGCATTTTGTGACAAGTGTGTCCTACGTATCCGGATATAGGTTGTTGCTGACCTTTGAAGACGGGAGTATGAGACTTGTTGACCTGGAACCCCACCTGGACGGCGAGATATTTGAGCCGTTGAGGGACACCAATTACTTCAGGACCGTGTCAGTAAATCCAGACCTGGCCACGATCGTGTGGGACAATGGAGCCGACATGTCTCCAGATTTCCTATACGAACTCGGCGAGCCGGTAGACGAACCTGTTCCGCTCACTATGGTGATGGCCTGACCAGGCCATTCTGGGACATTCCCCAGCGCCGGCTCTTCCAGGCCGGCGCAGCCCGTGTGAAACTTGTGAAAGGAGACGAAGCACAAATGAAAAAACCTACTCTTGGCCTCATCGTTGGCAACCGGGGCTTTTTCCCCGATCACCTCTGCAAGACCGGACGCGAGACGGTGCTGAAAGTATTGGAGCAGGAAGGCATCGGGACCGTCGCGCTCACCCCGGAGGATACCAGGTTCGGCAGCATCGAAAGCCTGGCCGAGGCCGACAAGTGCGCCGCGCTGTTCAAGGCGCACCGTGACGAGATCGCGGGCGTGCTGGTCACCCTGCCGAACTTTGGCGACGAGCGCGCGATCGCCAACGCCCTGCGCTGGGCCAACCTGGACGTGCCGGTGCTGATCCACGCTTTCCCCGACACCATGTCCCGCATGACGATCGCCGATCGCCGCGACTCGTTCTGCGGCAAGATGTCGGCCTGCAACAACCTGAGCCAGTACGGTATCAAGTACTCGCTCACCAGCCTGCACACGATGGACCCGGAGGGCGAAGAGTTCCGGGCCGATCTGCAGCGCTTCGTCGGCACCTGCCGCGTGGTGCAGGGGCTGCGCAACGTGCGCATCGGCGCTTTGGGCGCGCGGCCGGCCGCTTTCAATACCGTGCGCTACAGCGAAAAGTTGCTGGAGCAAGCGGGCATCAGCGTGGAGACGCTCGACCTGTCGGAGGCCTTTGGGCGCATGGAGCGGCTCGACGCCGGAGCCGAAGCAGTGCGTGCCAAGCGGCAGGCCATCGAGGGTTATGCACAGACACGCGGGGTGCCCGAGGCGGCGCTCAACAAAATGGCGCGCTTCGCCACCGTCATGGAGCAGTGGATGGAAGCGAACCGGCTGACCGCCACCGCCGTCCAGTGCTGGACGTCCATGGAAGAGTTCCTGGGCGTGGTGCCGTGCACGGTCATGAGTATGCTGAGCAACAACCTGTTGCCCAGCGCGTGCGAGACCGACGTGACCGGCGTAATCGGCATGCTGGCCCTGCAACTGGCCTCCGGCGCGCCCAGCGCGCTGGTGGACTGGAACAACAACTATGGCGACGACCCGGACAAGGGCATCGTGTTCCACTGCTCTAACCTGCCCAAGCACTTTTTCGCCCAGCCCCCCGCTATGGACTACCAGGCCATCATCGCCGGGACGGTCGGCCAGGAAAACACCTACGGCACCATGGTGGGCCGCCTGAAGACCGGCCCCTTCACCTACTGCCGCGTATCCACGGACGACACACTGGGGACCATCTCGGCCTACGTGGGCGAGGGGGAACTGACCGCCGATCCGGTCGAGACGTTCGGCGGGTACGGCGTCGTCCGCATCCCGGAACTGCAGGACCTCCTGTGGTACATCTGCGAGAACGGCTACGAGCACCACGTGGCCATCAACCTGTCGCAGGTGGCCGGCAGCGTGGACGAGGCGCTCGGCAAGTACCTGGAATGGGACGTCTACTATCACCAAGCATAACTCTTACCCTCCCGCAGGTTGCGGATGAGTACATCCGAGCCGCAACCTGCGGGAGGATGCAAGGAGGCCAACGTGACAAAGAGCAAGTATGCGATCGGCATAGACTATGGCACCGAATCGGGGCGGGCGGTGCTCGTGGATGTGACCGAGGGCCAGGAGATCGCCGCCGCCGTCCACCCCTACGCCGACGGCGTGATTGACGAACGGTTGCCCGGCAGCGACACTCCACTCCCCCTCGATTTCGCGTTGCAGAACCCGGCGGATTACGTCGCGGTGCTGCGGGAGACCATCCCGGCCGTGTTGCGGGAGGGCCGGGTAGACCCCGAGAACGTGATCGGCGTGGGCACCGACTTCACCGCCTGCACCATGCTGCCCATGGACGAGGGGGGGACGCCCTTGTGCATGAAGCCGGAATGGCGGGCCAACCCCTACGCCTGGGTCAAGATCTGGAAACACCACGCCGCTCAACCGGAGGCCAACCGGCTGAACGAGATCGCCCGCGAGCGGGGAGAACCGTGGTTGCCCCGCTACGGGGGCAAGATCTCCTCGGAATGGCTCTTCCCCAAGAT
>Ga0315277_10007545_pt1 | contig 14112 bp, 17 predicted proteins | sample YL17G05_15_MG_FD_203695 | JGI IMG/M metagenome (GOLD analysis project Ga0315277, IMG submission 203695) | Sediment microbial communities from Yellowstone Lake, YNP, Wyoming, USA - YL17G05_15 | ecosystem: Environmental > Aquatic > Freshwater > Lake > Sediment | place: USA: Wyoming | collected... | reverse complement strand
TGCTGGCCGATTGTTCCGTCGATCACTAGCACTACTTCATCCGGCCTAATATTGTTCTCAAGCATTCTCATTTCTTTGATTAATTCCTGTTCCTCTTTGTGACGACCAGAAGTGTCTATGATTATCATGTCTTTGTCTGCGAACTGTTTTAGTCCTTCGTTTATCACTTTCAGAGAGTCTTTGGCTTTCACATCGCCGTATATCGGCACGTTTATTCTGTTGGCCAGCTGTTGAAGCTGCGCGTAGGCACCAGGCCTAAATGTGTCTGCACAGATCAATGCGGATTTGAGCCCCCTTTTTTGGAAGTATCTAGCGAGTTTGGCAGCGTTTGTTGTTTTCCCGGAACCCTGGATGCCAACAAGCATGATTGTCTTTCTTTTTCCGGGCTCAAACTTTACTGCGACAGCTTTTTCTCCCAGAAATCTCGTAAGCTCCTCATAAACAACTTTTATTACATGCTCGCGCCTCGAAATTCCTGGCGGAACATTCTCTTTTAGTGCTCTTTCCTCTATTCGCTTTGAAATCTCAAGTACAAGCTTGACGTTAACGTCGGATTGTAGCAGAGCCCTCTGTATGTCACGCACAAGCTCCTTGACGGCAGCCTCGTCTATAACAGATGCTTTGAAGAGTTTTTTTATCGCATCGTAAAGAGAAGAGCCTAAATGTTCTATTGCCATGATTTTCTCCAGACTTGAAGTGCTAAGTCTCTAGATAGGTATTCTGCCCTTTAAGGTTGCTCTCAATAAGCTTTTTACAGCAAACACATTTCTAAGTATTTGAGGAATCACGTTTGAGTGAGATTAACATCATAGAAAAGAAGCAGATTCCACAAGGGGCCACTATGCTCTTCGGTTTCCCAGACGTCGGACTGGTCGGAGTGATAGCAGCCTCGCATTTGATGGAAGAGCTTAACCTGGCCGAGGTGGCCTACATGGATTCAAAATTGCTGCCGCCGCTCATAGTCCTACACAATGGACTGCCTCATTCTAGCATAAGGATCTTTGGGAACCATAATATTCTGCTGGCCGTCTCTGAGATGCCATTAGCTGCGGACGTCATCTATCCAGTGATTGATGCCTTAATTGATTGGGGAAAGGCTAAGAAGGTCAAGATGATGGTTTCGTTGAGCGGTATACCCATCCAAGACAGGCAGGATGCGAAGGAATTGAAGGTGTTTGCGGCCGCGTCAACTCCAGAAATGCTAAAAATGGTTCAGGACAAAGGCATTGAAGCATTGTTGGAAGGCTACTTGGTCGGCCCCCAGGCAATCATGCTCATGCGTTGTGCCCAAATAGGCTTACCAGCAATGACGCTACTTGCACAATGTTTCGTCAACTATCCAGATCCGGAGGCGGCCGCGGAGGTGCTGAAGGGTTTGGCGAAGGTAACGGGAATAAAAGTGGACATTGCGAAACTCTTGGAAAAAGGTGAGGAAATACGGCTAAAGGCTAGAGATGTGATGAAGCGAACTCAGGAAGAGATGTCCAAAATGAAGAAGACCCAAGAGTACGACATACCGGTATACGTGTCGTAGGGAGGAAGATGATAATGGTGATCAAGAGAAAACGTTCAGTCATGGATCTTTTTGACGACTATTTTGACGACTTGGAAAAGGAATTTGAAAGGCGGAGAGAGAGGCTATTGGAAAGGCCAAGCTGGAACCAGAAAGCCTCCACAATGGAGCCGCTCCGCGACATGATAGTGACGCCGACCGAAGTCGTGGTGACCGTTGACCTCCCTCTTACGAAAGAGAAGACGGTGCAAGTGAAACCGCTGGATGAGGATACACTTGAAATTTCCGCAGAAATGAAACGAAAAATGACCTTCAAGGAAATGGGGATAACACACCATAAAGGAGAATTCCAGAGACTCCACTGTCATTCTCGCATTCCAGTGCCTGTGAAAATGGACAAGATGAAAATCAGCCTCAAGAAAGGAATCTTAGAAGTTCACTTGCCACGTAAGCGCAGAAGTTGAATACCAGAATCTGCGGTCTGAGCGCAAGTTCTTTCTCAAGCATGATAGTGGCTCAACTACGAGTGCATAGCATGCACCTCTGTAGGACGTTCCTCTCCAAAGATGACGTGGTGCCCCCCGTGAAACGAGCCTAAATGGATTGAACTCTGCCCGCACGAAACAATGTGCTGAAGCCTCAGCCCCATATAGGTATCGTCACAAGTCAGACGGCTCTTCTAGCATCATCGGCTCTAGAACATGCTATGCGCCACAATGAAATAAACCTTGATGGCAAATCTTTTAACGCGAACGGACCTTAAACTGTAAACGTTTAGCAAGTGAGACCAAATGCCTGGAGAACGAGCTATCCACGTGACCATGTTCGTTCTTATACTGATAGGTCTGTGCTCATTAAGCGCTTGGATCAGCTATAAGTTTCTGGAAGAGCTAATTCTGCAGGTAGCAGCTATCGCTTTAAGCTGGGGAGTAACGCTCCTGGTCCTTTATATTGGGTTCAAAGTGCTCGGCTGGGACTGGTGGAGTGAACATGCCCCAAAGAAGCAAGCAAACACTGCTGAGTAGAGAATCAAGCCCGTCGCCAACTCGTCATGATATTTTCCGTTTTCCCCAAAATATGAGTTTCAAATTGCTCCTTTAATTTGGAAGCTAAGCTCAGGCGAGGTTCATAGCCCGTTTGCTGTCAACGATGCGCACGTGCTACTTGCTCCTCACGATTTTCATTCTGCCCATTATTTTCCAGTACTCAATCTCAACGCCGGGCACAAGCTTCGCCTTCAACCCCGTGTCTTCTGGGTAAGGAGCATCCAAATACTCATAGGTCTCAAGGTCCATTATCTGAATGCCTGAAGGGTTCACCGCATACACTTGCCCCATCCTCTTGTCAATTATTGGTACTTCAGTGTTCAAGTCCACGGGTTTAACAAACTGCCTCTTTGCTCCGTCAAAAACGCCTATGGCTACGATTCTTGCTTTGGCTGAACCGTGTTTTCCGGGCTTCGACTTTGTTATGTCCACTATCTGGCAAGGCTCTCCATCGATAATCATGTATCCTCCAACACGGAGACTTCCAACATCAATAGGGCGAGTCACATTAACACCAACTTTCGCAGCCCCTTACTCAGAGCAATTCTTAACAACACCCATATATAGATTTAGGACCGACTTTTCGGCACCTTTGCAGTTCCCTGACTGTAGAGGAATCGTTTCACCCAAGTTGGGTTTCTGCGGCAAACGGCCTTACTCGTATCGATTGGAGTTTGGCGAGAGCCAAACGACCCTCGTTTGATGGTCTTATTCATGGGATTCTTAACGCTGGGGGAATGGGGGGGCATCGTGCCTCGGAGGAACCCCCGCGCCCATCGTCTTCACTTGAAACCCATAGTAGAGTAATTGTAACTTCTCGGAGGCGTTCTCGTCATTATTACTTGGCTAGAGATGCTTTGAGTCGGGTTGCTGATTGTGGTATGGAAGAGTTGGATTTGCGCTGGATTAAGGTTCATTTTGGGAATTGGGATGAGGATTACCGTTTAGGCAGATATATCAGGTTGTCAAAGGAGGATGAGTGGCTCTTTATCCATGCTATCAATCGTTTTAGTGAGGATTACAAAAAGCGTCTGCGGAGAAAGCTTTGGCCTCTTCGTTTTGTCAAGTGGGATTTGAAGTTGGAATTGACTCTTGATCCTAAGAGATTCATGAGTTTATATGATGAATTTGCCTTCATCGACCCAGCTTGGGCAAAGGGAAGGTCTTGGTTGTACAAGAGATATGGGTATTTTGATTTTCTCAAGGTTCTGGAGGTTCAGAAGACGGGCCGTCCACATCTGCACGTTTTGATCTCTGGAATTTCATATATTCCTATTGAGGATTTGTCTGCTATTTGGCAAAAGTATGGGGGTGGCTATGTTTGGATAAGGCCTATTGAGAATAGGGTCGACGCTGTTTCGTATGTTCTGAAGTATGTTAACAAGACAATCTTGGGCGAGGACAGGGCCTATGCCGCTTTGCTTTTTGCTTCAAATAAGAGGATGTTTTCAATGAGTCATGGTCTTAGGGATATGCTTGACGTTAAGAGTAAGTCGGAGAGACAAGGTTATGCGTTCAGAGGTACGGTAGGGGAGAGCAAAGTCAAAGCATTCTGCATGGATGAGAGCGTGTCGTATGACGATTTTATCAGGGTCAGAATCTCAAACGATCTTCTATATCAGTATCCTCAGCTCTTCGATGTTTTTGATGGTTTGTAGCTTGCGGCTCAGCTCTATCGCGCATCATTTTTGCGCAGAAGAGGTTAGCTTATCCAGTTTTTCTATTGACTTTTTCAGTCTACTGATGGTACTTCGTTCTATGCCGAGATTCTTCTGAAGCCTCGCAAGATCTGACGAGTTCTTCAACACATGTTCGATGATGCACGCAGACAGAAACATTAAGTTGTCTGCATAATCTTCGATTATAATGGTCTCTTTGTTTTCCTTCACCACTGCAATTTTGATAATTGGTTCTTTTCTATCCAAATCATACCTAGTGGCGATTAAAGCCGATGAGAGCAGACTGTCAGGAGTTTCTATCAAGCTTTCATCAATCACGCCGCGAAGCTTCGAACCATAGACTGCAAATAGGTAGTTAATGTACTTAATGGTCTCAGGTGCAAGACCTAAGCCCTTGACAAAATCATCCAAGTTGAAAGCAGACAGTAGGTTCTTTAGGAAGACTACTGCTCGATCACCGATAATTCGGTTCAAGGCTAGTATGGATTGATTTACGCCGAAATCTGAATGTATGTCTATTGAGTCAAGTATTCGCTCAATTGTTCGCTTGCTTTCAGCACTAAGGGCAGACTCAAAGGCTTTTGCATCTTGCTTTTTCCTTCCGATTTTCACCACTTCTGTACACCTCAACCATGTCTAATCCGAATTTCTTTGGATGTACGCAGAGAAGAAGAGTAGGCTTTCTGCTTAGTTTCAATACTTATTGCTGGCATTCTTCGATGCATGCATTTATCGAGGATTTCTTCAAGCTTAAAGTCGACATACTTGTCCGTTCCATAAATGACAAAGTTGGGACCTTCTGGTACGATAGGTCTCTTCTTTGTCCGAATGACAGGCTCCATCTGGATTGAAGAAAGAATACCATCAATGATTCCTTGACCGAAACTGCTGAGTCGATAGTAGGAACTGTATGGACCAGTGAACTCCTCCTTTGAGTAGTTATCTATGATCCCATTCTCCATTAGTCTGTTTAGATGATGTGTGAGACTTCCTTTTGGAATCTTTAGCAGTTCTAGAAGTTCAGTATAAGCTGATCCATCGTTTTCTTGAAGGAGTTCAACTATGCGCCAACGAAGGCTGTGGTCTAAAGCGGAAATCGCTTCCTTCAACTCTACAGGGACTTTCATATACGTGATTTCCTCGGTAGAACAAATCAATTTGTCCTATATAATATAAGTCTTTCTTGCTGATAATTCTTTCTAATGAACAATGCAACTGAGAACGCCAACTTACTTCAGTTAAAAGATAGATTGCTTCTCACAATTTTCGGGTCCTACGATAGAGAAGCGTTGAAGGAGCTCAGAAAACTGAAATCTTGTTTAATCCAGAAGGGCTATCTCAAGAGTCGACTGGCATCTGACTATTCCTTTCCTAGGAAAGTGAAAAGTGAAGACAAAGATCAATATTTCAGAAGAAAAAGTATCTACTGGCTTGAAAACTCCGATGCTTGTATTTTCATTTTCCTGCATGGAGTTGATAATCAAGGAGTTGCCTTCGAATTGAAGCACACATGCGATCATCTAGAAATCAAACTGGAAACTTGTTTGGTAGCCATAGAAGCAAGGTGTACGAAATACAGCACAAGTTTGATACGGGGAACTGTAACATCTTTGGCAATGCAGGGTAAATTGAACAGACGATTCTTTAGAACCGAATCTCAATTATGCAAATTTTGCAGTTCTGCGGCAATAAGTTTCCTGAAGAAGCGCAGGTTCTATCTTTTGGAAAGGAGCTAAGCGTGCCTCAAATAGCTAAAAGAGAGAATATTGTTGCGTTGAATGAATTGAAAGTGATAAAGCGTATACAAATGCATCAACAAAGGTCATTACGCAGCAAGTTCTGAGTTGTGCTCCGTCTAATCCTCTCGTCCTATTTCTTTTTCTTTTGTTCGTATTCTTCTTTTGTCATTGGCAATCCTTTCTTACGTGCAAGTTCCTCTCTGGCAGCTTCGCCTCTAATGACCGCTTCTGATGCTTCTTCCATGGTTTTATATGAGTGCAATTTGTCACTTGGAGGGTATTCTTTGTCTATCCCTAATTCTTCTTTCATTTGCTCTATGGTTGGGTAGCTGTTCACCCAGTCCACTAGTGGCTGCAGTTTTGCCATTGTCTCTTTCATGATCTTGATTTCTTTGTCTCTTTCTCGTAGCTGTTTCTCGAGTTTGTCTATTGTCTTTTCTGTTTCTGTGGGTGTTGGTGTTTCGAGTCTGAGGAAGGGCATGGCTTTTTCTTTGTAGAGGTCTCGGTACCACTCGGGATCTTCTGGCCTGTAGTTGGAATCTGAACCTCTTGTGGTGTGTCCCATCATATAGCTGACGTGTTCTAATCCCATTTGATTTGCGTATTTCCTGAAGAATTTTCTCAGGTTGTAGAGTCTGAGTTCGCTTGGTTTTCCCTCTCGAATTTCAAAAGTCAGTGCGCCGCTTTCTTCTAGCTTCCTTGCGGCCATTCTAAAAGCACGGCTCACGTCTTTCACGTTGACCATTTTTGTTGATTCAGTGTGTGAACAGAACAGAAGGCTGTTTTGAGTCAAGTTTGTTCTTGTCGCATGGTATTGCTTCAAATATTTGATCGCATCTGGACCTATGAAAGTCATATAGCTTCCGTATTTGCCTTTGGCCATTTCTTGTGGTACGTCAATTTTGCAAGGCACTTTGTCGAGACTCTCGAGATTTCTCAGTTTCAGTTGCTTCATCGTATGAGGTCTAAGACCGCTCTGAGCCATGACTACGAAGAATGCTTTTTCTCTGATCTTGGAAACGGACATTATCTGGATGATCTCTTCTTTTGTGATGTCTCTGTTGTGATAGGCAATGCCGCTTCTAGCTTGTGACACATGACCTAGGGGTAGGTCGTTGTATTTGTAGAAGCTTTTGACGGCTCCAACCATCACTTTGATACTTGTATTCGCTAATCCCGCTCTGACTAGCTGACCAATCCAGGCCCTTATGAGTTGAGCGTGTTTCTTCCTAGCTGTGGTTTCGCCCAAGCTTTGATAATCTGCCAAGATTTGTTCGGCGGCCATGCCTATTGAGCGACTGAACCTTCCCCAAACTCTTTTATACTGTTCTTCTGTAGCTTTTGATTGGCTGTGTTCATATGCTACGTTACTCAACCAATCTCCAACTACGTCAACCGTCAAAGGTCATAACCTCATTAGTTAGGAGAAGCCTTTCCAGCTTTTATACCTTGCTATTAAAGGTGTCATTTTCACCTCCCTTTATAGATTAAGGTGTCGCTAATAGGTCGATGGTGAAAACCGTGTTCAAAAGCGCCGGCTTGGTCGCCCGCTTTGACAGGAAGAGAGCGGTAAAACTTGTGGAAGACCTAGCTGAACACTTGAGCAAGAGAGGGGTAGAAGTCTATGTGGAAAATACCCTAGCCGGCAAGATCAGGGCAAAATGGAAGACTCTCCCTCTGAAAAGTATGCGAACCGACTTCATAGTAACCATCGGCGGCGACGGTACAATACTTAGGGCTTGTCTCTCACTCCCTAAACCTGAACCGCCAATCCTTGCAGTAAACGTGGGGATTCGAGGCTTTCTCACCGAGGTGGAACCAAACCTAGCTTTCGACGCAGTGGACAAGTGCCTGAAGGGAGAACACAGGATTGAGAAATGCATGAAGCTCGCCGTCAATGCAGACAACATTGAACTTCCAGACGCATTGAACGAGGTTGTAGTCACACACGACGAGCCGGCAAAACTGCTTTACATGCGTGTCCTAAGAACCGGGGAACCCATCCTAAACTGCCAAGCAGATTCCCTGCTGATATCCACACAAACGGGCTCCACAGGATACTCGCTTTCAGCAGGTGGACCCGTCTTAGATCCGGATGTCGACGCTTTTGTTCTAACACCTATATGCCCCTTGACCGATTTCCGACCAATCGTCTTTCCAGCTGACTCGCGCGTGACAGTTGAAGTTCACAAACCCAAAAGAATGCTCGTGTTGATCGACGGCCAACATACTCAAATCATAGATTCTAGACTTCCAAGCCTAACAGTCACACGGTCCAAAAATGAAACATCTTTCATAAGGTTTAGAGAAGACTTCTACCATCGACTGAAAAGCAGACTCCTTTTCAAGGCAACGGGGTGAGAAACCCAATGCACACGACCCCGAAGAAAGTTGCAGTTTTGGACACGTCAGCATTCATAGCAGGTCTTGATCCATTTTCATCGGAAGGAGAAGAATACACGGTTCCAATGGTCAAAGAGGAGATAGCAGAAAGCTCTATGCCTGAAGTAAGATTCGAAGCGGCAGTAGCGAGCGGCAGGCTGAAAGTCCGGGAGCCTGAAGAAGAGTTCATCGACAAGGTCAAGGCCTCTGCAATTCTGGTCGGCGACAAGTTTTTCCTGTCAGAGACTGACCTCCAGCTCTTGGCGCTAGCACTTCAGCTCAAGGCAGAGGGCCATTCTCCGTTGATTGTCACCGATGACTATTCGATACAGAACGTTGCAGACCAAATGAACATGGAATTTGCTTCATTGGCAACCTTCGGCATCCGCGTTCGTCTGACATGGATAAGGTATTGCCCAGCCTGCCACAAAAGATACGCCGCAGACAGCAAGGCCAAAACATGCGAAATATGCGGAACCAGACTGAAGAGGAAACCGTTAAGAAGAAGCCAGCTTAGCCAAGACTCCCCAAGCACATAAATAGAGTCTTTCTGAAATAGACCTAGGCGAGCGATGGCTCATGAGCTTGGAGAAGAAGGCAACCTATTTTGGAGTAACGGGCAAGCAGAATACTGACGCCTTGCTTAAACTTGTCAGAAAATACGTGGAGAAAGAGGGCATTAAAGACATCGTGGTTGCTTCAACGACTGGCGAGACTGGAGCCAAAGCTTCCAAGCTGTTTAAGGGTTTTAATGTTGTCGTAGTTACCCATTTCTGTGGATTTCAGGAAAAGGGAAAACCAGAACTACAGGAAGAGTTTAAGCATGAAATTCTGAAGAACGGAGCAAAAATCTTCACAGGCACGCACGCTCTAAGCAGCGCCGAGCGGGCCATACGCAGGAATTTCGGCACTGTACAGCCCCTAGAAATGATAGCAAACGTGCTCAGGCTTATGGGAGAAGGAACTAAAGTATGCGTAGAAATAACCCTGATGGCCGCCGATGCAGGGCTCATCCCAATGGACATAGACATTGTTGCTATTGCTGGAACGGGCAGGGGCGCTGACACAGCACTTCGCGTTTTTCCAGCAAACGCTGCAAAGTTTTTCGATCTGAGAATAAGAGAAGTCATAGCAAAACCGAGCAACTTCTAATCACGTTCCGCATGACCAGTCATATGCAGTTTTCCGGCAAGTCTGAATGCCCCCGGACTCGCTCAAAAGCCAACATTCTCGCCGCAAAAGCAGTCAGAACTGCAAGGCAACAGCCAATCTTGCCTCTGGCTAGACCTCTTCACTGTCACGCTTGCTGAGGTAAGTTATGTCATGATGCTCAACATAACCGCATCTTCTAAACAATTCCTTTGACGGCACGTTGTCAGCGTCAATTAGAACACAGAAGAGCCTAACACCCCGCGTTCTGAGTATCCTTTCAGATTCCGCAATCAAAGCCTTGGCAACACCTCGATGCCTCCGGTTCGGATCGACGGCTAAGCGGTTTATCCAGCCTTTTCTCACGTCGCAACTCACAATGACCACGCCGATCAAGCGATCTTGCACAAAGGCTCCTAGAAAAAAGTCGGGATTTGCCGCCATTTCCTTTGCTATTGCTTCCCTGCTATCTCGCCCTCGCGGTCTGAAGGACAGCCCGGCTCTCTTCCAAAGTTGGGCTATTGCTGCATAGTCGTTTATGGTTAGTTTTCGGGTTTGCATGCGAATACGCAAGCTAACCTTCTTTCTCAACCTCTCTTATCGAATCTTCAATAATGTCCAAGGCTGCGTCAACAAGCTCCCTTGTGATTACAAGCGGCGGCGCCACCCTAATCGTTGACGCACCGCAAGTGATGACGTTGACACCCCGCTTCCATGAGCGCGTCATAATCTCGCTGACCTTCTGTGGGGCCGGCTTCTTGTTTTCTTTGTTTTCAACGATTTCAACGCCTATCATCAATCCCTTGCCCCTCACATCGCCTACAATCTCACTTTTCTCTTTCACCTCGCCCATTCTTTTCATGATGTAGTTGCCCTGCTTAGTTGCGTTTTCCATGAGCTTCTCTTCCTGTATGACATCTATAACGGCGCTCGCCGCAACGCATGAAAGCGGGTTACCGCCAAACGTGCTCGCATGTGATCCCGGAACCCAATCCATCACTTTGGACTTAGCTATTGTCGCACCCAACGGCAAGCCTGACGCTAATCCTTTTGCGCTGCATACGATGTCGGGTTCGACGTTCCAGTGTTCAATGGCAAACCATTTTCCAGTTCTTCCAATGCCTGCCTGCGCCTCATCATCTATTAGCAGTATACCATATTTGTCTGCAAGCTTCTTTATCCGTTGGAAGTATTCAGGTGGTGGAACAACATATCCGCCTTCACCCTGAATGGGTTCAAGCACTATTGCCGCCGTGTCTTCAGGAGGCACATACTTCTGCAAGACATACTCATCAATGAAATCCACGCACCAGTAGTGGCAGTCAGGATAGGTCAGCTTGAAGGGGCAACGGTAGCAATATGCATATGGAACGTGGGTGACCCCGGGCATCAACGGGAAGAAATAGCGCTTTTGAGTGGGTTTGCTGGCAGTGAAAGATAAAGCGCCTACTGTGCGCCCGTGAAAAGCACTTATGAAGCCGATGAACAGTTGCCTGCGGCTGTGCCACTTTGCAAGCTTGATCGCTGCCTCAATAGCTTCAGCCCCACTGTTGCCGAAATAGACCTTCTTGTCAGGCGTTCCAGGCGTGATTTTCGCAAGTCTTTCCGCCAAATCGATGACTTCCTTGTAGTAGAAGTCCGTGTTTGAATAATGTAGAAAGCGGTCGCACTGGTTCTTAATGGCCATGACCACTTTAGGATGATTGTGCCCAACGTTCATGCATACTAAGCCGGAGTTGAAATCGATGAACTCGTTTCCGTCAACATCTTTTACTATGCAACCTTTGCCCGACTCAACAACAAGCGGATAGAACCGCCCATAAGATGGAGAAATCAGACTTTCGTCCTTCTTGACCAATTCTCTTGCTTTGGGTCCTGGTGGAGTAACAACAATTTTTGGGTAACCACTCATTTCGCATCACCGATCGGAGACTACCGTTAGAAAGAATGGCTTATATAGCTAACGATGCTTCTTCGCATAAAAATACGATAGATAAACGATCGCTGCCCTACCCACGACCCGCTGGAATTCTGACAAGTGCTGTAAGTAACCACGCGGCTATGGCTTGATCAGCGTGATTTCAATGGCGGAGACGTTTGCTTTTCTGTCTCCCTCTCTTGCCACCTGCTCCGTGCAGATGCTGATGCCTTGAAGTTGCGCGTCCTTCAAGAACGTTCGCCTAAGCAATTCTACAGTGTCCACGGCTTTGCAGATTGCCCGGCCTCTGGCTTTTAGAACGATCTTGTTCGAGCCTGTACTGAAAGATGTCAGACAAGCGATCACATAGTTCTTCACTGGTTTCTGACCGACATACACGACTTTCTCGCTAATCTCCGTTTTCGGTTCAGGGCTTGGTGGCTTTGATGATTCTGCGGGTTTCGGCGCTTTTGGTGCCTTCTCTTTCTTTTCAGAGGCTTTCTTCTGTTTTGGTTTTGGCATGTTATACCTCCATTCTTCACTAGCAGACGGTAGTTTACCTGCGTTGGGCAGTGTATATCACGAATTTTGGCTTCTTATATCTTTCCATACCTTGCAGGAACCGCTGCTCTGGCTTGATATTGCGAGCTGTCGCCATTGTCTCATGCTAGCCGACCCGCTTGGGCGACTGCGTCTCCGTAAACTTCATTCCTTCTTCAAACGCGCGTACATTTGTCTCAAAAAGGTCAATCTTTTTCCCAAACAATTCCTTAAGGCCCTCAACTATACTTTCTTTAGCAACAACCCCTGTAAGGGCAACGTAGGCGCCGAGCATAGCCATGTTTGCGGCTCTTTCGGTGCCCGCGGAGGTTGCAATCTCGCTTGCCGGCACCGACACAATCTTGACGTCTCTTCTCGTTGTCGGTCTATTCACAAGTGAGCTGCTAAGAAGAAGCAAGCCGTTGCGCTCTAACCTTGGTTCAAAAGCTTCCAGCGAAGGGTTGTTCATGACAATTATCGCCCGAGGGTGGGGCGTCACTGGTGATCCTATCTCTTCGCTTGAAACGACGACCGTGCAGTTGGCTGTCCCTCCGCGCATTTCAGGCCCATAGGATGGGATCCATGTCACGTGCCGACCTTCTTTCATTGCACTGTAGGCTAATAGTTTCCCAATGAACATAAGGCCTTGGCCGCCGAAGCCCGCCATTACAACGTCTTCATAGAAGGCTTTCTTCACTGGTTTCGCCATCTCTATCCCTCCTTAGGCGACTTGAACTCTCCCAGTGGGAAATAGGAAGCCATTTTTTCGTCAACCCACTTCACCGATTCAACAGTCGTCATATGCCAGTTTGTCGGGCATTGAGACAGGACTTCCACAAGCGAATAACCTAATCCTTTGATTTGAGTTTCAAACGCTTTCTTGATGGTTCTCTTTGCTTGAACGACGTTTTTGGGGCTGCTCACGCTGACTCTTGCAATATACGCTGCACCTTCGAGTGTGGCCAGCATCTCGCACATGCGAATGGGGTAGCCGTCTCTTTCAGGGGTTCTACCATCAGGGGTGGTTGTGGTCTTCTGACCAATGAGTGTCGTCGGCGCCATTTGCCCCGCTGTCATTCCGTAGATTGCGTTGTTGACAAAAATGGTTGTGATTTTTTCTCCGCGCGCTGCTGCGTGCACTGTCTCTGCCGTTCCTATTGCAGCAAGGTCACCGTCTCCTTGGTAGGTGAAAACGACTAGTTCAGGGTGGACGCGTTTGCACCCGGTGGCAATGGCAGGAGCACGGCCATGCGCTGCTTCGTACGAGTCTAGGTTGAAGTAGTTGTAGAGGAGCACGGCACAGCCTACGGGAGCGACGACCACTGTTTTGTCGCGGATTCCAAGCTCGTCTATCACTTCCGCGATTAATCGGTGAATGATTCCATGACCGCATCCTGGGCAGTAATGCGTGCTTGCGGGGGTGAGGGTCTTAGGTCTTTCGTAGACAGTTTCCATCTTTACTTTGCCTCCATGGCGATCCTTTCCACTTCCCCGACGATTTCCTCGTAGCTTGGAACTATTCCGCCAACCCTGCTGTAGAAGTGCAGTTGGCTCTTGCCACAGAGAGCAAGTTGTACGTCCTCAAGCATTTGTCCCATACTCATTTCAACCACCAGGAAGCTCTTCACCCGTTCAGCCATCTTGGCAAATGCTTCGTAGGGGAACGGGTATAGCGATATTGGCCTCAGTAAGCCGACCTTCAAACCCTTCTCACGGAGGATTTTGATAGCTGTCTTTGCAATGCGAGCAACTGTCCCATAGGCGGCGATCACCACTTCCGCGTCTTCAGTCAGGTAAGATTCGAGCCGCACTTCATTCTTAACCGCTTCGCGAAGCTTCTGAGCAATGACCAAGTTGCGCTTTTCCAAAATTACAGGATCAAGAAAGAGAGTCTTTAGCAGTTTTCGACCTCCATTTGAAGACCCTGTAATGGCCCAGTCTTTCCTAACGGGTGCAGATGTTTTGCCTAACGGCTTAAATTGAATGGGCTCCATCATCTGGCCAATATTCCCGTCCCCCAAAATCATAACCGGATTTCGGTACTTGTCGGCCAAGTCGAAGGCCAGCATTGTAAGGTCTGCTGCCTCTTGACCTGTTGATGGGGCCAACACAAGCAAGTGATAATCTCCATGGCCGCCGCCCTTTG